>Ga0214249_1000275_pt1 | contig 24501 bp, 28 predicted proteins | sample TroBogypolimnion_17_FD_153087 | JGI IMG/M metagenome (GOLD analysis project Ga0214249, IMG submission 153087) | Freshwater microbial communities from Trout Bog Lake, WI - 23JUN2009 hypolimnion | ecosystem: Environmental > Aquatic > Freshwater > Lake > Hypolimnion/Profundal zone | place: Trout... | reverse complement strand
CCGTAAAGCCACCTTCTGACTTTAATACCAACTCTAGGCTTTTTTCAAAGTTATTGATCATTTGCTATACCTACTTGTTCTGTCAGCCATTTTTGTAATTCCACCAACATTAGGGTTGTTTGACTGCATTGGTAAGCAAGTTGATTGTAGGCGGCACTTGCATTAGCGATGCTGGCGGTTGTGGAAAGGGGGCTTGCGGTACTGCTACTGGGCTGGCGCACCCCATTAGAGTAATACTGGCGCAATAAACTAAGTTTCGCATCATATTCATCTTGAATACCTTTCGTTACTATTTCGTGTTGTTTTTTGACTGCTTCGTTGTGTGCTTCTTGTGCTTTGGCGGCTTGTTCGACTTGTATTTGATAATTAGAAAAACGCAAATGTTCCACATAAAAACCAGCCCCAAACCCACCAAGTAAAAGACCAATATATATGTAAATTTGGACACTAGAACCACCCATAAATTCAGTCGCTAGACTTAATAGATTTTTAAACATTATTGTCCTTCTGGTTCTGCGCCAGCAAGCTGTTTACCAGCAACACTAGCCGCACCAGAGCCAGACACAATGCCTAATGCGCCAGCCAATTCGGTAAGGCTAATCTCTTTTCCAGCATATATTAAATATATAGCCGCACCACCAACAAGCAAAAAGCCAAGCATCCAAGCCATTCTAGCAATACAGAAAGTTTGATTATCTTTTCCAGTCAGAATGTGCGTTAATATTTTGTTCATTTATATTACTCCCAATACAAACTTTAACCATAATGTTACTATTAATGCGGCCACAAAACACCATATTTGCACCCGCCTAATTTCTTTTAAATCATGTTGAAATTCTTGATTTTCTTTTCTTTCAAGATTTTCAATATCTAATTTAATTTTCAATACTGCATCCCATTCTTTTGCGCCATATTTCTTAACAAAATCTATTTTAAGTTTTGCTTCTTCCTCAGAAATTTGCTTTTTGCGCTTCCATTCATCTAAGGCTTTAATTAATGCCTTTTCTTTCTTTAATTCAGTTTCCCTACGCAATCTAATGCGTTCTTGAGCCTTTCTATTAGCTAGGTCAACGCCATCTTGCTGTATTCCTTCAATGCTTTTAGATAGCCCATGCGTAGCCTTTCTGGTCGAATCTAATGATCCGCTTAATGCTTTAATGCCCTGTTCAATACCAAGATGATCTGACACATCACTTGCTCATAAAGTAATGAGTTAAAAATCCAATAAAGGTGCTAAATGCCGACACAACGGCCATGCCAACCCAGAAACCACCTTTTGATTGATTGGCAAGGGCTAATAATGTTTCCATGCCTTCTTCCAGCTTATCAACCTTTACGGTTAAATCGTCAACTTTTTGCCATAACTGGCCGTATTTAACTGGGTCAATTTGAAAATCGGACATAACAAAACCATATCAAAGTTTAGGGAATGTATTGTATTGTCCGATGTATTACAGAATGTATTTTATCACTTCTTCGGGTTTTAAAAACGCATCAGGGTTATATTCAGTAAAATCCCACCAGAGAAATTGATTCTGGGCAAGATAATCACGGGACTTTAGCAAATTAGTATTTTCTGGATGCCCATAGATTAATGGATCAGATACAGACCATAATACAACGCCAGGCTTTTGACAATCCCATGCTAGATGTTGAAAAAAACTATCACAACCAATCCAGATGCGGCACTCAGCAATTAATTCACGCAATCTTGCAACTGGAAGATTCTTTAAGAATTTGGGGGCTATCTGTTCTTCGCCATCAACTCCGACTTGGACAATTTCCTCAGAAATTAATGCTAACAATTCTTTCCAATAAGGGTAATTTTTAGGGTTAATTTTGCCGTTAATTAATGGTTTGGCAAATGGGGCAATTAATATCATAGATACAGCTTTCTATAAGCATTTTCTAAACTGTCTTTCCAATCCCATTGCGCCATCTTTTTATAGATATTCCAGCGGTCTAAATCCTCAAACAATGCTTGTGCTTCTGCTATTGATCTGCCTGGCACGATTTCTGGATAGCAAGTAAATACCATAGGGTTATGTATATCAGGTAGCACATGAGAAAACACGATATGATCACCAGCCCCGCAATTAAGCACAACAACGGTGTAGTCGGCAAGCTGTAGTGTATTTCTAAAAATTTGTTCATCATGGGCGTACATCCCTTCATTTGTTTCAGACCTTATGCCGCCTTGCGCTTTTAAATGCCAAGTTACTGCATGAGGGGCAACCAGTAATTTATATCCTTTTTGATGCAATCCATAAGTAAATAGCGTTTCTTCCCGATGGGCTACACGGGATAAACCTAAGTTATAGTCATGTACGCCAGCACGATATAAGAATGAGCAATGCAAATGCTCTACAAAATCTGATTTATTGATAATTCCCCATTGAATATTGGGTTCTTTATCAATGTCGGCAATTTTTCCTGTAGATTTTGATGTATCAAATATTGCTGGTAAAGTCAAAATTGACCCACCAACTGCGCCTATTGGATCGCCAACTTTAGACACTTCGCTTGCATAGGTATAAAGCTGTTCTAATACATTGGGTTCTGGAATAGCATCATCATCTACACGCCAAACCCATTTGTAGCCCATCTCATTCGCTTTTTGATGGATATGATGCTGACCTTTTTTGTCGGCAAATAACCATTCCCATGCAATTTTCTTGTAATCCAATATTTGAAATATATGCTGGTATATAGGGTTTCCCCGCATATCTTCGGGATTGTCGTTATCGTCAAAAATAACTAACTTATCAGGGGTTTTAGTCTGATTGGCTATAGCCATCAAAACCATTGGCAAAGTCGTTGTATAACGCCCTCTAGTAGCCACAGAACATAAAATTTCTTTCCTTTGTGCCGCTTTGTCCCATTTGGCAATCATTAGATTAAAACGATTGTGTTCATTAATGGGTTGCGGGTAACTTGTAATTTGCCCATGTTCCCCAATATAAGAAATATCAAAGCCTTGAAAATGGCTTTCGTTGATTCCGTGTAACTTATGATGTTCACCCCAAAACCCTTTTGGTTCATTCCAGGGGCAAGTAATTAACAAAACTTTACAATGCTTTTGTAATAACTTTACAATTTCTAGCCCATTGTCCAGATGTTCAATCACTTCAAAAGCAATGATGGTGTCGTATTGTTCTAGTGGATAAGTGTTGATGTCGGCATTAACAAATTTGTTAATACCATCCCATCCTTGTGCTTTGGCGTTTTCAATGATTTTAGGGTCATAATCTAGCCCTGTATATTCAATGTCTTTTGGCAAAAACTGTCGGCCATAACCATTAGAGCAACCAATCTCTAATATCTTTTTGCCTAAAAGATTATTTCTAGCCCAAAAATAACGGGTGGATTCTCTAGGATAAACTTCATCACCCTTTAAGAATACCGCCCGTTCATAGTTGTTCATCAACTCATTTACTTCGTCTTGTTTTGTCATGTTTTTATATTATTTAATGTGGATAAACTGCATCGACTATCATGCCCGCTGTTAATCCTGTTCCGAATACAATGCTTGTGCCGCTAGTTACTGTTACATCAGTACCGTTACGCATTTTAACGCCATTCAAATACACCTCAATTTTGCCAGATGTATAACTTAATGATGTGCTAAATGTTGTTTGACTTGCGGTGGCGGTAAATGTGTCATAAGTTAATGCAATGCCATATCCGCTGTAGCCAGAATAACCGCTATAACCCGATACTCCTGATCCAGAATAACCTGAGTAACCAGAAATTCCAGAATAACCGCTATATCCACTAATTCCTGATCCAGAATAGCCGCTATAGCCGCTAATGCCTGATGCGCCATTAGTACCATTTGTTCCAGAATAACCAGATATTCCGCTAAAGCCAGAATAGCCTGATGTGCCAACTGCGCCTGAGTAACCGCTATATCCAGAATAACCGCTTACGCCAGAACCAGAATATCCGCTATAGCCTGACACTCCAGAACCGCTATAGCCTGATATGCCTGAGTAGCCAGATATACCGCTAAAGCCAGAATAACCGCTTATACCGCTGTAACCTGATTGGGTATACATTACTTGAGTTGCGGTAACAATTACACCTGGCGTTACTGGCACAGTTGGCCCAGTCTGTGCGCTAGTTGTTGTAATAGAAATGCTTGTATTAGAAACTGCCCAAGCTAATTGCAAATAATCACCAGCGAAAACTGTTAAAACATAATTAACTGCGGCAATTAACGCACCAGCACCGCCATGCGCTGTACCTGGCACATTGTAAATAGAATTACTATCTGCAACATCAGAACCATTTTTTCTTAGCCATACATCGACATTATCGCCATTGGAATCTGAATTTGCAAATTGCAATGAATATTCAAGATTGTATGTACCAGCATTTGCAAATTTAATTTGATTACCAGAAACAATGCTTACGCCATTAGCTTCAAATTGATTACCAATGTTTACAACATAAGCTGTTGTTGTATTTGCGGCAGTTTGATTGGTTGTGTCATAAAAAGAACCATAAAAGCCTTGTACGCCACCGCCACCGTTTTGACCACTAAATCCTGAGTAACCAGAAATTCCAGAATAGCCACTTTGACCAACTGCGCCAGAATATCCAGAAATTCCAGAATAACCAGAATAGCCACTTACGCCAGAGCCAGAATATCCGCTATAACCAGAGTAGCCAGAAACACCACTACCGCTATAACCAGAGAATCCGCTAATTCCTGAGTAGCCGCTGTAACCGCTATAACCAGAAACGCCACTACCAGAATAACCAGAAATGCCGCTGTAGCCAGAATATCCAGATACACCTGATCCGCTATAGCCTGAGTAACCGCTATATCCACTTACACCACTACCCGAATATCCGCTAATGCCAGAATATCCAGAGAATCCGCTGATGCCAGAGTAACCACTTATTCCAGAATAACCTGATGCACCATTAATTCCGCTATACCCAGAAATACCAGAATAGCCAGAATATCCACTAATGCCGCTACCCGAATATCCAGAATATCCTGATATGCCAGAACCAGAGTAACCACTAATACCAGAATAGCCACTAAATCCAGAAATACCACTATAGCCTGATAGTCCATTTTGCCCACTTATTCCTGAGTAGCCGCTATATCCCGATACTCCGCTACCAGAGTAACCGCTGATTCCAGAAAATCCAGAATATCCACTTGTGCCAGATTGTCCGACTGCGCCAGAATAGCCTGATATACCGCTAAATCCTGAGTAACCAGAAACACCACTACCAGAATAGCCTGAGAATCCACTAAAACCGCTTATACCGCTAAATCCAGACCAACCCGATACACCAGACCCAGAATAACCAGAAAACCCGCTATAACCGCTTATACCGCTTCCGCTAAAGCCAGATATACCAGAGTAACCAGAATATCCAGAAATGCCTGAGAAACCGCTGTAACCAGAAATACCAGAGTAACCCGAAAAACCAGAATAACCAGATGTGCCTGGTGGCCCTACAATTTCACCTACATTATTCCAAGTTGTGCCAGACCATACATAAAGATCGCCATTGGAAGAAACAATGTAAGCATCATTTGGAAGATTGCCTACGGCTGGTAAATCTGCTGGTGTTGCAACTGTGCCTTTAATGTTAATGGATGTACCTTGTTGGCCACTATATCCGCTAAATCCAGAATAACCAGAAACGCCTGACCCGCTGTAGCCACTTATGCCGCTATATCCAGAATAGCCTGATATACCACTAAACCCCGAATAACCGCTAATACCGCTGTAACCAGAGTATCCAGAAACACCAGAGCCAGAATATCCACTAAAACCTGACCATCCAGAAGTACCGCTAAATCCAGACCATCCACTTACACCTGATCCACTAAATCCAGATTGACCAGAGAATCCAGAATAGCCAGATATACCAGATTGACCTACTGCGCCACTATATCCAGAAATTCCAGAAAAACCGCTATACCCTGATATACCGCTACCAGAATAACCAGAATATCCGCTAATTCCAGAAAAACCAGAATAACCAGAATAACCCGAATATCCTGACTTACCAGAATAACCAAATCCAGATGCGCCACTATAGCCAGAATAACCTGAGTACCCGCTTAATCCTTGTGGGCCAATTAATCCACGATCAATCTTAATGGTTTGATTTGGGGGAGTTGTTACTTTAACTGTCTGCCGTGCTTGTGGCACTACAGACACGGACACATTATTTTGATCCGTTACATTAACTTTTATACCCATGATTACTCCACAACAATGCCATCAGAGCGGATCAAAAACAACAAGAAGATAATGTAATCATTTGCGGGGTTTGATCCTGATGCGGGAAAACTAATTTTGATGCGACCAGAATAAGCAACACAGTCTTGTGCGCCAATATCTAATTCTGGATCATCGGCCATTAGCCCCCAGGTTGAATCGTTAATAACTAAGGTAAATTTGCCTTGTGCGGCAACTTCATTTGTAATAGTAAGACTGATAGGCGTTGGAGTTGGGCTGTAATCACCAATATCAAACGACAAGCCATATCTTGAATCTTGAAGATTTGTAACTGTTCTGCGAATAATTTGTGCATCAATCGTGGCAGATGTTAAATCTAATGGCGTTACGCCATCAGAACCTACGATGTCTAAATTCCAATAAGTCTGCTGTTCCCAGACCAATTCACCCGCTATACAAGGGTTATCAAAACCACTAACTTGAGTGATCGTATTTTGCGAAAACATTGCCATGATTAATCCAATTCTCGATATAGCCCCTATGCCCTCACAGGCGGCTTTAAATCATGTCTTGTATTTTATTCTTTGGGCGGTATTACTTCCGCTTGTGCATCTAATTGCTCTTTAATTTTACCAGCCAAAGGCCCTAATCCGCTTTTAATTTGAAACTCGCCTAAAGCCATTAACAAGCCAGTTACTTCATCTTGTGTAAGTGTTAATGTAATATCTTTCATTTTTTATATTCCTATTGTGGTTAAATTATTTGTTAATTGCCGCTGTAAATGGTGTTAAATCATTAGAGCCGTAATATTCTGCACCTTTAGCAATTTGAATTTCAAGATGAGCTTTGTTACGAGCTACAGTATCAGCCCATTCTTCATCTGTCATTTTTTCAGGTTTGCCAGCTTGCAAAAGAGCAACGCTATCAAGTGCTGCAGCGTAGTCTTTTGCTACTTGTTGTTCGTGGTTAAGTTCAATCATTTTATTTTCCTAATTGTTGTTTAAGGGAATCTACTTCTGCTTTGAGTTCTTGGACAGCTTTAACAAGATAAGGTACAAGATTTTGTTGAATAGTTAATAATGCTCCACCATTGGTGAGTTCTTTAATTTCTTCACTCACTGCATTTTCTTGCATTACTTGGTCAGGCAATACTGTTTGATATTCTTGTGCAATAAAACCAATATCATGTTTTTTATCAGCAACTTTATAATCAAACTCTACTGGGTGTAATGCGGTAATAATTTCAAGACCAGCAATATCTTTGATATTTTCTTTAATGCGTTGGTCGGAATATGTTGACCAAGAAGTAGAGTTATTTTTTTGAACCCAACCGCCACCACTTTGCCAATATGCTGCACGATTCCCATCACCATCAGATAAAACAACATAGTTGCTTGATGTTCGAATGTCTAAACCATCTTGGTTTCCACCATAACGACCAACAATAGTATTTTTAGAGCCTGTGGTCATGTCATAACCAGAACTCCAACCCAAATAAGTGTTGTATTGTCCTGTTGAACCATAACCAGCTTGATTTCCTATTGCTGTGTTACCAATAGCCGTTGTGGCATTGTATAAAGATTGATAACCAACAGCTACTGCTGCAGAACCGCTTGTCATTCCTTGTGCCGCTTCTCTACCAACAGCTACAATTTGACTGCCTGATGTTATGTTATATCCAGTTCTATAACCACCAATAGCAACTACATCCACGCTTGTAGTAGCGTTATAGGCGGCTTGATACCCAATAGCAACCATCACAGTGCCAGTAGTATTTGAATATCCTGATTGATAACCTAAAACGGTGTTATATGTACCTGTAGTGTTGCTGTATAAGGACTGATAACCTACTGCTGTGTTATTAGATGCGGTGGTGTTTGATGCTAAAGCCGCTTGACCTGTTGCAGTATTGTAAGAACCTGTAGTATTTGCAACCAAAGAGTTATTACCAAGTGCAGAATTTGATGAACCTGTGGTATTGGCTTGCATTGATTGACCGCCAATAGCCACATTGTTTGAACCTGTAGTATTTGTTTTTAAAGCTAATGAACCTACGGCAGTATTTACACCTGTTGTATTTCCATAACCAGCTTGATAACCAACAAATGTTGTTCCAAAAGTGTTTTCTGTGTTGGCATATCCAGCTTGGTATCCAATAGCTGTTAATGCTGTTCCTGTAGCAGTAGAAGCGGCTTGATAACCAACAACTGTATTTAATGAACTACCACCACCACCCTTACCAACAGTAAGACCTGATATAGAAGCATCATTAGAAATATTTAATCCAGTTGATGTAACCGTACCAGTTAATGCTTGAGAAGCATCTAACTTACCAGATGAATTAATGTAATTTGCTAAATTAGCTAAATTAAGTGCTTGTGTCATACTGCCCCATTTCTATTAAATGATTGCTCTACTAGGATATTAAGGTTGCTTGTTGGTGTTTGTGCCAATGTATAGCTTCCAGTTGTTACAGAATAATCCACAGTTTCTAATAATAATACCCCATTATTATATAGATTAAATGCTAATGGATTGAAAGTAAACGGATAAGTTGCCTGACCAGGAATTGTATAAACATCAGTATTTGATGGATTGCCGTTTGGTTGACCTTGATTATTATCTGTCCATTGAATAACTTGCAAATCACCAGAAACGGCATTTACAAAACTAATGGTTTGACCAGATATATTATAGTCTTGTGCATTAATTACTGTACCGTTTAAGAATAACAATTCGTTACCGCTAACTAGCGTAAACCCTGATGCGGTATAAAAACCCGCATTGCTTAATGTGTCTGAATTTCTGCTAAAACTATTATAGGTAGTGCTGGTTGACACGGCCACAGAAGCCATAGAAATGATTGTAATAATATCGTTTAAATTAGCCCCAGTTGCTAAAGTGACATTTCCAGTTGAACCACCAGTATCGGTATATTCGCTAGGATCAAGCAATAAGCCATTTTGAAATACTAAACAATTTCCAGATAAATATTCTGTTCCCCGTGTTACATGGAAAACCGTTTGACCGCTGGAAGCATCAAAAGCGGTCATAGTGTAATTAAATGTATCTGGTGGTACAAATCCAACAACACGGCCATATACATCAACGGTTAATGTAGCAACGCTAGATGTATAAGTTTGCGCCCCGCCAGGGAAAGTCAATAATTGCGCCAATGATGCAACTACTTGACCTTGTGGGTTGTTGTTTACTGCAATTTCTCCAGTACCTACAGTAGTAGTACCAGTTTGAATAAGCTGACCAGTACGGGCATTAAGATCAATAATGTTGTAACCATCTTCCAACCCTTGCCAAATAGTAGGATCGTAGTTAGGATCAGTTGGTACAAACAATGCAGAACCCGCTGATGGTGCGGCATTACCAGTAGCAAAACTAATAAAGTTATTGCCACGATTGCAAAATAACAAATAATTTAATGTGCCAGAGCTACCAAATACAGGATTTGCTGGATACCAGATGTAATCTGTTGGCGTTAAATCAAATGATGGAATATTAGTATTTGCAATACCATAATAAGTTGCCCCTCTAGGATTTGAAGTAAATCCTGTACCAGTTTGACTTGTGGCATAAGCAATACTTAAATAGCGTTCTGCATATTGTTGGAATGTTGTTGGCCGCCATGTAAATAAACTGCTTGGCGGACTATATAACGATGTTTCTAAAGAATTTACCATTCTGGTAAAGAAATACCAATTACCAGCAGAAATTGTTGATAGCGTTACTGGTGGTAATGCAACTGAATTACCATAGGGTATACCATTAGGTTGCACGGCAGTTGTGCCAGCAAATATAAGCTGTGATGGAGATGGATTGGAATAAGCCGAATACCAAATTTCTGCATATTGCACAATGCCATTTGTAGAACTTGTTATATCTACTTGGAATGATGGATTTGCCGCATTTGGTAATGAATTAGCAATAACTGGGGCTGGTATAGTGCCAAAGCTGTTAGGTGCTGGCAACCCGCTATTGGGCTGTGGGTTATATTGCGTAACGCTGGCATCGTTATAAACCGATGGGTCATAAACCAATAATGTCAATGCCACAGAAATTGTGCCATCTGGCGCAAAGTTTTGTTCTACTTTGATAACTCTAAATAGTTTTGCCACAAAACCATAATTGGCATTGGTCACGGTAACAATATCGCCAGCTTCTAATTCCAAACCAATATAGTTTATGGTGCAAGTAATTTGCAAATCCATTCGTGCCGCTTTTAAGAATCGTGTAGCTAAAAGCTGGGCTTGCACATCGTTATTAACCAATGGCAGTTGAATGGTTTGGGCGTTTTGTGGTTCATTAGGGTAAAGCAATGATGGCGCAACTAAAGCCAAATTAACCGTGCTAGTATTAAAAGAGCTATTTAGACTAATGTCTGGGAATTGGCATTGTGCAATGTTATAGGTATTAGAAATATCTAAAGACACCACTTGAATAGCAGAAACCATATTGCTATCGTTAATATCCATAGCCACGCTGTAAGTTGGCTGATTAACAATAACTGACCAAACTCCGTAAATTTCATTGTATTTAAGCAAACAATCGCAACAATTCACAATGCTTTGCACATTGTCTAATATATTTTTAGTGGTGTCGATTGCGCCATTAAAGGTAAATCTAGGCTGTGTTTCTGGTACGCCAAGATAGTTATTAAATGTAATAGTCTGGGCGCAATAAGTGTTTAAGGCAGTCAAACTAGCGGTGTCAATTTGTGATGCTGGAATTGCCCCGCCATATACGGTGCTAGTTAAATAATCATAAATAACATCGCCTGGTGCTATTCGCGAATTAATAACTTCAAATTGTGTTTGAGCAATCGATGTAACACCAGCATTGGCGTTATAAGTTAAATGCACAATCGCAAAAGCGCAGTTGGTCATTAACTTACTGTTATCCCATTGATAAGTAAGTCCAGATGCTTGCATTACGCTAATAGCCGATTGATTGCTATTTACGGGATTGTAAGAACCATTGCTATACAAATATATATTTAAATACCCATTTACTTTGGCATCTACTAATCCTGTGGCTGGATCAACCAATCCTGTAACTGCGGTACTAGAGCTTTGACCAGGATTAACCGCATACATTTCGTTGCCAACTATTACTGATGGATCAATCGCCTTATTAAATACGATTGTATTAGTTGTGGTATTGATGCCGCTTACGGTGTAATAAATTGGTGAGCCAGAGTTAGCAAATGAAACCAATAATCCAGAAGTGACGGGTATAGATAATGTGCCAGAGTAAGTAATAGTATTGCCAGAAATAGTGGCAATGCTAACACTCGAATCAGTATAAGTAAGGCCGCTAAACAAGCACAACTTACCACCATAATAGATATTGCCATAAGCAATGGAATCCGAACCATTGCCCGTAACTTCGCAGAGTGAAAGAACATAATATAAATTTTGATTGTCAGAAGTAATTGAAAGATCAGTAATTGTCCCGCCTACATAACAGTTGCCATAAACGATTGGCAGTTTGTTATTTGTTGCTGGTTGAATCTGTAAATTAGTGCCAGTATTTAACTGAGTTGTTCCGTTGCTAGTTGGTGCTTTTGGTGCGGTTAAGGCCGACACAATAGATGATGCGGCCATCGTTAGACCCATCATTACTAATTCTGGTTGTCCTGTAACTACGCCAACTACGGCAATTACAGCACCAACAATCGCACCTAAAACGCCACCACCGCCACCCATACTATATCTTCCAAGTGTTTTGTAACTTAGTTGCACCATATCTACTGAAATCAGAATCAGTAAAACAAGAAAAATGCGCTTCTTTTATTTCGCCAGTTTTCTTCATTTCTTTACCAATTTCAATAAACTTCTTAAACAGCTTTAATGATGTTTTATCATTTGTGCTATGCCACATAATCTCATGTAGCGAATATTCCCCTTCAATAAAAAAACACGGGGCTTTTATTGCGACTAAAACACCACTTAAATCTTCTGCAATCAATATAAATCCAGCACCAGCCAGAATCATGCTTAATTGCTTGCCTACATATTCTCTTGACCACTTAGCTTCATCTTTTAATATTGCAAATCGATGGGTCTTGCAAAAGTGTTCTAGTATCTTATAAATTGCATCAAAATCAAATTTATTTGCGTACCGTATCATTGCTTTCCAAAGGCATAGTATATTGTCGATATAGTGGCCACTCGATTCATTGATGTATCGCCAGGTGTGAAATATTCCCAACTTGAATCATTAGTAAATCGACCAACCGTTCTGTTTTGTAAAATCATTTGAATGTTTGCGGCACTAACTGTTACCGTACCTACATACATACGCACTTCTTCCATCCATTGTTCGCCAATGTTGAAAGTATTAATAAACCCATAAAAATATTGATAAAGGCCACCAGAGCCACCAGATGTTATTAAACTTCCATCAGTATTGAAAAAGCCTTTCCACATGGTAATTTGTGCGCCTTTTAAATTACCATTTAGCACTACGCCCAAAAGGGCTGTGTCAATACCGACCAAAGTAATAGTGGTTTGATTGGCGGTAGATTTAATATCCCGTTGAACCTTGCCAATACCAATTAATTGACCTAATCCATCAAAAGGCTGTGAATCCACCGCTGGCACGGTAATAGCCGTTGGCGCAGTAGAAAACCTATATTCTGTAGATGGCGTAACAATACGCACAAAATCCGCATATCGAATATTGTTAGTATTTTGTATTGGTGCTATTACTTGGCTCATAATACCGATTCAAATGCTTTAAATGGCCCTGACCATTGTATAAAGCTGTCATTGGTCATTGGGATCAAATTATAAGTTGGGTATTGTTGCAAAATGATTGGAAAGGTGCAACCAGTATAAGTGTTTCCACCTAAAGAAACGGTTGTGCCATATTGACCAATAACTGCATTTTCTGGTGATACTAAGGTTGTCAATAAGGTGCGGTGAACAGGAATAGTAACGGTAGTCCCAGAACCACGCATAACATCAGCGGTAGCAATATAAGCATAACGATCAACCTGGCAGAAATCGCCAGCCTTTACGATATAAGAAGTTGAAGATATAGATGGCAAACTACCTAATACTAGATTTTTCCCAGCAGATGCGGTTTCCCATTGACAAGCTGAAATTTGAACCGATGTCATGTCGCCTTGATATGCAATGTAATTTACCCATCCAGTAGATGCAAAGTTAAGGTATTGCTCTAGCGATTTATCGTAATAGCGTAAGTTAGCCAATAGACTACGATTTTGGCTGTAAAGCTGATAAGAGTTAGGCTTAAAAGTAAATTGGAATGGAATAACAGTAACAATTTCAGATGTAGAAATACGCTGGTTACGGCTAATGGCTTGCCCAACCAATCGTTGATCCATAATCGTTACTTGTTCTGACATTGCCAGAATGGTGCTTATATCTGCCATGTTTATCTACTTTGCGGTAATGATCGTTGGGCAGATTGATTGGCCGCCCATACTGCGGTTTGATTTCTAGCCAAAAATTGTGTAGCCGATTGAGTATCAATAGCAGACATATTGGCAATATATGGGCCGTTATACATTACAGATGGTTGATTTGAGCCGCCCATAACATCTGCTAATTTATTGTTTGGCACAACTGTACCGCCAGTTTGAGGAATAACCAACTCTGGGCCATTTTCACCAACTATAGCTGGCATACCAGGAGTTAAATCACCACCACCAGCGGCAGTCATAAAATCAGCAGAATATGCTCCCCCTGGTGTTGATGCTCCACCAGCAAACAAACCACCGCTAAACAATCCACCAAATCCACCGCCCATTGCGGCAAATAATTTCATTTCTTGAGCTTGCAATTCAATCTTTAACAAATCATTAATAATGCTTTTTGCCAAATCGCCAAAGTTTAATTTACCAGTTTGAACGAATTGATCTAGCGCATTAGTCATCGTATTAGTAATTGCACTAAACATTTTTTGCGCTTGCATAGCGGCATTATCAGAATTTTCTATATATTGTTCATATGCTTTTTGCCAACCATAGCTAAATGATTGTTGATATGCTTGAGTTGCCAATACTTCATCTTCGGTCTTTTGAACATAAGTTTGGGCAGTATCAATAATTTGATCTTTTTGCGCTTTAAGCATTTTAATTGTTGCTTGACCAGCGGCAGTTGATGGATCAGTTGTGGCAATCTTTTTGTCCACATTGTCCAAAGCCTTTTGCATTTCTGCCAAGACTTTAGTAATTTCAGCAACATAATCTTTTTGATTTTTAGTAAGCTGTGTTTCTGATTCTTTAGCAGTCAATAATTGAAACTGAATAGCCGCTTGGCGTTCATATTCTTTTGATAAATCTTGCGCTTGTAATAACTGTTTTTCGCCAGCAAATGTAATTGGTCGTTTTGCTGGTTCATCTGATTTTTCTTTTGCTTTTTCTGGGTGCATTAACTTTTGTAAAGATTCTTCATACTTTGCGTAATCCGAACCCATTTCATCAAGTCCAGACTTCCAATCTTTTTTAGCTTTTGAAATATCGCCAGAAAGAAGGTCAGCAATAGAAATGCCTACAGTTTTAGTTATATCACCAAGCTGAATAATTCCTTGTTCAGCAGTATTAAAAGTAACTGCCAAAACATCAACAAAAATACCAAATAATTGAATTAATCCTTTTACTGGATCAGCTAACTTATGCAGACCTTCATAGAACATATCTACGGCTGGAATGACTGACCTTGTAAACTCAAGGCCAATATCCCTAGAATCTTTAGCCAATTTAAGGCTAAGTTCATGCGCTTGTTCTACAGAAGCGGCATATTGATTCATTGTGCCTTTAGCTTCTTGCAAATGTTCATTTAAACCAACAATGTCTGTACCACGAATTTGACGGCCTAAAGTCTGGAAAGCCAAACCATTGCGTTCTGCGGCATCTTTAATATTTGCCAGTCCAGAAATAGTCTTTTCAAATAATTGTTGTGAAGATAAGGTGGCTAAGTCTTTTAAAGACACGCCAACTCTTGCAAATGCTTCTTGGGCTTTTGCGCTACCTAAAGCGGCAGATTCTACTTTTTGAGTAAAACCAGAATAAATGGCAGATGTATTTTCAGCATTGCCACCGCTTTCCTCTAATGCCCTGGACAATTCCAAAACAGATGCGGTAGTTACATCATTGGCATTTGCTGTTTTAACTATAGTATCGGCATATTCCAACGCCTTTTTAGTCATTTCAGTAAAAGCCGCTATTGATAATAATTCTGTAGCGGTTTCTTTAAAGTTATCAAGGGATTTTTTGGCGGCTTCTAGGGCTTGAGTAAAATCGACTGTATCCAGTCCCATTTTTACGCCTAGATTCGCAATATTTGCCATTTATTTTCCTTTGAACAAACTTTCTGGTACTTTAGGGCTCATTAACATAAATGTTAATAATTGTTGATTAGCTTGAGCCTTTTTATCTTGTTCTGTTAATGGCGGGTAAATATACCCATACACTTTGGGTATTATATCTTGCAATTTATAACTTGGCTTACCTTTTGGCAATAACGAATTAAAATGACCAGCGGTCAATGTGCCTAATACTTCCAATATTCCACGATTACCAATTAACCCATCTGCGTACATAACACAAATGTCGGTAAATGTTTCTTCGTCTATTTGATTCGGGTCAGACCCATGTGCAAGGATATAAGCCTTTGTTTGCCTACGGATCGACCCAGTTACTTTCCCTTTGCGGATTCGTAACTTGGGCTAATGGTTTTAGTAATAGAATCTACCACCTCTAATTGAATAGAAAATGGGAATAATTCTTCAACCATTGAATATGTAATAGTATTCATGTCAAAAGTTTTATCTTCTGGCACAATTAATTTAAACATTTCCGTAATACGATTTTCAGTAATTGCTTTATTTTTAGCGGTTTCTTTTAATGATCTACCTTTAATTAATACATCATTATCTTGAAATTCAACACCTTCATTTATAAATTTTTCTTTATTTTCAATAAATGGATTTGCCAAATCTTGATAATATTTTTCAATTAATTCTTCATTAACTGTTTTAATTCTTTCCAAAATGGCTTCAAATTCTAATGTAGTTGGCACTTTAATTTGAAAAGTATGCCCGCCTAATTCAAATGAACGAGTACGGACTAAATCTTGATTTTCAATAAATTTTTTGCCTAAAGCATTTGCAAACTGGTTCATTTTGTTTCCTTCATGTGTTTTGATCTATATTTTTCTAATGCTCCACCAAAATCATTGCTTAATGACGATAATATTGCTGGTATATTAGTTTCTAAAGCTGGGCGCAAATAAGGCTTTGCTGGCATTTTAGCAGTACCAAATTCATTAACAATCGTTCTAGCATCCATTACAGCAAATTGTTTAATTGAACTTTTTTTGCTATGTAGATTATGGAAAGCCTTTGGATGGAATTTACTGCCAGGAGCTACAGAAACCCTAGCCATCATAATTTCACTAGGACTTACATACCTTGAGTGCTTATCTTTATTTGTAGGCTTTCTAGCTTCAATTTGAAGGGTTGCCGCCAACTGTCCAGTATCTTTGCGCACCAATTCTTTTGCGGTTGCCAAAACAGGGGTCATTGATTTTCTTGCGCCATTACGCAAAATGTTTGTAGCATCTTTAGGGCCAAAATCGTCTTGGATTTTGTCAATTAATTCTTCAAATTCTTGGAATCCCTCAAATTTGAATGTAGTTTTCATTTTGGCTTAATTAAATGCTCAAAAATAGAATTATTGAGTTTTTTAACAAATTGGGTAATTTCGTCTGGTGTTAATTTATCAGCATGATGGGAAGCGATCTGATAAGCCAGATCAACTCCCATTAGCTTTTGTTGTTGCCAGCCAAACCAATCCTTAACACCAGAATCGGCTTGACCAGCTAGGTATGTCAAATAGTTTGCTAAATCGTTATTATTTTTTATTGTCGGATTCATATATTAAGTGTTATTTGACCAACCGTATTGATTACCTCTTGGGTGAATCGTGAATGTGCATTTCGCTTCTGCGTTAGGCGCATTGTCGATAGTGAACTCAGAAACACGGCCAGTAAAGGCATATGCTACTGTGTTTGCGCCATCAACTGCGGCAATAACGAATGTACGATCAATAATTCCGCTATAAGCATCGCCACGAATCAACAACAAACCAGCATCGCTTGGATTCCATGCGGCAACGATTGTCATTGAAGTTGGTTTGCTTTGTGTTGGGATAACATCAGACTGACGGCTACCAGCAACATAAAAGTTTGCAGAAGCATCATCTTGGCCAAACTTAGGGATTGCTTCAACATTTAATTGTTCGCCACCAGAGCCAGTACCGTTAGCAACTGTACCAACGATAGAAGCAACTTCGCCAGTCCAAGTAGATAACTGAGTAAGAGTTAATGGTGTTGGAGTTGCGCTAGTTTGACACCATAACGATGCCGAAAACCCAGGTAACACTTGATTTGGGAGAGCCATTTTTAATCCTTCAAAAATAAAAAGTTAATAAAATTATATTATGTTGGAATGTCTAAAGTGCAATCCATAATAATATGGTTTAACTTTACTGTATCATCATAAGTATTATACAACCAAACTACATCAGCTTTGGCGATATAAAACCCGCTTGAACCACCAAATTGCCCATTATATCCGTGCAATGATTGTAATATAGTATTTGATATATTAAAAGCATCATTCTGATCTTGTGCAAACACATTAATCTGAAAGACGGGGCGATCAATGCCCTTATTATTCTGGTTTTGCCCTGTATATACTGGCTGGTGAATATTTCTTAATTGCCAAGTAATAAATTTAGGCTGTTTAGCAAAATCACGGTTAAATACGGCATATACGGGAATTGTATTGCCCACAATAGATTTAAGCTGATATTGAACGGCTTTGCTATATACGGCTGGATTATTCTGGCTCATACTTGTGTCTGTGGATCGTTACGGTAACAAGTAAATGTAATGCTCATTTTGTCATTAGCTTCATTGACATCAGCAATACGCCAATCATTCCCACGCCATGCAAACGCATAATCCACTTGATCTGTGGACATTGTGACGGTATTGGGAGTGTAATTAAGCATGAATTTCACATGATTTTGATAAACCCGTTCATCCTTTGGGATGGTCAAATCGTTACGAACATCCATGACTTTAGCCCTGGTGGTAAACCACTTAGTCAATACGGTGTTAGTTTGACCCATATCATCAACTGATATAGCGACATTATTAACATCCACATTTTCAAAACGAGCGATTGCCATTTACAGCACCGATTCCAAAGTAAATTTAGCCCATTTCCCAGTAGTAGGCTTGCATTTTATAAGATACCTAATACTACCGATTGGAATTCCAGTAGATTTACTAGCGTCACTCCAACTTGGATAAATTATGCCATTAACCTTTACTTTCTTTTTATGTGCTTCTGAATTTTTTAAATTATGTTCTTTGCTTTTTGCAATGCCTTTATGAATCATTCGGCATTTTTCTATAGATTCTTTGGTGTGTTTTTTGCCTTTAAAACTTAAACCACCTTGAGGTCCATTGCCATCACCGCCAGCAGATTGATTCACTAATTTATAACCCATATCTTTAAAACAAGAAATAAGCAATTTTTCGTGTTCAAACGCTTCTTTTTCAGTTTTCCATGTTGCTAATTTATTGGCCTTATAACCATGTTTTAAAACAGTATTATGCCAATGCTTATTTCTTGCATCTTTTCTAAGCAATCTATTACCAGAACCTTTGCCTATGTAAAAGATTCTATTTGTATCAGAAGTTATATGGGCGTATGTATAAAACATAACTAAAGAACAAGTGGCTTGTATGGGCGCAAAAGCTGATCTACGCCAAATGGCAACTTAGCCAACTGCCCAACGGTTGTATCGCTACGGTTGTTATAAAGATGGGTCAAAAGTAATAAACCAGCTTGCTGAATAACTGGGTAACTAGCCAAAGGATTAGCCGCCAAAGTATAGGTAACAACAATCGGATTGCTAATAAACTGGTTTACTTCGCTTGGAATACCGCTAACAATCACTTTATTGCCAGTAGGATCATAGAAATATTGATCAGAAGGGATTAAAACAAATGATGGTGTTGTATCACTTGTGTAATAACCAACGGTATTAATTACTACGCCTGGTATTGCCCCGTTGTCTTGTCCGACTTCTGGCAAATCCAGCATAACTTGTGTGCCACTCATGCCATTAAAAGCCCCGTAATAGACTTTATAGCTTACGGAGAATATGGACATCCCAAGATAATCTTCAATAGCCATACGGGTCGCTAATTCAAGCCCAAACAGATAATCTGCTTGGCTGGTATCGCCAACCAAATTAAGCTGTTGTAGGATTTGATCCAAACTTAGCCAAGAACTGCTTATATCTCGGCTAGTTTGCTCAATCTTTTCATAGCTAAAGGGGTTACGGACTGTACCTAAGTACGGCCCGTTGGTATAACTATCTAATGGCATATTGGCCTTATGATTCTAAACGGACACCCGCAAATACATCACGAATTGTTGAGCATACACGCTTTTCAGCATACAGGGTTACTGTGCCTGGTTGTGTTTGCTCTAAACGCTGGATGCTAAATTCTTCGTGATCCACGATAGTTACGAACTTATCCCAGTTGGCCAAATAGATTGGGAAGTTTCCGCTTCCAACCACTTGCATATATGGGTTAGGAATAACTGGGAAACCAAATACATGAGCAACTGCGCCACCATCAGAATCACCAACTTCAACAAAGAGTGGCTGACCAGTAGAACTGGTTAATTCACGCAATGCAAGGATAGTATTTGGGTGCATATGCCATGCTGTACCTGGCAAACCCCAATATTGGGCTGGCAATGCAGATGCTAGGGATGCAATGTCGTTATAAACGATTGTGCCGCCAGTAGCGGTGCTTACAGTTTTAACTGTGTGCAAACCGTTTGTTGCGCCAGAACCGCTTGTACCAAATGCGGCAGTTGATCCGCTTGGATAGTAGTTTAAGCCACGCAAACCATTGGTTGCACCAGTTGATGTAGTGCCAGAACCAGCTTGATCGTTATTTTGGATCATTGACAATGCTTCTTGTTGGCTAAATTCCAACATTAAATCGCCAACAACGGCTGGATCAAGGTTGTTAATGTCATCCATTGCGGCAGTACGGATTGGCAACTGCGCTGTAATGGCTTGTAAAGGTAATTGCCAGAATGATGTAGCAATGTTTGGGCTACCAGTATTCACATTAACTGGATAACCCCAGGGATTTGTAGGATTGGTTGCGTTACCAGTCTTTACTACAAAAGCCTGATCTGAACCAATCGTTGTAATTTCTCGGCTTGATACCCGCAATGGGTTAGCCATACGCAAAGATGCAAACGCATCATCATAAATAACACGGCCACCAACCCCAGAGCCAGAGCCAGTAAGGGTGGATGCTTCTTTTAAGTTCACCTTAACCTCTTTACCGTTTTTATCGGTAAGGGCTGATTTGATTGCTTCTAGGATTAGTTGGTTTTTCATATTTCTTCCAAAAGATTAAGTTGGGGTGGTCTTTTGAACCACCCCGCCTTTATTACGCTGTTGCTGTTGCGGTAGAACGGTAAGCAATAATACTTAGCGGGTCGACGTTGCTGGTTGCTAGACGTTTTTCGCCATAGAAAGTTATGTAGCCTGGGAGGGTCTGATCATATCTACGGAGAACCATGTTTAAGCGATCAACAATGGTATGGCCTCGTTGCCAGTCACCGAAATACATTGGGAACAAGTTAGCCGCTGTGTTACCAGAGAACTCGCTTGGATTATCAACATATTTATTGACTACAACATCAAAGCCCAACATACGGCCAACGATACCATCAGCATCGCCTGGGTGCATTCTTTCGAAAATTGGTGTGCCGTTAGAATCTTTCAAGCCACGGATTTGTGCCAAGAAGATTGGGTTTACCAAGAATTTCGCTGTAGGTGTCCAGTATTGTTGTGGCAAGTTGTAAATGAAGTTAATCAAATCTTGATAAGTTACATTTGCCGCACCAACTGTGTTGCCGTTAGTAGTTAATTGGTCATATACAGCCAAGCTGTTCAAACCGTTGCTAGTAGCAATACCAGAAGTACCGAACGCACCAGTAGTGATTGTGCCGCCAGTATAAGTACCATTAGCACCGTAGTTAGCATATTGATTCAAACCACGCAAACCTTGTGTTCCACCGTATGTATTTGGGGAATCGGTTTGATCGTTGTTTTTAATCATGGACAAGCCTTCTTGCTGGCTAAATTCCATCAACATATCATCAACCACATTGGCTTCTAAACCATCAATATCATCAAGTGCCGCAGTACGGATTGGGAACTGGACATTCAAGTCTTGAAGAACTTGTTGCCAAATAACTGTAGATTCAGTTGTTGGGTTAGGGCCACTAGATGTGTTGTTGTTTACTGGATAACCCCAGAAAGCACCGGCATTACCAGTTTTTGCACGGAACTGATAAGTAGAGCCATCAGTTGTTACATTACGGGAAAGGCCACGCATAGGGTTAATCAAACGGAGTGTATGGAACACAGGATCGTAAGCTGTACGACCACCGATGTTGTAACCACCACCAGTTAAAGATGAACTCTCAGTTAAGTATGCTTGATATTGTGATTCATCTTCAAACATCTTGAGTTCTTTTTCCATCGAACCTTTTTTAGCAAACTTTTTGAGTTGCTCACGAACCATCTTGTTTACATCTTCTTTGATGGTTTTAGCTGGTTTGATGATAGAAGGTGCAGTATTGATTTCAGCAACACGGGCTTTAATGGTTTCTAACTTCTCATCCATTTCAGCTTTAGCGGCTTCAATAGCGGCAACTGCTTCAGTTTTTACTTCTTGAATCTTAGATTCGTTTGATGCTTCGATAGCATCTAACTTTTCAATGATTTTGTCAGACATGATATTTCCTTATTTGATGCGTTTAGATAATGCCTTTAACAATTCTCTTTCCTCTAGGGCTTTAAGAACTGTATCAGCTTCGTTTACCACCGCTTCCAACTCACTTGGTTGTGGTGTTTCTTTAATAACTTCCTTGTTTGCATCACGCAATTCAAGAATCTTTTTAAAGACGGAAGATGCGGTGGTCGCACCTTTCTTGGACAGGCCAGCATCACGCAAGGCTTGTTCAACTAAGCGAGGATTTAAATGCCCTTCGGCATCAAAACACTCTAATCTTTGAATTTCAGCATTAGGATTGTTTGGGTACATAACTACAGAAACTTCCCGCAAACCACCTTTAGTAATCTGAAAATAGGATTCATCATCATCGTTATCATCATCCATTGGCTCACCATCAGCACCAACCCAACACGCTTCATCTGCGTATGCGCCAACTGAAACGCCACCAAATAGATTTGGAGATGATTTCAATACTTCGTAAAGGTCAGAACCAGTAGAAGTATTCATAAATAGATTGCCTTTAGCAACCATGCCATCTTTATCAAAGTTAAATTCATTCCATTGACCGACTGGCATACCCATGTCGTTATGGTTTAGAAACATTGGTAATGGTTTACCCTCAGATTTAAACTGTTCTGCCCATTCAGCAAAGCCGTCAGGCTGATAGTTAAACTTTCTACCGTCTGCGCCCTCACGCTTACCCCATGTAGTAACACGGGCAACAATATTGCCGCTAGGATTTTGGGATTCTTTGCCTTGTTTTTCTAGGCTTAGTTGTGCTTCGCAAACGACTGTCAGGTTTTGATTCATTTATAATCCCATCTTTAATCGAGTAATCGATGTCGTATATTATATGAGATTTTTTTGATTTTATCGGCAGTTTAGCATTAAACCGCCTAATCATTGAATCCAATCTATCTTTTATTGTCATTAAGTTGTGCCAATATTCATTTTGCGGGTTTGATTGCCCCCGCCACCACCAGTATCTTGTGGGCTTGTGCCTGGAATAATTTTAGCTGTTTTCGATGTTACTGGTATATCTGTAGATGATAATTTTTGTGTATTAACGCCACCTAATTCATCACCGCCATCAATTTTGGCAATATTCAAATATTCACGGGCTTCATTTGGGGTCATAATGCCACCAGCAACGCCAGCATTAACAAAATTCATTTGGTCTAATGCCGCACCCTTCAAGAAATCCTTAGTATCAAAACGGATTGCAAGGTTTGGATAACCTTTTAATAATCCCATTTTGAATTTTTGCTCAATATTAATAATCATTGGGTACATGGTAGTTTTATAAAACTCATCCAATAATGTTTGAGTATTATTATATTTACCCATTTCCAAACCTAATAATTGTGCTGGTACGCCAAACAATGCACAAATACGCTTAGTGGTTTGATCTTTTAATTTGCTGGCTTCGGCATCTTGCAATGTCAGCATATGGACTGGCGTATAAGTCATGCCTTGATCTAGCAACATTCCTTGACCTGGCTTGCTCAAATCGCTTGGGCGGCTACCAGTCATGCTAGACCATGCTTCTTTTAGTCTGGCGGCAATTTCTTTAAATTTGCTGTCTGGAATTACTTGAGTTGTGCTGAAAATGCCAGATGGCTTTGCGCCATTTTGCATGACATAGTTAGCATACAAGTCAATATCAGTATCAAGTGCCACTAATTCAGTTGCCAAAATACCTTTGTTAAAACCAGCAGAACCTTGCCACGGGGCTTCGGTGCAATGTATTACCTGATAAGCGGCCAATGGCTCATCCTTGTTAAATCCGTATGTTGGTGTAGAAACACGGTATGTCGGATAACGGGCTGGGCTGGCTTGAACGGTAATTAGAGTTGCATCAAGGTTATATAACTCAATCGGGGTTTGGTTAGGGTCTTTTTGGTCTTTACGGTATAACAATGTAAATACTTCACCAGCTAGGGAATACCATAATGCCCATTGATACCAAAACTCATATTGGTTTTGAAAGTTATTTGGCTCAGTTAATAGATTTAATGTCTGTTTTGCTTTGTTTTTATCCCGTGTGCCAGATTTATCAGACTTTAAACAATCTTCAAAAGTGCCATCATCAGTCTTATACATGACTGTTAATGAACATTGCGCTAATGCTCTAGCAATCATATTGGCACAAGACATTACCGTACTATTACGGGATAGCACCGACATATCCACAACTCGACCCGCATTGGTGGCCGATGCTGTAGTTACATACAGTAATTGGAAGTTTGCGCCTTGTTGACCGCCTTGATTCTGGCGTAATATTTGGTTACCTAGCTGGGTTTGACCAAATAGAGTATTGTTTTCGTTAAGGTTTTGCACGGAAACTTCTGATGTTTGCACCTCATTTTTGGGCAAATTGTATTTAT
>Ga0214249_1000269_pt1 | contig 24879 bp, 31 predicted proteins | sample TroBogypolimnion_17_FD_153087 | JGI IMG/M metagenome (GOLD analysis project Ga0214249, IMG submission 153087) | Freshwater microbial communities from Trout Bog Lake, WI - 23JUN2009 hypolimnion | ecosystem: Environmental > Aquatic > Freshwater > Lake > Hypolimnion/Profundal zone | place: Trout... | reverse complement strand
TACCCAAAAAATGAAAACAAATCACAAGAAGATTTGTGTGGTGAGTTTTCATTAAAAATTTTTCCACAAAAAGAAGTTGAAGTTGAAGTTGAATTTATTCGTGAATACGATATAACTACTGACGAATTCAAACCTAAACGTGGAAGAAAACCTAAAAATGTTAGTTAAGGAACGCACAAGTGAAAGTGGGCATTGGTATGACCGGCAAGGCAATCCAGCCTATACAACCATTGGAAAAAACGGCAAAGAACGCGGCACGACCTTACGGGATGCCCGTACCCTCAATCTATGTCCATCTGTCACAACAATACTTGGAGTTGCGGCAAAGCCAGGACTTGATACTTGGAAACAACAACAAGTCTTATTAAGCGCGCTGACATTACCAAAGTCTGAAGGGGAATCGGAAGAATCATGGCTTGAAAGGGTCATGATGGATTCCAAGCAAACTGGTCGTATTGCCGCGGAACGTGGTACGGCCATCCATGCGACCATACAGGCGTTCTTTGAAGGTGAATTAGTACCTGAAGCTATGCCAATCTGTCGGCCGGTAGAACAGGCCATTAAAGACCATTTTGGGGAACAACTTTGGTTGCCGGAATTAAGCTTTGCACATCCTATGGGTTTTGGTGGCAAATCAGATTTGACGGCCAAAGCAAAGCATGATTTTGCTGGTATTTCTATTGACGTCAAAACCAAAGAAACTACGGATATTTCTAAAGTTGACGTTTATCCGGAACACGGTATGCAATTAGCCGCTTATCGCCAAGGTTTTAATATGCCAGCCGCCAGGTGCGCCAATGTGTTTGTAGGCTACAAAATGGTTGAAGGCACTATTGTTTTTACTGGCGTTAAGGTTATTGAACATACCGCAGAAGATTTAGACCGCTATTGGTTAATGTTTACTAAACTGTTAGAGTTTTGGCAGTTAAAGAACAACCATAAATAGGGCGGTTAACGGGGCGTTGAAGGATGCAACAAGGTGGGGCTTTTCCCCGTTTCGACCCACCAGCTACCAGTTGCCAAATTCACGCCCTACTCTGTTGCAGATTTACAACTAAGGGTATGTCCTAATAAAATATCGCTTTACAAGTGAAGTTTACTTTAGTAAATTACTAATACGGCAACGGTGCCGTGATTAAACAAAGGAAAAAATCATGAAAGCAATCGACATTCAGTTAAGCAAAGTTGACCAGTTGGGTATGTTGTTGGCCCAAATCGCTGACTTGGAAAAACAAGCAGATGCACTCAAAAACGAACTTAAACAAAACGAAGGCCACATTGAAGGCAATTTGTTTAAAGCTTGCGTTACCCTTTCACAACGCGCTACCGTTGATAACAAAGCAGTATTCGCAGAAGCCAATGTGCCAGCAGAATTGATTGCCAAGCACACAAAAACTACTGCCGTAATCACTTTAAAAGTTACATCCAAATAATCTAGGACGGGCCGTTGACACTATTCGGCAACGGCTATACGAAGCGACTGTTATACAAAAAGACCTCGGCCCGTCACCCAATTAAGGAAAACAAATGAAAGACTTTATATTAGGCGGTTTATTAGGGGCGGCAATAGCCGTATTTTTAGTAATTGTTTATGGCTTTAGGATTGGGGTATATCACTTATGAAAGCCGCTAAAAACGTGTTTGAAACGTGGTATGAAGCAAATTATGACCATAAACCCGGTGAAGATGATATAAAAGAACTGTTTAGAGAAGCTTTTGAAGCTGGAATGGTGTCAGGTTTGGCTTTTATGCAAACCCATGCTGATAAATTAATGGACGATTACAAAGGATTCCAAGATGAATGAACATATTTGGACGGCCGCTGGCACGGATATAACAATTAGATGGCGTTTGGCTGGCTGGTTGCCACCGTCAGAACTTCAAGAATACCGTGATAAATGGAAATATTATCAAAACCTACCATTACGGCAATTGGACGACCAGGCTAAAGAACAATACGAACAAGTATTGCGTAAAGCTAAAGTCGCCCGTATTCGTTAATATTTACGCATATTAGGTAAGGGCGCATCTTTTTGATTAGCGCCTTTACTTTCAGGCTTATGAGCTTTTTCCATAGGCAAAGCAATATGTTTATTAAGCTTTTCTTTTAGCCTGGTTAACTCATGCTCTGTATGTTTTTCATGCTCACGCAAAACAACATAATGACCTTTTGGTGTGCTTGCTAATTTACCTTTTACTTCAAAATTTGTAGCCATTTTTTATCCTTCCAAGATTTGTAATGCTTTAGTAATTTTAGCAATTCTGTCGTCTAAACCCAACACACCGCCGTTAATTTTTCGAGTAATTTCTTCCCAACCTGACACATCAGCCGTGGCGTTTAGGCCACGTTTATTCCAAAACCATCCAGCAGATAGCATAGCGTTCATTGGCTCTAATAATAGGTCAGGATTGTCCATTAAAGGCAGTTTAAGGGCTTGTCCACAAAATACATAGTTATCCTTACCGGTTAGCTGAATAACGCCCCTACCGTGGTATTTCCAGCCGTCACCATCTTCTGTATTGCCCATACGTCCGGCATAAACTTTATTGGCTATTGCCTGGGGATTGTTGTCGTACTTTTCAGCAGTATTGGCATCAGGAAACCTAGAAGGCCATACACGCATTAAAGCGCCGGCGTTGTAATGAAGATTTTCTTCTAGCGTTTTAAAATTGCCGGATTCATGTTGACATTGACCAATAAAGCCAGCTTGACGTTTTGGGGTATTAATTTCGTATTTATCAAACGTAGTATTTAATGGCTCTAACCATTTTTCGTCAATACCTAAAGCAATTAGCTGGTCATTCGTCATCGCTATTACCAATCTTTATGCCAGTAATAAGACCAATAAAACCACCAACAATAGTTTGAAATGCTGGGCCAATAATTTGAAATACTTTTTCATCGTCAACGTTTGGGTCAATTACTGCAAAAGCAAACATAGCTAACATAGCCACTACAACACAAACTAATGACCATGCGGCAATCGTCAGAATATGTTCCTTGTTGTTCATTTTGAAGCAACTCCCTGAATCTTTTCAAAAGTACGTAAACCGCCCATACCAAGCATACCCATCATGAGTTGCCATAAATTGTCATCAAGGCCAGGCAAAGGGGGAATAGTAACGCCAAGAACACCCGCTACGGTGCCAGCAAGGGGTCTAAATAAGTATTGGTAGGCCAATGCTAGGGCGCATACCCAACCGATTGCTGGGCGCCATCCTGACACGAATACGGATGAATTTGTGGCTTCCGCTTTATTAATATCAGTTTGTGCAGTCATTGTGGCCAAATCGCCACTTTGTTGAAGTGCCAATAACTTTAATTTGGCATCGGCCGCTTGTGCTGGGTCCGGAAAGAAATGGTCAATTAGTTTGCCGCCAAGGTCAAGTGCGGCTGAAATAGGGTCTAAAGACATGATGTTTTCCTTATGCTAAACATATTAGTAAGTTCCCATAATTAAAATTCCCGCAATAAGCCAAATACACAATGCTGTAAAAAACCATAGCCATCTTTCGTTCATTTAATACCCCAGGTCAAATACCAGGCAATTAAAGCCGCTACTGCAAAACAAATAAATTGAATTCTACGCACTTCTTTAAGGTCATGCTGATATTCTTCGTTTGCTTTGCGTTCCATATTTTCAATATCCAACTTAATTCTTAATACTGCATCCCATTCTTTAGCGCCGTACTTCTTAACAAAGTCTATTTTTAACTTTGCTTCTTGGTCGCTAATTTGCTTCTTTTTATTCCAATCTTCCAATGCTTTTATTAATGCCGTTTGTTTTTTATGTTCTGCTTCCCGTGCCGCCCTACGTCTTTCATTTGCCTTGCGTTGCGCTACGTCTATACCGTCTTGCTGAACACTTTCAATACTTTTAGATAAACCTTTAGCCGCTTCCCGGCTTGCATCAAGACTACCGGAAAGAGTTTTTACTCCTTCTGTTATTCCAAACGGGTCTGACATTAAACACTTTCTTATACCGTCCTTATTTGCTACTTAAATAATGTCCAATAAAACCAACACAAGAACTTATTCCGGAAATAAACATCATTCCCATCCAAAATCCACCGCGGCCTTTATTGGCCATAGCAACCAATTGTTCTATTGAACTTTCCATTTTGTCTATTTTTTTAGACATTTCATCAAATTTTTCTTCATAGCTTTCTACTTTCTGCCATAAAACGCCATACTTAACAGGGTCAATTTCAAACATAGTCATTTCCATTATGTTTTCATGATGTACGCTAATGCGTAGTATGGTGGAAGATTAGCATTTGTACCGCTTGTACCAGCAGAAGCTAAAGTAATACCTGTTGTATTGGATGCAATATATCCGGATACTGCAATAGCAGTTTGTGAACTTCTTGTTGTAGTTGCAGATGTAAGAGTTACAGAACCTTCAGATAAAAAAGCATTATGTGTATGTCCTGGGTCTGTAAGGGTATGATTATGACTTACAACAATAGCATCAGCAGAACCGCCTGTTTGACCAACTGAATAATTATTACCGGCGGCAATAACAAAACGGTCACGCAAATCCGGCGTTGAATTTGTACCATCGCAAATTACATATCCTGAAGGAATAGAACCAATACTTCCTGACCATAAAATAATTGCACCGCTTGGCAATGTTGGGGCGCTTGAAGGAGCATTTTGCAAAATTGGATATAAATTATCTAAAGTTTGCAATGTAGAACCGCCGGATGTTTGAATTACAAGCTTATAGCTATATCCAGTTTGCATCCAAATTTCATTGCTTGGGCGGCCGCTAGAATCCAAAACAATAGGATTAGCATTAGCAACCGTACCGTTAACCGTTGTATAAGTAGTCAACAAAGTGCTAGAACCAGCTTGGTATTGATAAATCAATCCACCGGCCAATGGCACACCGTTGTTATCAAAAAATTGTTGGCCGTTACCAACTGGGGATAAAAGTACGCTTGCCATAATTATTTCCTAGAAGTTATTTCACTTAATTTTGTTTTTGCGGCTTGTTTGGCTTCAACTGCTTTTCTAGCAACTTGGCCACCTTTATACATTAATTCGCCCATTACACGTGGGCTTTGGAATGGAAGTGCCAACCCTGATAATGGCGTTAAATCACCTGAGAAAACACGACCACCAGTATATAAAGCGTTCATTCCTAATGCTGGACCAGCTAAACCGGATGGGTGCCATTCTTTTAATGATTGACCAGCTAATGCTTCCATTAAGTTTTTATTGCCTGATTCTTCCAATTGACGTGTTAATTCACGTCTAAATTCATTACCCATAGTGGATGTTGGACCCATCATGGTTTTAAGGCGGCGCAATGTAAGGTCAACAGAAGCTTTTGGACCAAGACCTAAAGATTTCTCAATTTCACGTTCGGTATTTAAAGCTTCTTGATATTCAGCCATTGTTTTTTCGTAATTTGGGTCTTGTTTAACAATGGTATCTTTTACGGCATTACGAGTATTTGTCATGATACGTTTAGCATTTGCCGTCATGTCATTTGAATAAGTATCATCAATAAGTTGTTTTAAATCATCTAAATTGCCAGCAGTATGAAGTTCGGGTTTGCTTTCCCATTCGTCCAAAATTTTTTTAATTTCGTTAACTTTGGACATTGTTTTTTCAGTAACTTTTGGAGTTTCAACACCAAGATTTTTAGATTTTAAAGATTCAAGTGTTTCATCAAAAGCTTTACGTATTGGTTTAAAGTCCAAAAATACTTGATTGTCTTTGGTAGTTGCAATACCTTGTTTATAAGCTTCGCTACGTGCATGACGTGTGTTTTCCAAAGCAGAACGGAATTGTTCAACCAAATCAGCCGGCGACCTATTGCCGCGCATATTTTCAGCAAGTTCTGAAACTGTACGTGGATTGGCATAACCTGAACGTGCGGCTTCACGCAATACTTCACCGCTTTTATCAATAGGAATACCCATTACATCAGTTGCAATATTTCCAATGGTTCCGGCTTTTACATTTCGGCCAACTGCACCACCAATGCTAGATATTGCATTGCCAGTTTTTTCAGCAGTTTTTGCAACCATGCTACCTAATGGTGTTCTGACTGCAAATTCAGGGTCATAGATTGCGCCTTTAAGCGTTTCGCCAGCAAAACGTCCAGGATTCTCATAAATATTTTTGGCAATATTAGAAATAGATTCACCAGGATGTTCTGCAAAAGATTTAAGGCCTTGTTTAGCAGATTCGTATTTTGCAAGCAAATTGGCTTCAGCTTCTTTTTTCATAGCTTCATCGCCAATTATCGGCATACTGCCAGCGGTATAAGCTATTATCGGTGCGGCTAAACTTTTTTGTTTCCAATCTTCCATTGACATTTCATGCAATGGTTTTTTAAATTCTTCAAGCCAATTTTTAGGTTTTTCGTAATTTTGGTCAATAAACTTTAATCCTGAATTTTCAATGTCATTATCGGTATTTGGTTCTACATTAGATTCGTATGGCAAATCAGGGTTAATTTGTACGTGAACTGGGTCTTTAGCACCAAATGGACGATGTAAGCCTACTTGTGCCAATAATGAATCAGGGACACGTGGATGAATGTCAATTGCATCGCCTTTTTCATGGCGGCTTGTACCTGGTTCAGCTACTAAATTAGGGTTTTTTAAACGGTTCTTATATTCTTCACGTTGTTGTTCTAGGGTTCTGTAACCGCTAGTAATAGGCAAATCTTCGCCTTTAGGATTTAATTCTTTATTGCTTTTCCAAAGGTCTTTAAGTTGATTTACTCGGTCAAGTAAATCCGGTTGTAGATTTTCAGTATCAACCGGCGCTTTAGTATTAGATATTGGTTTTGCATTGTCATAAATGCTTGGCGCACCTACGCTTACACTAACTGAAGGTATGGTATCAACACCTAAAAACTTTAAACCAGGATTATCAATATCGTCTGACATTATCTAAACTTTCCTTGTTCTAAAGCATGAAGATTATCCCATTTACGATTAAATTCGTCACGTTGGTTTTTAGGAACAGTAGCGTAAATTTCGTTTGCTTTAATTTTTGCTTCAGGCGAATTAGAAGCGGCTAAAGCTTCAATTTGAGCCATACGAACGTCATAGTTATCAACCCAAGCAGATTTAAATTTTTCTGCTTGAATGTAGCCATTGATACCACGTTTTTCAATAAGTTTGTTGTAGGCGCTATTAAACATAGTAGCGGCCTTAACAGTAGCATCTGCACGGGAAACAATATCAGTTAATGCTTGTGCGGTTAAATCATCGCTACCATTAATAACTTTGGCATCTGCACGGGATTGGTCAGTTTTAGCAGTTCCCATAACTTCAGAAGCCGCGGCCATACGTGCAATGTTTTTATTCAACATTTCTTGTGTTGCATTGCCAATAATGTATTTTCCACCTTGACGTAACAATTGACCTGGGCGGTTTCCTGAAGCGGCAGAAATATTTTCTATAACGCCACGTGTATTAGCTTCTTGTTCTTTAGCGGCAGAAGCAAGTGCATTGCTTTCTTTAAGCAAGTTTTTACCGTTATCCAAAGCTTCTTTTTGCTCTGTTGTGTAGTTTGCAAGGGCTGGATTGCCTTTGTAATCAAGATATTGGTCATACTTAATAAGGTCACGGTCTTTAGCACTTGGTTTAGGCGCTTCAGTTGTGCCGCCACCACCAACGGCATTTTGACCGCCACCAAATTCAACCGGAGTAATTTTAGGTTGTTCGCCGGTCATAGAAGGTTGACGTACAACTGGGCGTTGTGCGCCACCAATAGTAGCGGTTTCAGCTTTAGGTGCAAATTGGTCAATTAACTGTGTTGGTGTTAATGATTCATTACGTGCTTTTAACAAGGACTGTGGGTCAACTGGATGGTCTGACGGATAAGCTTTCCAACCTTTAATTTGACCATCTGCCGCTTTTGTTAATTGTGGATAGTATTGTTTTAAAGTTTCCAAAGAATTGATAATGTCTGTTGGGTTAACTTTTTGGCCATTTGCGGCCATTTGTCCATAAGAACCATAAACGGAAGCAAAAGGCTTTCTATTGCTTTCTGAAAGTTCATTTAAAGCTTTATTGGTTTCAATATGGTTTTTAGTTAAGGTAATGATTTTGTCTGCATATTCAGGACCGGACATTGGGGCTACTGAAATTAATGCTGGAACTTGTTCCAAATCAAAAGAACCATCAGGAAGCTTATTTGCTGGGTCTTTTGCCCATTGCTGAATAATTGGCATTTCTTTGGTTTTTTGTTCTGCCATTTGCGCTTGACGTTGTGCAATAGCAGTTTCGGCCGAATAAAGGCCTACTTTCATCATATCCCCAAGGGTCATTTGATTAGTATTTTTTGGGTTTAAATCCGCAGTAAATTCAGCCATAATTGTTTCCTATTAGCCCGGTGGAGTTGGCGCGTTCATTTTGTTTAAGCCATACAACATAGCGTAATTGCTAATACCGCTTAAACCATTTGCATAAGCATTAGCAGAACCCATAGTTGCAGAAGCTTGAGCATTACCGATGCTAGATAACATATTAGATACGTTAGAAGCAGTTCCAGTACCAGCATTTGATACTGTACCAAGGGCGTTCATGCCTACGTTATTAGCGTTAAATATGTTGCTGGCAACGTTTTGACGATTTGCTTGGTAGTTACTATATGCGTTTTGCAATTGATTTCCGGCATAATCTTGGGCAAATTGTTGGCCACCTTGAATAGCATTGCCGCTTACTGCGCCACCACCGGCATTTAAACCGGCATTAAATTGACCCAATCCTTGCGTTAATCCAAATTTATAATTTGGCATCAAACTGGTCAAATCATTCATTGTTGGCTGGGCAGTTAAATAACCGCTACCAGTTTGAATATTTCCGTTGGCATCTGTATATTGGCCAGGCAACATAGCATTTAAACCATAATTGGCTTGTGTGCCAGTATTCATATATGGTTGTGCCATTCCTTTAATATCATTGTAAATGCCTTGGCTATAATTAATGCCTTGATTAGCGGCATTAGCATATTGACTAGCGGCATTTCCAGCGGCTTGTGACTGCATATAAGCAGAACCAAGCATGGCACCGCCAATGACTGTTCCAGCTATTACTGTGCTTGATACACCGGCTGACATGGAAGTTCCCCTCTTAAATTAATACCAAAATTAACGCGAACCATAGAACGGTAATCTAACAATAATTCCTCATTTTGATAAATATCTTTACAAGCAATCGCATAAATATCATCGCCAATTTTTACTGGCATAAGATTCTGTTTATGCGAATGATTGATATATCTACCGCCTGGTGTTCGTTTTCCGTCTAATCTACATGGGCAAACTACATCCCACATTTTAAAACTTTTTGTTGCAAATAAACCTTTACCATGAATTTTGGATGGCCGTAATTCTGTTGCATATTCAATTGGCATTTCCATCAAATCATGTTTGATTAATACTATTTTATCAATTTCTTCTTGATTTAGGCCTAATTCTTTACAAAAAAGCTTGTAATCTTCATGAACTTCTTTAATTTCTTTTTTAAGTCTATTATCTTGTAATCCACATTCAGGAACAACAAACAAACGTTCTTCCAATACGTCTAAATCTTGGCAATTGTCAGGGTTTTCATAAACATCAATCCAAACAACTTCTTCATCAAATACACGGCCTACACGTTGGGCGCCAGGCTTTGATTCAAACTGCATTGGAGCAGTCAATATTTTGACTGAATCTTCTACGTTTACCGCAATAGTGCCTTTTTCTAGGCGAACGGTGTAGCCTGTTTTATGTTCTGCGCCAGTTAATACAGTCCATGCCGGAATAGTTATTTTGCGTTCATAAAACCCTGGATAAAAGGTATGCTCCGTCACAATGTCCGATTGGGGCATTTTTAACAGTTCGTTTTGCAAATTTTCTATTTGCGACTTAACTGATAACTGTTTAGAAGGTTTTACGTAAACTAGGTTCATGGATTGTAATAAGGCACTTTAAAAGATTGACCATTGACAGTTACATTAATAAATCCTACTGGGTTTGAAGGCAATGTTGCAGAACCTTTTGTAGCCGTTGTAGCTGAAGAAAAGTTTAGCAGATTTAAAAAATATTGTTGCCAAGCACGGGTAGGTCGCTTGGTTTGTTCATCCATAATTGGGGATTGTGGATAAGGATTATTTTGACTGCTAGTCCAAATTCCATTATTACTGGCCATTAGTTGCTCCCAGCACTAGCTTTAAGGTTAGCGGCAATGATTACCGCATTAATTGGGTCGGTAACAACAACTTCAAATACACGGTCACGCGCCCAACCCATTCTGCGCCAAATAGCACGGTTTTTATAAGCGCCTTGGGTACCAATAGAAGTCCAATGCTCATTTGACCATGTAGAACCGCCATCATCTGACCAGCGAAGCATGGCTTGTGGATTTTCATTGGCAGTTAAGCCGTTAGAAAGGCCTACGCCTGGTTGGAAATAAATTTGCAATTCATCAAAATATTGACGTTGATAATCACTAACCATGTGTGGCGCACGGCGAATACGGCGCACTTCATTGCCATTGTCGGTGTAATTTTTTTTATCTAATTGATAAACAAGTCCATTTGCATAATCACCAACCAAGTTCATATTTTGAAAATTAGCTTGGCAATTACCACGATGACGATGAAATACGTTCTGATTGTCAACAGATAACCATTTATGCCACATTCCAGTTGCAATGTCATATGCCCAAGTTAAATCAATTGTTGGAAAGCTAACAACGTAAACTTCATGGCCTTCTAATTGATACGTCCAAGCACGTGCATCAGATATATATTGGTCAACCAATGTATTTTCTACGGCATGGGTGCTAATACGAGTTGGTGTATAGCCGTTCATCATCATAATTTGGGCTTGGCCACGAATATTACGGCTTACGTAAGCAAATGAATTACCTAATCTTGCAACGCTAAATTTGGCGGCAATACCATGCTGGGTATTGGTTCCTGGAATCCGTTGAAATGGAAAAGGAAATAATCCAGCATCAATCCATACTTCGCTAGACGTTTCACCTAATAAATAGACTTCCCTGTGGTCCACAATAATTGACACTAAATTGTCAGGTGCGCCATCTTTTGAACTAAAGCTTAATTGTGGACTTATTGGGGAAAGAATCCCTGAAGCACCCCATTGTTGGGTATTTGGCCTGTTATATACAAAATAGTTATCAACAATGTCAACAACATCCGCACCACTAAAGCCGCCATCAGAAGATGGCAAAACGCTAAAGTTAAGCGCATACAAAGTTTCTGAACCAACGGTTTGTGTTCCATTGACAACATAGCTTCCAGTTCCCCCTGTACCAGTACCAAAAGTTAAAGTAAGGGTTAACCCTGTACCATTACCGCTAGTTGTGGTTGTTGCTGGTGTTCCAGGTTGGACGGTATAAACGCCATAACTTACTGGTGTTAATCCAGTTACTACTCCAGCCGCTACTGTTGCTACTGTATAAGTTGCTTGTTGACTGTATATGCCGCCAACGACTGTAACGGTGTCACCTACGGCATAACCAGTACCGCCTGACGTAATGCTATAACTAATGGCCGCAGAACCGCCTAAAGCCGTAATAATCGTTCCAGCAGTTACTCCTGAACCTTGAATAGTTTGTCCTGGATATAAAGTGCCATTAGCAACGGCAGTAACAGTTAAAACATTACCGGAAATAGAGCCAGTTATTTTGGCGGCCACCGCAGAAGAATTGAATACTTCAGAAGCTTCGGTTTGGCTAATGTTAATTGTATAAGTACCAGTACCGCCTGTACCGGTGCCAAGAGCAGTAATAATAGTTTCAGGGGTTACGCCAATTCCAAATAATTGTTGGCCAGCGGCAATAGTGCCTGATTTCATTAAAGTTACAGTAAGAGTTGTTCCTGATACTGAACCTACAAATTGGGCAGAAGATGGATTAGAAATGCGCCATGTATAACGGTAAGAACCGTCTGTAATGTAAACGTTTTGACCATTATCAGTAATTCCAACCATGCCCGAATTAGAATTAAGTGTTCCAACAAGGTTTGGAGTAAGGCTGGAATTTAATACGTAAACATATTGACCACAAACTATTACGCAATAATTACCGCCGGAAACAGTACGCATCCCACGAACTTCCGCAGAATTAAACATTTGGGCGGCAACAGTAAGTCCTGGCGTTGGGTAAAGTGCTACAACCCCGTTTTGACCTGGTTGTTTTAATGGGTCAATTTCAGGGTAAAAATTTATACATTCCTGTGCATCTTGGTAGATGGACGGGGCTTCGTATGATGGGCCAACAAATCCAAAATCCGGCATAAAGCCCCTTTTATCTTAAGAAACCGCCAGTTAATATCCATCCAGCATCTTTTTGACGTCCAACTAACAAAGCATCGCTAAATACAGAAGCTTGTATTGGGCGCATATTAGTGCGTTTTAATGTGGCTTTAGCTTGTGCAGAATATTTTCCAATCATGGCTAATGCCGCCGGGTCGTTTTTGCCGTACATTGGCATTAAACGTTCAGCAAGGCACCAACGCAAACATAATTCATAACCTTGTGGCAAAACAATATTGTCATAAGCGGTGGCATAACGTGTAAATAACGTATCTGCAAATATGTGCATTTCGCCCTGTGAAGGGTTTGGCCATACAAAAATGTTACCTAATGGGTCGGAAGGTTGGTAATACATTGCTTTTGGCCAAGGACCGGCTAAAGTCTTTAAACCAATCATTTCATAATTTTCAAGATTGAGTACGGCAACTGGGTAGTCAAGGCCCCCGTTAACAATAGGAGTGCCATTAGAATTAGTGTTAATCCGCACAAAGCTAGACTGAATAGCAAGAGGGCGCTGGTAGTAGCCATTAATGGATGTTGAACTAACTGTTTGAGAAATATTAACGGTGTATGTGCCATTGTCATTAACGTTGCCACCGGCACCCGTGCCAAACGCAGTAATCGTTGTACCATTTGCAATCCCCGTTCCAGCTAATGTTTGCCCTAGGGCTAATGCCCCTTGGGTTATACCAGTAACAGTTAAAACATTGCCTGTAATAGAACCAGTAAAGTTTGAACCAATTGTGCCGCCAGGGCCTATGGTGTATTGAATTTGACCTGGCGTAATAGGAAATATGATTTCAGTCTTATAGCTGACCATCATGGATTCATTAGACCATTGGTCAATCATGCCATTCATCATGTTTAAAGCATCTTGTACGGCTTCAGCAGTTGGAACTTCACCACCAGCCAAAGCGCCAATATCTTTTAATGCGCCTGAAATTATGTCAATTGGCTGGGTCATATTATTCCACCGTAAATGTATTAGCTAACCATGGAAAATCTACTTTTTTTGTAGATTCTATGGCTTTTAATTGATTTTCAATAGCTAATTTTATAAGATTTACATCATCCTTAATAGTGTCTTTTTCAATCCATTGAACCAAATCTGATTCAACAATATCTGCTAAAGATTTGTTTACTACACCAATTGAAAATTCATGATTTCCTTCTGATTCAACTGTATTTGTTCCATCAGTTCCAGTAAGCAAATATTTAACTTTTACTAAATTATCATTGTTAGCAAATAATTCTGTAAATTTCCATTTAAAGTTTGTCATACGCTAACCCAAGATTTTGTTGTTTCATCCCATTTATAGTTTTTGCCATCATCAGGGAAAGGTATTGGGGATTGCCACAACCAAGTAGGAGCAGAAATTACCCAAGATGGATAAGGTTGTGGAGCATAAAATACATCATTTTCAGCATTATATGTAAATCCTACTCCAGCATAATTTCCACGCAAAGCTACGCCACCATCAGGCGTTACTCCGTCAGCTTTATAATGAACGCCTCCCCAAGTATTGTATGAAGTTTGAATCCAATTTTGTTTATCAGGCAATGTATCAATATAGTCCTGTTCTGCAACAATAACTTGCTGAACAATGCCATTAACCACTTGTGCAAAATGACTCATGCCGTGTAACTCCCTGAAGCAGTAAATTTAAGAATAGTAACGCTACCAGTAGTTGTTACAGTTGGGCTTCCAGTTGTTGTTCCTGTGTAGTTTGCATTAGGAATAGCAATAATTACAATGCCTGAACCACCAGCTAAACCATTTTGGTTTCCAGCATTTATCCCATAAGTTCCACCGCCACCGCCACCAGTATTGGCAGTTCCAGCAGTTGAGCTTCCAGTTGCTGCGCCTATACCACCACCACCTAGACCGCCAGCATAAGTTGTGCCACCGCTACCAGCAGAACCTCCTCCACCGTAGTAAGCTCTAGTATAGTTTTCAAAAATTCCGTTGCCACCAACTGTTCCTTGACCAGCTTGACTTGCTCCACCACCACCGCCAGCGGTTCCAGCACCACCTGAAGCAGAACCACCACCAAAACCTTGTCCAGCAGTTCCAGTACCAGCACTAGCACCACCAGTACCAACTGGGTCCCCAGCACCACCACCTGAACCGCCATTAGCAGTTACGCTTACTGGCTGACCAGCACCGCCGCCTAAAGCAGTTAAACCTAATGCTACTGAATTTGAACCAACTCCACTTTTAGCGCCACCAGCACCAACAGTAATCGTATAAGTTGTTCCAATACTTAAAGGTAATGAACCAATAAATAAACCGCCAGCACCACCACCAGCAGAACAATATGCTCCTGTTCCAAGTGCATTACCACCACCGCCACCACCAGCAACAACTGTGTAGTTTGCTTGATAAGTTGAAGGAGTAGCGGCTGACCATGTAGGTGCGGCACTTGCGCCACCTGAAGTCAATACTTGACCAGCAGTTCCATAAGTAGCACCACCGATACCTAATTGACCTGAAGCACCAATACGGAATCTTTCAGTTCCATTGGTTGCAAATAATATTGGATAAGCACCAGTTGCCCAAAATAATGAAGCATAAGCAACACCACTAATTACACCACCAGTAGAATCATCCCTACCAATAAAAGTATTGCCGCCGGTATTTCCTATGATTGCATAAGTAGCATTTACACCCCTAGCAGTAGCAAGGAAGCCATTGTTAGCAGTTCCAGTAATTACTCCACTAAATGAAGCGGCTCCAGTTGCTAATCCAGTAGTTGTTAATATTCCAGTTGAAGGAACAAAACTATATTTTGTGGAAGAAGTAAATTCAGGTAAATTTCCAGTTGTATTTGTTTTCCAAACTGGATAAACAGTAGAAGCATTAGTTGTATCGTCTGTTGTGCCAGTATTTGTAGCATTAGTAGCGTTAGTAGCTGATGTTGCACTTGTTGCGCTTGTTGCGGTTGCCGCATTGCCGCTAATAGAACCAGTAATTGTATTTGCAAATGACCATACACCGCTAGAAGATACAGTTGCATTATCTGCGCCGCTATTTGTTACAAAACGAATAGAGTTGGCAGTAGTTGTTCCAATAGCTAAATCAGCAGTTGTAGAAGTCAAATACACCATGTTTGGTGCGCCAAAACTGTTTGTTCCAGCAGTTCCAGCCCATCCACTACTATTCATACCAAAGTCACCGTAATAGGTACTTGCAGTAGTATTGTTATTGCCTACAACAACGTCAGCAGAAGCCGTTGCACCAGTATTGGTGTTTTGAATTTCCATTTGAATGTAAGCATTTTGACTAGCTTGCATTGTCAAAATATGGTTGTTGTCGGTATAGCTTAATGTTCCATAGCTATATGCTCCAGTTGACGATGAACCGGAAGTTGTTCCGTTTGCAACAAAAGTTCCTGAAGTTACAGAAGTAGCAGATGCCGCGCCCAATATAGGCGTTACAAATGTTGGGCTTGTTGCTAGAGCAACTACGGAACCAGTACCGGTTGTGGAATAACTTGTACCCCATGCAGAACCAGTTGAATTAGCAATACCGGCGCCAGGATAAACCATGGTTGATGCGGCATTGATAGTAATTGCAGTTGAACCGTTATAAGTTGTTCCGCTACTAAAAGTAATGTTTGTACCAGCAGTTAAATTAGCTAAATTACCGCCTAACGCCACGCCTGAAATAGTGCTATTAGCTAGTTGTGCATTTGTAATTGTGCCGCTTAAAGCAGTAGTTGGAATAGTTGAAGAAGCCGTAAATGCGCCAGTACCATTGCCAATTAAATAACCAGTTAATGTAGTAGCACCAGTACCGCCATAAGCCACGCCAATTGTTCCAGCGTTCCATGTGCCAGCAGTTAACGTACCAACGCCTGTAATGCCTGTATATGAGCCTGTAATATAGCTAGAACCAATTGTTCCGCTAGTAATTTGATTGCCGTTAATAGCAATAGAAGTGTTTGTAACGCTTGAAACTTGACCGCTTGCATTTGTAGTAATTACTGGAACATTAGAAGCAGAACCATAAGTACCAGCAGTTCCTACTGGGGTAATGCTAAATTGAAATCCAGTAAGGGTTAATCCTGTTCCAGCAGTATAAGTTGCAGAAGTTGTAAATTGCGACCAGTTAACGGCGGTAACGCCTAATGTTCCACCTGGAATTGCCGTACAAAACCATGCAGAACCGGCTTGTGTTCCATATTCCACAAATGCTATGGCTGAAATTAATTCATTCCATGTATTTGCATCAGATGAACGTGTCCATGCGCCTGAAGCGGCAATATAAATACCATTATTAGCGGCAGTTGATTGATTTTTAACTATTACACGGTCGCCAGCAAGGGTTGTATAACCATCAATTGTCTGTAATCCCGATAATGTAATGTTTGTCAAAGTCGCACAAGCTACTGGTTGTTTCCAGCTAATGCCAGCGGCATAAGATTGCAACGCCAACAAGTTAACAATATCTGTTGCACCGCTTGGTTGTGTAGAAATCGTGCCGGTTGTTGTGCTAAAGCTAGTAAATGCGCCAGTTGACGGTGTAGTTGCTCCAATTGGACTTGAATCCAATGTGGAATTGGTAATGGTTAATCCTGATTGAACAGGGTTTGAAGTCGCATAAAACGGCTTACCTTGACCAATAAAAGTATTAAAACTGCCATCAACGTTGAAATACGCTTGAACTGGCAGTAAATTCTGTACCGCAGAATTTGATGGTGTAGTCATACTAAACCTTAATAGGCAATACAGTTAACTAGGATTACATCACTTGCTGACATTGGTGCCGCGGCGCCAGTTGTTACTGAAAAGCTAGTAAATGTTACTGAAGTTGTTGTGCTTCCAGTTAATTGTAAAAATAATGTAGAACCGCTTGTTACGTCAGCGGCAAAAGCTAACCATCCATTTGGCGCGGTTGGTAGCGTAATTGTTCCACTTGAAGCACCGCCCGAACCAACAACAATTTTAAATACAAATGTGCTAACCGCAGTAATTGTTGGGCTTGTGCCAAATCCTGAACTAATTGTAGGCAATGTATTTGAAGTAGCAATTAAATTGCCGCCCATGGACAAAGTTGCTGGATTTTCGGTATTACCGCTTAATGGTGGTGAAAATACTGCACCGCCAGGACCAATTAAACCGGTGCAAGCCCCAGCCGTATTAAATGTTGCCTGTACCGGCAGTAAATTTGTTACTGAACTATTTGCTACGCCTGGGTTTGCCATAATGTTTCCTTACGATTGGTCTGCTACTGGCATTACATACAGGGTTCCTGAAGTACCAATTGCGGTAATTGAGAAAATCTGTGGAACTGCAATAACAGTAGGTTGTGACATTGATACGCCTAATACAAACGATTGGCTACTATTTCCACCAGTAGGCAATACTGCGGCCGGTGCAGAACCAACGCCTTGAACAACTGGGCTAATGGTAATTGCAACCGGTGTAGAAGCAGTATTTAGAAACGCACAATAATTAATTTGGTCGTTGCCGCCTGGGGTAATGGTAACTGCCGTTGACGATGTTCCACTAACGGTAATAGCCGTTGTTGGTCCAATAAAACGATAAACGGAAGTATTAGCCATGATTAAACCGCCGTTGCTGGTGCTGGGCCTTCAAGACGAACAACTTGAATTGTGTAAGCGCCGCTTGCTGGTTTTAAAGTAGCAGTAGCAGTCAAGTTACCAAATTGAATTGATAAGACGTTGGCAGTTAGACAATCAGCTTCAGCAATTACAACACCGGCAGTTTGTGAACCGTTATAACCAATAACAGTCACAATATCAGTAGTTTGTAAGCCAGGTAAGCTATAAGTTACGGAAGTTGTAGTATTTGCGGCCAATGAATTAGACGTATTGTCTAAAGTTGGGACTACATAAAAAGTTTCGTGGGCATTGCCACGTGTAACGGTAGTAGATGACATGATTTTTCCTTTAAATGAGGATAATTAATTATAAGTCTAAATAGAAAAAAAGCCACCCTTTTTGGGGGCGGCCTTTCCTTTACTTCTTACTTAATTAAGCCCCAATAGGGTTAGTTAAGTTGTAGTTGCTAAAGTCGTAACCGTAAACATAAACGTCACAAGTAGCGGCCGCGCCTTGGGCGGTAGTTACACGGAAATATACGTTTTGTGTTGATTGAGTAGCAGTAGAAGCTACTGTCAATTGGTTAACAACTGTTGCACCAGTATTGCCTGAAAGCGCAGTAGAAGCCGCAACAATAGCAGTACCTTGTGCGTTAGCCGCTGGGTAAACTGCCGCAACTGCCGTTGTCAAGCTTGTAGAAGCATTGGTAACGATAAAGTTGCTAACAGAAAAGTTAGTTGTGTTTTGGATAGGGATTGCGTTATCGCCAGTAGCGTTAACGTTTACACCAGTCAATACACCTAACAAACGGATAGCTTGGTTAGAAGCTAGATTTGATGGGTGAATCGTTTGGGTTGATGCTGGTCCTGGATTGCTCATGATTTTATTCCTTAAATATGGTTGAAATGCCAGGGTGTTACCCCCGGCTATTTAATGCTTACGATGCTACGCGGCAAGCAAGTTCAGGGTACAAAGGCGCCCAGCCATACAACACATCCAAACGAGTAGGAATACTATCGTTATTTATGGTGTATTGCCTAACCACACGAAGTGACAAGCCAATTTCTTTATCAGAAGCGCGCCCCGCGAAATGGACCCCTTCCGGCAATTCTAAATCTGCGACCGCAAGGCAAAAAGCATTGCGGTGCATGATGATGTTTTGTGAAGAAGTTGTACCAGTATTGTTAAATGGAGTAACAGTCTGTGAACCAGTTGAAGTTACGCTAACGTTTTGGAACTGACCAGCAGTAATAACGGCTGGGGAAACAGTCACGGAAGCAGTACCACCTGAACTGATAGATACAGGAGCAGTTACAACGAATGAACGTAGTTTGCCTGAACCATAAGCTTGACGGTTTTGTGGGTTAACTGCATATACGCCAGCGATAGTGAATGTATCACCTTGGTTCAATGTTGCGGCCGCACTTGTAGCACCAATAGTGATGGTAGAAGTTTGTGCCCAACCTGAAGTCAAGAATCCAGTTGCAGTTGTAACGTTGCAAGACAATGTAGCACCGGAGTAGCTACCGAATGTTTGTGCCTGAACGTTTTGGTCCATCTTCCAGTTCATGCCGCCGGAATCACGACCCATAAGGCCTTTACGATACTGTTCGCCAATTGCTTCTTGTGGAACGAACAAACCTTTCAAGCTATCAACAATAGTTGCTGAAGTGAATGGCTCAACGATGCAAGAACGGCGACCGTCACGTGGCGCACCTTCAGAATCAAGGTAAGCGGCCGCAGTCAGGTAAGTAATCAAACCAGTTGGAGCAGTACCAGCAGTACCAACGATGTTTGCAGTATTGTTCTTAGCCATCAATAGACCATCACGGTCGATTTTGTTAGCAATAGTTGCTACGGCTGGTTTCAATACGCGGTCGCTGAACATATCCAAAGACAATGCCAAATCTTGCGTTGTGAACTGGGTCGCAACTTGGAATTGAGTTGTCAATGTTACTGGTACAGAAGTTTCGTTAAAATCCTCGACCGAGAGGGCGGGACCTGTCGCACCTACGAAGCGTCCAGGACGTCTTACGTTAACGGTTGCGCCAATTTTACCGCCGACTACTGCGAACTGGTCGTCATAGTTACGGTCAACTTCTGAAGTGAATGTTAGTTCGTTTTCCAAAACCATCAACGCTTCGTTGGTGATTTTGCTAATGGTTAATAAATTATTTGCCATGATGCAAGTTCCTTAAATGTAAATTAAATTTTTACCTTAACGAATCTTTCCTGTCTTGCGGCCTGCTTTCCAAGCTTGATAGTCGATTTGTTCGCCATCTGTATATACGCTTTGACTGCCTGTCCCACGAATCGGATTAATCGGTTTCGGTGCATTTGACTTCACCGCAACAGGCTTACTTGTAGCTGGTTCTTCGGCTTTCGCTTCAAACTTCGCTTCTAACTTCCCAATCAGCTTTAACGCACTAGCGGTAGATAGTCCGGCAATCTTGGCGCCCAATTCATCATCTGAAGCAAGTTCATACAGAATCCTAGGACCAACATCACTTTCCAAAATCGCATCACGCACTTCATTGCTTACTGCAACTGTTGATGATGCAACCATATCTTCGTAATCGGGTAATTCAGCTTTAACTGAATCAAGCTTTTGTTGCCAGGTTTGTAATACTGCCTGTTGTTTAGCTTGTTCTTGTTGTTGCCTTACTTCCCTATCACGTCTTGCTACTGCTTCATTTGCTGACCATTCGGCTAACGCTTCAGCGTATTTAAACGCATCCGGAAAGTCGTCAGGTTGTGGCTTTGTATTGGCAGTTTGCGTTTGTGGCGCTGGTTGTTGCCCTTCTAAAGCCGCTAAACGTACTTCCAAACTTTCCCTAGCTTCGCGTTCACGTGCCGCATTTTCTTCGGCCGCCTTACGTGCTTTGGTCAGTTCAGAAAAACGTTTTTCTAACTTGGGGTTAGATTTCGGTTCCTCTGTTACGGTCGCATTTTCTTCCGATGGGGCTTGTTCACTCTGACCTACTTCGGCCGCTGGCTCTACTGGAGTTTCCTCAACAGTAGCCGCAGTTGGGCTTTCTTCGGTAGCTAAACCTAGTTTCCCAGCATAAAAATCTGCTGAATTATCATTTGTTACAACGCTTGATGCCAAACGTTCTGTTACATTTGCTTCTGACATGGACTTCACTCCAAGAATTTGCCCGATGAACCCATCGGTAGGTTGTTTTAACTATACAACACTTTACTGCGGTTGTGCAACATTAGTTGGTTGCAAACTACCAGTTGCTTGATTTGCAAAACCATACTGTTCTTTATTCCGTGCTTCAATTTCTCTTTCAAGCTTTGCGGTGTCCATGTGATGCAAGATAAGTTCCATAAGGGCATCAATTTCCATCTTGTTTTGGCTAGTAACTGACCTGGTATTTTGGTCATTAACCTTGACTTGGGCGTTAAGCATGGCACGTCTATCTTCATGGCCTTGTTTAACTTCTTCAATATCCTGGCGTTGTTTGATGTACATCTGCAATTGCTGGTTTTGTTGACCCATTTGTTGCAACGCATCTTGCATTTGCTTGATTTGCATCTGAACTTGTGGCGGAATCTTGGATTGGTCGTCAATATTGGCCAATGGATTAATAGAAGCAAGACGGTCTGCAATGACTTCTGCGCCTGGGAAATCCATATTTCTAAATACCAAGTCACCAATCTGACCAAATAGGTTCGGATTAGCAGTCAGGGCTTGCATCATGGATTCCACGGCTTCCTGGCGTTTAGTGCTATATCCAGGGCCAGTTTCCATCACAATGTCGTATTCGCCAACGGTTACGTCATTCAAAACCTTATCAATGCCGCTTTCGTCTTTGCCTTGCTGGTTAATCGTGACAATCTTTGGCTTGCCATCATCACCAATAATCCGCATTACACGTTCTTTATCGTAAATTTTGGGAATTAAATCAAGAATAATGCGGCCAGTATGGGCAATTGAACGGGTCAAATTGTCGTAATAATGGTAATTAGTCATGTCAACTTGCATCTGTTGACCTTGTAATGCTTTACCGGATATTGGGCCTTGTGGCAGTTGTGATGGGTCAAAAATACCTACTACGGCCATCAAATCAGCATTAATTCCAGCGGCCGCGGCCATAATTCCGGCTGGCGGTTGCTCCGGTGCCTGGCGAATTGGGGGTGGTGCTGGTACGCCATCGGTATCTGTCTGCTTGTAACGCAGATAAGACATTGCTTTGGTATTAGCTTGTGCCCATTCGTTTTCGTGGCCTTCATCTTGACCTTCAGCCATAATCCATTTGGCTTTGGGCGCGAGGGCAACGCTTTCAGTAATGGATGTAACCCAAAAGTTGTACATACGTTGTGGGTCTTTGGCCATGCGAACCAAACCAAATTTCTTACGTTTGCCTTCAATAACCAATTGCTGACCATAAGTAGGCACGATTGGGATGTATTTACCAGCCCATTTGCCTTCTTCAAGGATTTGCATACCAGTTAGCTTGCACCAATGGATTTCTTTGCGCCATGAACTGCGGCGGCTTACTTCATAAATGCCGGCAGATTCTAAAACCTTTTCGCTTGGCATTTCATCTTCATAAACGTGGGTGCCATCGGACAATAGGATTAGGTCTGCATTAACAATCTTGGTATAAAAGTATTCAGCCAGGCGAATATCTTCCTTCATTACCCATTCAGCATCGCTATCACCAGTACCACGCTGGGTAAATCCTGAACCATCTTCGGCATCAGGGTACATGGCTCTAAAGTTTTCTTTAGGAATTACCGTTGTGATTAATACTTTTTCGGCATCTGAACCGTCAGGTAGCACCGAATTAGGGTCAAAATATACGGTAAATGGGTTGTCAATCGTATCAATACAGATTTCTTGGTCAAATGACCTTTCGTTCACATAACGTGTATTTACACGCCAAAAACCCCATCCCATACGAACTGCTGATTCATAAGCGGTGTCATAAGCATGGTCGGCATTGGATTGATTTTCAATGTGACGGCACATACCAGTAACAATGTCGGCTAACTGTTCGTCAGTTTCATTGTTCATCCCGTGGGCTTTCATCCTTGGGCGTTGCTGGCGTTGCTGATTGCATAGTTGACGGATATACGCATCAACTTTATTAATTGTTAAGCATGGGCGCGATTCCACGCTACGGCTATTTTGAATTTCTACTGGCCATTGGTCGCCACCGGCGAACTTTAGGTCATCTAATGCTTCTGAACGGTTATTGGTATCGGCATCTGCCGCAAAACGTAGGAATTGCTTTGCATCATCAATTCTAGGGTCATAATCATCGTATTGCGATTCAGCCATAATCTATCCCATCCAACTGGATTGAACGTGTGGAACGGTCTTTTTGACCACTTTCCTTGGTTCGTTAATCATAAGTCCTATGTACCGAAAGGCATCGGCCCCGTTTGAGTAATGGTCGTGCAATGGCTTTTGGCTAAATTGCTTTGTTTCGGGGTCAACTTCGTACCGGTAGTGACGTAAACATTGTAAGCCTTCTTCCGTATTTTGCCTATCAAAATAGCATTTAGGGAATATTGTTCTTGCCGCGTTAATAGAATCTACAACAGGCACTCTATCTAACACTTTAGTTCTATGCCCTGTTTGCCGGACAATTTGTTCAATCGTCATTCCAGTTTGATAAGAATGGGCTTTGGCATCATGCGGCAACCAAATCGTATCAATCATGTAACCATAGGATTGAATCTTGGCCAGCCAATAGCTTATGGTTTGCTGGTTATCTTCTTCGTAACGTATCAACCTGGTTTCAGTTGGGAACAGTTGCACATACCAAATTGCCGTATGGTCGTTGAACCCCAAATCGAACACAATATGAACGCCCTTCATTGCATCGTATGGAACATTGCATATACGGCCTTGTAATTCAGCCATAGTGACTTCTTTAGCAAAGATGGCACCATTAATCGTCTGACGTGGAATACCTTCCCAAACGTTGTTATATGCTTCTATATCACGTGCTTGCAGTTGTCTGCGTTCTATATCCAATACTTCAGGAAAATAGGGGTTATCACTCCAGTTAAGCTTGGTGACTACGGCATTTTCCGGTGGATTTAATACAAAACGCTTATAAGTTTCATCTGTTGGCAGTTCAGGGTTAAAGCTTACCCATATTTCACTACCTTCTTTTCTTATCGTTGGGGCCAAAATTTCCCAGGAATGGGAAGTAACGTTATTTGCTTCCTCTACCCAGCAAATGTCTATTCCTTCGATAGATTTTAGGCCGTTAATGTTGTTTTTAATGCCAGCAAAGATGAATTCTGAACCATTGATGCCACGAATAGTATTTTGAGTGATTTCATAATGGGCTTCTAATCCCATAGCGTAGATTTGGTCGCTTAATAGCTTATGTACCGAATCCTTAATGCTGGTTTGGAACTCACGGGCGCATAGTACACGAATAGGCGCTTTGATACCCTTGATTAACAGGGCGCGAGAAATTCCCCAGGATTTTGAGCCGCCGCGCCCACCGTACAAAATTCTGTATCGAATTTGCTTGGGTTCAAATAAACACTTTAGTTTGGCCGGAAACCGTTCCCTGGCAATGGCATCTTTAATCTGTTGTGACGGTTCCATCAGGGTCCACAAAAGTTATCTGAACACCAGTTTTAAGTTCTGCACCATTTGGACCGGTGACTTCTTGCGTTGCAATAGCCTTTCCATCTACACGGTCCATTACTTCCTTTACTGCCCATGCTTCACCTGATTCTGCAAGTGAAATAAGCTTTTTAACGATATTAGCTAACTTGGTTGGGTCTTGAATCAAATCCATGCGAATACGGTCATAAAAAAGTTTGCCCTTCTTAGCATTTTGATTGCCAATTTGACCCCCTCTTGAATTATTCGTATCGATTTCCATGTCCATGATTTGTAAAGCCTTCTTTAGTTATGCTTGTGGTGGTTCTGCTGGTGCGCTACCGTCAGTTGCTACTGGTGTTTCAGTAGTAGTTTGTGCTGGTGCTTCTACTGGAGTATCTGCTACTTTTTCAATCTGTTGTGCAATATG
>Ga0214249_1000264_pt1 | contig 25155 bp, 19 predicted proteins | sample TroBogypolimnion_17_FD_153087 | JGI IMG/M metagenome (GOLD analysis project Ga0214249, IMG submission 153087) | Freshwater microbial communities from Trout Bog Lake, WI - 23JUN2009 hypolimnion | ecosystem: Environmental > Aquatic > Freshwater > Lake > Hypolimnion/Profundal zone | place: Trout... | reverse complement strand
TCAAGGAACACGCGTTTACGGGTGCGCTTGGTGACAAGCTCAAATCCGGTGGTGGCAAGGCTGATTTGTTTCATATCCGTTTAACGTCCCGGCATCTCATTGGATGTCAGGGTTTTTCAGAGTGTCCTTAGAACAAAGCAAAAGTATCTTGAAAATCATGTAGCTACACAGACAGCACAGAAGAATATCAATTTGCAAGAGCTGAAGCCTCTTCGATTGGGTATGCCTGATTCGGAAACTCAGAAGTACATTGCAGACCAGCTTTTTGGGTTAGAAAAGACAATTACAGATTTGGAGAACCAGCTGACTGTGGCTCGCAACTTCCGCATCAAGCTTTCCAACGAGAAGATTGGAGTTGCCAATGTTTAACGAAGCTAACAGCGTCGAAGCCTACGTCCGCGACCTGCTCGCCGGGCAGTTAAAAGCAGTTTCCGCCAATGTTGCGCAAGAACCGCAGGCCAGTTATGGCACCAGTCCAAAAGGTATAGGCTGGCGTTACAAAGCTCCGGCGGAGGTGCCGCGTCAGATTCAGGAGGTGTTGGTCGAATCTTGGTTGCGTGATGCGCTGATCCGCCTAAACCCTGAAATCGCCACCCAGCCCGACCGTGCGGATGAGGTGCTCTACAAGCTGCGGGCAATCGTGCTGTCGGTTCGTTCCGACGGACTTATCCGCGCCAATGAAGAGATGACTGCCTGGATGCGTGGCGAACGCTCCATGCCTTTCGGCGATAACAACCAGCATGTGCCGGTGCGCCTGATTGACCTGGATGACCTGACACAAAACCAGTACATCGTCACCCAGCAGTTCACGTATCGCGCCGGGCCTACCGAGCGCCGTGCCGATTTGGTGCTGTTGGTCAACGGCCTGCCACTGGTGCTGATTGAGGCCAAAACGCCTGTCAAGAAGTGCATCAGCTGGGTAGATGGTGCCGTGCAAGTGAACGCGGACTACGAGAAGTTTGTGCCCGAGCTGTTCGTGTGCAACGTGTTCTCAGTGGCCACCGAGGGCAAGGAATACCACTACGGCTCTATTGGCCTGCCAGTCAAGGACTGGGGCCCATGGCACCTGGATGAAGGCAAAGAGTCGGATGGTGCCCAACACCACCCGCTAAAAACGCTCAAACTGTCGGCTGAAAGCATGTTGCGGCCCAACGTGGTGTTAGACATTTTGGGCAGTTTCACCCTGTTTGCGACAGACAAGAAAAAGCGCCGCATCAAGATCATTTGCCGCTACCAGCAGTACGAGGCCGCTAACAAACTCGTGGAGCGTGTGGTGGCTGGTTACCCCAAGAAGGGGCTGATCTGGCACTTTCAGGGTTCTGGTAAGTCACTGCTCATGGTGTTTGCCGCGCAAAAGCTGCGCATGCACTCGCACTTGAAGAACCCGACGGTGATCATTGTGGTGGACCGCATTGATCTGGACAGCCAGATCACCGGCACCTTCACCAGCGCCGATATCCCCAATTTGGAGAAAGCGGACACACGCGAAAAGCTGCAACAGTTGCTGGGGCAGGATGTGCGCAAGATCATCATCACCACGATCTTCAAGTTCGGTGAAGCCACCGGTTGCCTGAATGACCGCAGCAACATCATTGCGCTGGTGGATGAAGCCCACCGCACGCAAGAAGGCGACCTGGGTCGCAAGATGCGGGAAGCACTCCCCAATGCGTTTCTGTTCGGACTGACTGGCACGCCAATCAACCGCTCAGACCGCAATACCTTCTACGCCTTTGGAGCGGACGAAGATGCTTTGGGTTACATGAGCCGCTATGGCTTTGAGGAGTCCATTCGAGATGGCGCAACGCTGAAGCTGCATTTTGAGCCGCGACTGGTCAACCTGCATATCGACAAGGCGGCGATTGAAACCGCGTTCAAGGAACTGACTGGCGGCTTGTCAGACCTGGACCGTGACTCGCTGGGCAAGACTGCCGCCAAAATGGCCGTGCTGGTGAAGACGCCAGAGCGCATTCGCCGCGTGTGTGAAGACATCGTGCTCCACTACCAGAGCAAGGTGGAACCCAACGGTTTCAAAGGACAGATCGTCACCTTCGACCGGCAATCTTGTCTGCTGTACAAAGCAGAAATGGACAAGCTGCTGCCACCCGAGGCAACGGACATCGTCATGTCGGTGCAGGCCGCTGACAAGAAAGAGCACCCCGAGTACGCAGCCTATGACCGAAGCCGCGATGCAGAGGAACGGTTGCTGGATCGTTTTCGTGACCCTGCTGACCCTTTGAGCCTGATCATCGTCACCGCCAAGTTACTGACTGGCTTTGATGCGCCCATATTGCAGGCGATGTATTTGGACAAACCATTGCGCGACCACACATTGCTGCAAGCCATTTGCCGGGTCAACCGCACGTATTCCGATCAAAAAACGCATGGCCTGATCGTGGACTATCTGGGCATCTTTGACGATGTAGCGGCGGCACTGGAGTTTGATGATCAGAGCGTCAAGCAGGTGATTAGCAACATTCAGGAGCTGAAGGACAAGCTGCCCGAGGCCATGCAAAAATGCCTGGCATTCTTTACCGGCGTTGATCGCAGCCAGACTGGTTACGAAGGCTTGATTGCCGCGCAGCAGTGCCTGCCCAACAACACGGTGCGCGACAACTTTGCCGCCGAATACAGCCTGCTGAGCAAGATATGGGAAGCCCTGTCGCCGGACACCGTGCTGGGTCCGTTTGAGAAAGACTACAAATGGCTGTCTCAGGTGTACCAGTCGGTGCAGCCATCGAGCGGCCACGGCAAGCTGATCTGGCATTCGCTAGGCGCCAAGACGATTGAGCTGATCCATCAGAACGTTCATGTTGATGCCGTGCGGGACGACCTGGACACACTGGTGCTGGACGCTGACTTGCTTGAGGCCGTTCTGTCCAATCCGGACCCCAAGAGCGCCAAGGAGATCGAGATCAAATTGGTGCGGCGCATGCGCAAGCATTTGGGCAATCCGAAATTCAAGAAGCTGACCGAACGCCTGGACGCGCTGAAGGACCGGTTTGAAACCGGTCAAATCAACAGCGTCGAGTTTTTGAAACAGTTGCTGGAGATTGCCAAGGAAACGCTGCAGGCCGAAAAGGAAGTGCCGCCAGAGGAAGATGAAGATCGCGGCAAAGCTGCGCTGACGCAACTGTTCAACGAGGTGAAAACGTCCGAGACGCCGATCATGGTCGAGCGTGTGGTGGCGGACATTGATGAAATTGTGCGGCTGGTCCGCTTCCCTGGCTGGCAAGGCACACAGGCCGGCGAGCGCGAAGTGAAAAAGGCGCTGCGCAAGGCGCTTTTCAAGTACAAACTTCATGCGGATGAGGAGCTTTTTGAGAAGGCCTACAGCTACATTCGGCAGTACTACTGATATCCAAATATGAAGGCAGAGAAGGTGCCTGCTTTCAGTGACCGCGCGCGACTTCCAGCACGCGTAAAGTTGGATCCCCTGACACACCCTTCATCTGGTGCGCACTGGCAAACGCCTGTGCCGCTGCACGCGTCTTGGGGCCCATGACACCATCCGGTGTGCCAGCGTTGAAACCCTTCTTCTTCAGCAGCGTCTGAAGTTCACGGATTTCATCGCGGTTCAGTGGGCGATCCGGTTTTGGTGGGGGAACCACTACCGGTGTCGGGGATGGCGCCGGTGTGGTGATCGGGTGCTTTGATGCCGTCGTGGACGAACCGCTACCGAAAAAGACGACCAGAGCAATGATCGCGAGGGCGATGCCGATTATTTTCCAGCCAAGCTCGGCGTTGCTTGCCTCTTGCGGCGTGGCGACTGGAGCGGCTTCGGTGGACTTCGGCCACTGGTGCGATTCTTGGTAATAAACCCCGGTACCCGGAAGGCCAATGGTCTGACGTACACCTCGAGGCCCAATGTTCACATTCAAACCAGGCGGACCCATGCCGAGACTGACCCCCGACTTACTCAGGTTCAGCCGAAAAAACTTCCCAAAAGAAATCGACTTGCGAAATCGTAGACCCATAAGCCACACTCTACGCCAGGCACGTACTTTTTGTTTGCCTTTCTTAGGAACGAAGGCGTCAAGAGTTGAATGTCAGTTCTGGAGAGAATCCTCAACCGCCAGTGAGGCGAAACCGGACTTACAGAAGTTCAAATTGATCGCCACATACCGGCCATTGCTTCCAGTAGACCAATGACGGCAGTGTGGTCGCAAATTCAATCAAAGGAGGACCCGCATACGACCAGCAACAGACAGCCATTGTTGTTTTCGATAGCGGTCGCAGAGTTGAGGAAAAAATCAGAAGCGGTCACTCAACGAGAGAATATACGTTCTCCTACGTGCAACACAATCGCACCAAGGATTACGAATCGTCATTTATCGAGACCACCCATGCACAAGTATTTGATCACCAGGTACTCGTCCATACCGTACTTGGAGCCTTCGCGGCCCAGACCCGATTGCTTCACGCCGCCAAAGGGCGCGACTTCGTTGGAAATGATGCCGGTGTTGATGCCAACCATGCCGCTCTCAATGCCCTCGGCGACGCGCCAGATGCGTCCGATGTCGCGCGAGTAGAAGTAGCTGGCCAGTCCAAACTCGGTATCGTTGGCCATGGCGACAGCCTGCGCATCGGTGCTGAAGCGAAACAGCGGCGCCAGCGGCCCAAAGGTCTCTTCCTTGGCCACCAGCATGTCCGGCGTGGTGTCGGCAATCACGGTGGGCTCGAAGAAGCTCTGACCGAGCGCATGGCGCTTGCCGCCCGTCAAAAGTCGCCCGCCCTTGGCCAGCGCGTCTGCAACGTGCTCCTCGACCTTCTTGATGGCGGCGTCGTCGATCAGCGGCCCCTGTGTGACGCCGGCCTCCAGGCCGTTGCCTACCTTGAGTTTCTCCACCGCCACGACCAGTTTCTTGGCAAACGCGTCATAAACGCCATCCTGCACATACAAGCGGTTGGCACAAACACAGGTCTGGCCGGCGTTGCGGTACTTGGACATGATGGCGCCTTCGACCGCTGCGTCCAGATCGGCATCGTCAAACACGATGAAGGGTGCGTTGCCGCCCAACTCCAGCGAGAGTTTCTTGATGGTCTTGGCGCATTGTTGCGCCAGCATGCTGCCGATTTCGGTGGAGCCGGTGAAAGACAGCTTGCGTACAGTGGGGTTGGAGGTCATCTCGCCGCCAATGGCGCTCGCCGATCCGGTCAGCACGCTGAAGATGCCCGCTGGCACACCCGCGCGCTCGGCCAGCACGGCTAGTGCCAGCGCGGAAAAGGGTGTCGCCGAAGCTGGTTTCAGGACCATCGGGCATCCGGCGGCGAGCGCCGGGCCCGCTTTGCGGGTGATCATCGAGGACGGGAAGTTCCAGGGTGTGATGGCAGCGCAAACACCAATCGGCTGTTTGATGACGACGATGCGCCGATCGGTCCAGGGGGATGCGAGTGTGTCGCCGCTGACCCGCTTGGCCTCCTCGGCAAACCATTCAATGAAGGAGGCTGCATACCCAATTTCACCCTTGGCCTCCGCCAGGGGTTTGCCTTGCTCAATGGTCATGATCATGGCCAAATCATCAGCGTTGGCAATCATCAGGTCATTCCATTTGCGGATCACCGCGCTGCGCTCTTTGCCGGTCTTGGCACGCCAGGCGGGCCAGGCAGCGTCTGCAGCGGCAATGGCGCGGCGGGTTTCCGCTGCACCCATTTTTGGTACGGTACCGATCACGTCGCCGGTGGCCGGATTTGTGACGGCGCAGGTTTCTCCACTGTCGGCGTCGCACCAGTTTCCGTCGACATACGCCTGCTGGCGCAGCAGTGAGGGGTCCTTGAGTTGCATCATGAGAGTGCTCCAGTTAAAAAGTTTAGTAGGCAGCCTGGTACATGGCCAAGACATCTTCGTACGTGACATCGCGCGGGTTGTTGACCAGCAGCCGCTGGATGTTCATGACATCGCGCGCCAGCATCGGCAGATCGTCTTCCTTGACGCCGGCCGCGCGCAGCGTTTGTGCGTAGGGCATCGCCGAAACATGTGCACTGATGACAGCGACGAAGGCCGCAGCCGCATCGCTGTCACTGGCGCTGCCCAGCTGCGGCACAATGGCGCGCCCCAGTTCGGCATAAAGCGCTTGCGCCTGGGGCAAATTGAATTTCAATACCGCAACAAAAACAAGGGAGTTGCTCAGTCCGTGCGGCAGTCCGTAATGGCCACCGAGCGGATAGGCCAGCGCGTGTACTGCACCAACCGGTGCATTGGCGAAGGCCATCCCGGCGAACAGTGAGCCCAGCAGCATGCTTTCGCGCACCGCTGCGTCTTGGCCATCGTTAACGGCCGCCAGCAGGTTGGGGTAGAGCAGTTGCAGTGCCTTGATCGCCAGCGCGTCGCTGAGCGGATTCTTCTTCAAGCGCGTCGTGAAGGCCTCGACCGCGTGCACCATGGCGTCGACCCCGGTCATGGCGGTCACCGCCGCTGGCAGGCCCAGTGTCAGGCGGCTGTCGAGCAAGGCCACGTCCGGATACAGCAAGGGTGAGACAACGCCTTTCTTTTCATGGTTTGGGGTCGTCAGAATCGAAATCGGCGTGACCTCGGAGCCGGTGCCGGCCGTGGTTGGCACCTGGATCAGTGGCAGTCGCGGTCCACGTGCCAAGCCAATGCCGTAGATAGCGGGCAAAGCCTGCGCTGTACACGCCAGCAGGGCGACCAGTTTGGCGGTGTCGAGCGAACTCCCACCACCAAAACCCACCACGCCGTCAGCGCCAACGGAACGCGCCGCATCCACTGCGGCCTGCACGCTGACTTCGGGAGGGTCAGCCAGCACCTCGGAAAACACCGTGGCCGTCAACCCGGCAGTGGCGAGTGAGGCCAGCGCACCCTTCAGCAATCCGGCTTTGATCAGGCCAGCATCGGTGACCAGAAACAAGCGCGTCATGCCCAGGCCTTTGGCAATCTCGCCCAAACGGTTGACGCCGCCTTGCTCGCAGATGATTTTTGGTGCCGTTTCGAAACTGAATGTTGTCATGATGAATCCCTATAAGTCGCTGTGTTCAAGTGACGATTGATTTCTGACCGCTGGCCAGACAAATTTCGCTGATCCTCAACCCTGAAGACGTGATTCGGGATGGAAAAACATCCTTCAGTTTCTCTTCATGTACCGGAATGAGGCGTTTCACTTCATAGTCCACTGCCTTCATCATGTCTTCGGTTGTTAGCACCAGATTGGTCGTGCTACCCAGCCCGAGACCGACTGGTATGTACATCTTGTCGGTACCGGTCCCTTCAATGTTTTCATAAACATAAACCAGGTCACCCGCGAGCACCCAACTGTCGCTTGACTCAGCCTGCATGTCATTGCGCACATGCACCCACTGGCTGCCATAGGTGTGCGTATCGGGTGCGCCATGCAGATCGATCCCGGGAATCACGTTCCGTTTGTCGCCGTCAATCAAACGCAGCCGACCCTGCCGCGCCAAATCCGCGACTCGCAGCACGTCTGACGGGTCCGTTGCCACCATCATGTAACGTAGCCGGTCCGGCAGTGACATGGCCCATATCCATTTCGTCAGCTCCCGCTCCTGAATATGGAAGACGGCATTTGGGAAAGATTCAATGTTTCCCATGTGGTCAAAATGCGCATGCGTAATGAAGATGTCATCAACGTCCTCTGGCCGGATGCCGCAGGGTGCCAACACGCTTTCCGGCGAATGCCAGTTTTCGACCCCGAACTTGCTCGAGATGTAGTGGCCGTATTCCTTGTCGTTGTAGCCTACGTCGACCATCGCGATCCGATCACGACTCTTGATTACAACGTAACAGTAGGGCAGCTTTCGTATGCCTTGGTTGTGCGCGCCGTAGATAACGCTACTGACGGCACATTGCGTAACGTAGGCGTATTCCATGACCCAGATTGAGTATTCAGACATAAGAGCAACTCAGAGTTTTAGTGAAAAAGTTTGGGGGTGCTGGCAACACAGTTGCAGCAAGCCTGACTGAAATCGACCGGCAACAGCCCGAGCTTCTCGGCAGCGGCCCGACTCAACATGGCACCGGCCACTTTGAGTTCGCGTGTCCAACTGTCGAGTTGTTCATTCAATACGTCGGATCGGCGCAGATCTGCATTGAAGCCGCGTGTAACGGCGGCTGTCTTGCCAAAAGCCAGCAGGAGATAGGCGTAGTGCTGCTGCGCGATCTTCGGCACCCATACGGCGCGCATGTCCGCCTCGGTCTGCCGGGTTTGCTCAAGCACCTTGGTCACTGCGGTCCAATCGGTTTCAAAACGAGCACCGAAGCGCGCCAGAACGAACAGCCCTGCTAGTTGCCCAATGATGCGGCCAAGCCGGTCATAGCAGGGACGGAGCCTTTCTACGTAACGGATCAGGTCATCGTTGTCGGTGCCAAGGTCTGCCAGCCAGTCCGTTGGCGCCATTGGCAAATCAAATAGCTCGCAGGCCTGTTCATGCAGCAAAGGAATGCTGTCAGCAAAATCATTGACTTGTGCGAGTTTCATTCGGTTCTCCGGGTAACAGGAATCCCGCCGGCATCAGCCTTTGCGCTCACGAATGATGCGCAAAGCCTCCTTCAAGTAGATCTTGAAGACGGGATAGTTCTCGCTCATGGGAAAGTGTCCGATGTCTTCCATCTCGATATAGACTCCACCTTTGATTTGTCGAGCGGTGTTCTCGGTCATCTCTGGCGTAGTCAGATAGTCGTAGGTGCCGGTCATCATGATCACCGGGCACTTGCGGCCATCGATACGCCCCAGCTCTTCGCGCAAGTCGTGATCAACAGAGTAGAAATAGAGGTCGCCTTTGAAAGCCTCTGAGCCTTGGGTGTAGTAAAACCAGGTCAGCCAGCGGTCCTTGTCGGGTGACTGCGGCGCCATCAGATCCCACACACCACTGGCGCAGACCTGCGCCGCATTGGCCATCGGGTGACGCCACCAATCCAGGTAAAAGCCAGGCGCGTAGTCGCCGGCCTCGACCGGTATCACGGCCTTGAAGCGCTCCGGATGCCGCAGCGCGAGTTGCAGGGCTACATTGCCGCCGAACGAAGAACCCATGAAGATCGGGTCGCGCAACTCCAGCGCGTCGCATAGCTTAACGATGAAGTTGACGTAGTGGTCAGCAGTGAGTTTGTATTCGGACTCCCACCACTTGGTGTTCAGCGGCGGATCCGATTTGCCGTGGCGCGGAAGATCATAGGCAATGACGCTGTAGTTCTTGGTGATCTCTTCATCTTCCAGCAAGCCGCGCCACTGGTGGTTGTGACATCCCGCCGTGTGCTGGCATATCAGCGGCTGGCCTTTGCCGTTCTGCAAGTAAAAGACCTTGTATTCCATGCCGTCGACGTCGATCGTGACGTAACGTCCGGTAACAGGTGAATGGCGTGCCATGGATTGAGCTCCTTCGTGTAGAAAATGACCGGTGTTAAATCCCGTGCTTAAACAGGTACGCCGCACTTGCGCAGCAACTCGAACTGCACAGTGAAATTGCGTAAGTGCTGCATCAATACCAGGATGTTGCCTTCAAGCTTCAGGTCTTCCCGGAAACTCGCCGCCCAGATACCGTGGAACATCGGGCGTGGCATCGGCCTGCCAAACTCACGCCAGGTCTGGGCACTGGCCCGCAGTGCAAAGTCATAGGCGTCCAGCGGTGCCGGATCGGTGTTGATGTGCTTGACCTTACCGTCGTGCATTTCAATGATGAGTTTTTTCTCGCCCATGTCCCACATGTAGGTACAGGTGTAATACTTCGCCATCGCGGCCATCGTCTTGTCGCTGTCAGACAGGTTCTTGAACTTGATCGCCCAGCTTTTGATGTCTGTCGTCATGAAGACTCCTTCGAAATTGAAATGGAATGGGTTGGAACGGCTTCGTAGAATAAGTTGTCGCCCTGGAGCGGGGTGGACATCTGCATCCGATAGGCCAAAAACCAGAGGATCAAAACACCCAAGGCCCACCACATCATTTGCCAAGCCCAAAGCGAAGGCACACCCATGATCCAGCCTTTGGGACCGACATTGGGCGCGCCCAATAAATCATTTCCCAAAATTGCCCCCGGACCCATGGCAAAGAAAAACCAGATGAGGGTCAATGACCATGCGACCGGGCGCAGAAAGCGCTTCTTCGGTGCAATAGCGACGGTCTGCGCGAACAGGGCATGGAACTGCGCGCGGCGAACACGGTCATGCCTGTCGGCGGAAATCCAGGACACCACCGTGCAAGAAACAATGTTCAGGAAGATACCCCATCCGGCTGAGTGGATGGTCCACGGCCAACGCCCCCAAGGTAGATCGAAGCCCAGAAAACTGCAGACGGTGTTGCCCAGTGTCTCCGTGAACAATACACCCAGTAGGCCGGCGATCAGACCGACACTGGTTCCTTGACGTGTAATCCAGGGAAACCAGCAAACGCCTGCCAATGCTGGCCACAGTTGAAGGGAAAAACCCAAGGCAAGCGAACCCATTTGTGCTTGCGCGCTCGGTGCAAAGGTTGCCAACAGCAAAGCGGCAAAGATGATCGCCGCCATGCTGCAGCGGGCATAGAGCTTTTGTTGCGTCATATCGGCACGGGGCGTCAGGTAACGCAGAAAAACGTCGCGCACGATGATGGTACCTGTGGTCGCAGTGAACAGCGACACCATGGAGTGAATCGCTGCCAAAGCGCAAACCGCAAGCAAAGCCATGAACCAAGGGGCCGATTCGGCCAGAGTTAGCAGATAGCGCGCGTAGAGTTGGGCTTCTTTGCCCCGCCCAAGATCCGGCAGTACCGAGCCAAGCGCCAAGCCCGCTTCACGCAACGCTGCAGAAGCACCCAGGAAGTTTGCGCCCAGACCCTGGACCAGACCAAAGAAAACCAGCAGCAGGCCAACCCCGGCAGCGGAAACCCAGACCTGCTGTGGCCCGAAGCCTCTCGGGTCGCGGCAACTAAACGCCAGCATGGAAAACGCCGGCGAAGCTTGTATTCCCATCAGGGCAAAGCAGGTTGAAAGAATCATGGCGCTGGTCCACATTCCTGCAACCGGTTCTTCCCGGCCCATTCCTGCAGTGAATTGCACAACCCCAGGGATGTGCAGGTATGCGTTGTAACCCTCAGCAGAATTACCCCATGATCCGAGCGTACTGGCACCCAGTTTGGTCAAACCTTGGATGAAAGCATTGAAACCTTCGACGCCGCCGAGGTGCCACATCGCAAGCCACCCGAGGGCCAACATGCCTGCACCCAACATCAAACCCTGCAGGCTACCAACGTAGGCTACCGCACGCAGACCACCAATCGAGACATACAGGAACACCACGGCCGTCAGCAACCACATCGCCAGTCGGGCCGGCACCACACCTGCGCTGAGCCATTGAATCAGGTAACCGGTTGCGCTGAGGTGCATGCCCACGTAGGGTACGGCGCACACCAGGGCAATGCCAACCACCAAAATGCGCAGTGCGTCCCCACCAAAGTAGTCGCTGAGCATCTCGCCAGGCGTGATGTAACCAAAACGTTTGCTCAATAGCCACTGGCGTTTCATGAACAAGACCCCGGTGAGCGGAATCGTCACGGCAGCCAGCGCAAGTTGGGCAAATGCAAGTCCGTCGCGCATCACCAGTGAGGGGTAGCCCAGCATTGCCCAACCAGCAAACGAAGCACCAGTGGCGCACAGCACAAATACCCATGCCGGCAAACTACGGCTGGCAAGGAAGAAGTCGCTCGACCCTTGCGTCAAGCGCGCGCTGCTGACACCCCACTGCATGCAGTAGGCCCAATAGAGCGCGATAAAGGCAAACAGCCAAACCATTTGCTCCGTCATGACGACGATTCCTTTTGGTGATGGCGCAAGGTGTGGATTAGTTCCCAGGTGCCGCGGATGCCATAGCGGATCACCAGATAGAACACGAGGCATGCCGCAAGAGCGCCAAAACCGGCCAGACCCAAGCCCAGGTTTTCTGGACTAAAGCGCGCACTGAACAAGGCACTCGCAATGAAACTCAAAGCAGAGATGCCGAATAACACCAGACCCAGGGCCACTTCGCCCGGACTGAATCCTTGCTCGAAGACATGGTTGATGACCAGATGCCCGACAAATCCCAGCACCAATAGCCCATATCCCAGCAGGCCCAAGGCCCAGTTCGCAGCACTGAAACCGGACAACACAAAGCACATGCCAAATGAAGCAAAAAGACTCCAATTGGTAACCACTGCCAATCGTTTTTCAACGATCACAATGGCCGGGTCGTTTGGCGTGAGGGACATGGTTTAGGTTGAATCGAGTGTTTTGAGCCAGTGCACATTCAGGGCTTGCCGGCACTGCCACCTGCTGCGGAGTTGCCTTCCTTGTTATCGGTAACTGGCAAGGCCATCACGCTGCCCAGATGACCCAGGCTAGTGATGGAACTCGGTGATACGCCAATCTCCTGCAGCAAGGTGTCAATGAACGGCGCCTGGGCTCGGTAGCGCAGGGCTGAATTCACCACGTTGTCGCTCAAGCCACCGGCGCGCGGACCGCCGTCGCTGCTGCCGGCTCCCGAACCGCCGCCACCAACAGCGCCGCTCAGGCCGGGCACACCGTCGACCTGCAGGATTCGGATCGACTCGATGTTTTCCATCGGCTTGACGCTCTCGCGGATGATGCTCGGCAGGGTATCGATCAATTTCTGGTTAAAACTGCTGCGCCGTGATGCGTCGGAACGCAAATTCTCCGCTTCGTTGAGCTTTCGCTTACCCTCTGCATCCACGTCGTAGCGATAAGCCGCCGCCTCGGCGTTGGTACGCTCGGCCTTGGCCTGATCCACTGCAGCAATCAAACCCGCTTCGGCTCGCTTGGTTTGCATGATTGCGTCACGTTCTGCTTCTTGCGTCGCTTCAATTAAATCAATCGATTTGCGGCGTTCGGCGATTTCAGTTTCGCGCACCGTAATCACTCTTTCCTGCGCGGCAATCATAAGGGCGCGTGCTGATTCAGCCTGAGCTTGTGCTTCTGACTCATCCTTGGACTTGGCGGCCACCGCGATCACGCGCTCCTGCTCTTCGAGTTCAAGGGCGCGGCGGCGCTGGATTTCCAGGTGTGAAGTTTTTTGCTCCTGCAAAATACGCTCTGAATCAATTGCCCGGGTCTGGTTGATGCGACTCTTCTGAACAATTTCCGCTGACCGAATCTGCGCTTCTTCAATGTCACGCTCACGATCGGTCTTCTCCAGCGCAATTTCGGTTTTCTGCTGTGCGCGGCGCATGGCTACTTCACTTTCTTGACTCAAGCGAGCAAATTCGCTCTCCTGATCGATGCTGAGCGCAAGCTTTTCGGATTCAAGGTTTTTCTTGCGAATCGCAATCATCGTGTCCTGCTCTATGTCGTTACGTTTCTTCTTGCGCGTCTCTATTTCTTCTGTCAAGCGTGTCAAACCCTCAGCGTCAAACGCATTGGAGGGGTTAAACAACTTCATGTCCGTTTGATCCAACCCGGTGAGCGAAACCGCTTCGAGTTCCAGGCCATTGGCAGTGAGTGAATCGGCAACCAGAGCCTTCACGCTCTTGATGTAGTCGCTGCGGTTTTCATGGATCTCTTCCATCGTCATGCGCGCAGCCACTGACCCCATGGCATCAACAAAGCGGCCCTGCACCAGGTCTTTCAAGCTGTCGGGGTTAAGCGTGCGGTTGCCCAAAGTTCGGGCCGCGGCTGCAACTGCTTCCGGCGAGGGGATCACGCGCACAAAGAACTCGACGTTGACTTCAATACGCATTCGGTTTCGTGTGATGAGCGACTTTTCGCCGGCGCGACGCACATCAATGCGCAGCGTATTCATGCTGACCTCGGTGATGTCGTGCACGATCGGCAGCACCAAGGCGCCACCTCCCATTACCACGCGCTCTCCTCCGAAACCGGTGCGAACAAAGGATAGATCTTTCGACGAATGTCGGTACAGCCAGTGCAACAAATAGACAATGATCGCAATGACAATTGCGGCCAGGATAACGATGGCAATGATGTCGGCGCCGTTCATGATTCAATCCCTCCAAACCAGTTAACAAGTGCAGCGCAGGCTTGCGCGTTTTCTGACAAGAAATAAGCAGCCAGTCCCAGGGGACCGGTCGTGTGAAGTGCATTCATCGGGTGTTTCCTGAGTCACGAATCGACGCCGAAAGGACCGTCAGGCAAAACGCCACCTGGTTCACCAGATCCGACAGGTTGTAGACAACACTCAACTTGCCCGGCGACACGCCGCCGGCAAAACCAATGATGAAGTAGCACAGTGGGTAGACCGCCCAGCCAATTGAGATGATCAGCCGCATCCAAAAATAGCCCCGGTGCACACTGAAGTTTGAACTTCTGGCGCTGACCTCGGCCATGCGGCCAAAGAACACTTCGCCCAACACGTAAAGCCAGCATGCCAGACCGATGAGAAAGCCAAGCGTCGGGTACATCAGGTTGGATTCACCCAGGTAACGCGCCAACACCATCACAACCGACGCCACCATTAGGCGCCAGAACAACCAGGTAGACAGGGGCGCCATCGCGTTCACGAAGAAATACATCACCATCACCTGCAGTGGCATGGTGATGAACCACGCAACGTAGCGGTAGATTGCCGGCATCTGGTTGCTGGCCTGCCAGATCTGGCTGGCTTCAAAATAATGGCCGGCACTCACCAGCGTGACCATGGCCGCCATGGCCAGCGGCAGCTTCCACTTGCGCGATACCCAGGCCGTGCCCATTAAAAGTAGAACTGTCGCTGCCACGGTGGTCAGCAGCAACAAGGAAAATGTGCCGCTGGCGACGTCGGTTGCCTCAAGCAACTTGATGTTCATAAATAGTCTCCATAGGGGTCAGTAACAGTGCGGTCATGGTTGGTTTCTCGATATTTCAAATTTGGGTTCGGATGTGGGGCGAACGGGCATACAAGGCCACCATCGGAAGGATCAGCAATCCGAAAATGAATTGCTGCCATTCAAATTTGAGACCGATGCCGACAAGGAACGAAGTCAATACCTGCAGCACCAGCACGCCAATCACCGTAAAGCCGTAGCCACCTTGCCCCCCCAGCAACGATGTGCCACCCATGACCACGGCGGCGAGTGTCATGAACAAGTAAGGCTGACCAACGCCAATGAAGCCACCACCGCTCCAGCCCAGTAACAGAATGCCAGTGAGAGCTGAAACCGTCCCGCTGATAAGGTAGGCGCCTACCCAGTAACGGCGCTCGCTGATCGAAAGGCGCGCGGCAGAAGTGCGGTTGCCGCCCAGAGCGTACAAAAACCGACCGTACACCGTGCTCTTCATGCCGTAGATCAACAACACCGCGACAACGGCCCAAATGAAAATGACGGGCGGAACGTCCAGCCCCAAGGTTGTGCCATTCATGGCCGCCAGGTTCTTCAACCAAGGTGGAACGGTGCCGAACACATTACCGGCAAAGGCGGTTCCTATGCTAGTGACGATTTGAGTCAGCCCCGAAATCGCAAAACCGACACCGAGAGACAGGATCAGCGCTTGTCCCTGCAGGCGATAACTCAGGATGCCGTTGATCCACCCAACCAAGGCACCAAGCAAAAGCACGATGATGACCGCGATCCACGAGTAAACGCCCAATCCGATGAGGTAAAGCAGGAACACGTTGGAGGCACCGATCACGAAGGGAATGGAAAGGTCCAGCCCCCCCAAAAGTGCCACCATAGTCTGCCCGACGCAGGCCAGGCCGAGAAATGACGCAAAGAGCAACATCGATTTGATGTTTTGCCCGGATGAAAATCCGTCAATAAAAATCGAACCGATGGCAAACATGGTCACCAGCACCATCAGCCCGATAAAAGCACTGCGGTTGTCAACAAACAACTGACTGACCTGCACGGTAAAAATCAGTAAGGCCACCAGCGCAAGGAAAGTGAGAGTGTTCAGCCAGCTGAAAAAGCCGGGCACCGTGGCTGAGGCGATCAGGAAAATGCCCAGCAAAATCGCTAGGGAAATCACCAAGGACAAGTGCCGGCGGATGAAGGCACGAAATACCGCCAGACCACTGGGCCCCTCATGAGGGGCGTCATCCGCATGTTGGGCCCCGGGAGCCAGGTAGGCATTCCAAACCCAGATCACAAGCGCAAAGGTCGCCGCCGCATAAAAGATCAGTTGCTGCCACGGTGTCTTCTGGTACAGGCCGAGAATGAAGCCCAACCCAACAATCAGGACGGCCACAATGAGACCCGCCCATTGTAGGTTGGATAGGCGGGCACGCACCGTGTTCAACTTATTGGCGACCGGGTTCATGGCGTCGCCTCCACTGATTTGGTAACTGCCGCAGGGGCCTGGATCGCGTCAACGTAGGTTGCAACAAGGTAAACCGCGAAACCCAGCAACACCAGCAAGATGATGACCATCCGCGGTGACCAGCGGCGCTGCTTGCTCTGTAACACAAGGGCTCTGGCAATCACGAGCACCGACAGAATCAGCAGGCTGAACAGTGTGATGGGTTTTGCCAGCGTGCCACTGCTGGCTTGCGTTCCGTCTTCCCAGCGCTCGAATACAAAGTCGACCGAATGGGCAGGCGTGGCTGCCTTGCTTGCTATCGCGACTTCAGCCAGTTTCGCCGGAGCGGCGTAGTCATATTTGGCATGCAGAATGACGCCCACAAAAAGCATCGACAGGACGATAAAGATCAAGGCCGGAGAAACGTGTCGGATGCGCCTTTGCAACCATGGAATGGCTATGGTCAGCAGCAACGAAAGTACAAGAATTGCACCATAGGCAAGGTCGGTAACAAAGCCCTGTACTGCGCCAAAACTGAAGGTTGCCAGCACGTAACCGATCAGGAACAGATTTACTGCACCCAGTAGGGACCCGATTGCACCACCACGTCCCCCGGCCAGACTGGTGCCACCGAGAACGAGGGCCGTAACCGAAATCAGGGTGTAGGTGGTTCCTTGAGTCGGGTCACCGGATCCAATGAGCGCGGTATAGGTCAACGCCGCAAGGGCGCTGAAGACCCCTGCGATGCAATGCGCGCCCAGACGAACAATCGTGATGCGCACGCCACTGGTGTAGGCCGCGCGCTCATCCGAGCCCATCAGTCGCAGGTGTCCGTAAAACGCAGTGCGCGTAAAGATCAACCAGGCAGCCGTGGCAAGCACGAGGATGACCAGGATCGGCGAGTCGATCGTTGTACCCAGACCCCATGCCGACATCCATTCTGGGGCCGTGCCGCCGGGGCGCGGCAGAATGACCAGGTTGATGCCAGATAAAGCGAGGTAGCCGCTGAGTGCCACGATGATGGGTTGGACCCGCACATACACAATGATCAAACCCATTAGCAACTGGTAGGCGACGCCGACTGCGATCGCATACAGAAAGAAGAGCAGCGGTGACTCCAGTGCACCCAAGCCATTCAGAACGACCAGGGTCACGTTGACAAATCCCATCAGGGGTCCAACCGAGAGGTCCACCGTTCCGCGCCCCGCCATGGCCAATGCCATCAGCGAATAAGTTGCCAGCACCAAAGGCGTCATCACGATCACTGCGCTGCCAATACCGGCACTGGAGACCAAATTGGGGCTGCGCAGCACCGCGATGATGAGCAAAAGAAACAACAGCAGGATCGGAACCAACAAATACGTGTTGGAAGCTGATCCACCCTGTGTTTCCGTGCTGCTGTCGTTCATGCAGAGCGCTCCGGGGAGGTTCGGTCGTGTCTCATCGACGTGGTCGTGCTGAGGTGTCTTGCCCGAACTCGATGATCTTGATTGACGAGCGTGGCGTGGAAACGGTCGGTGTTGTATCGGCTTTCACAGTACGTCCATCAAGCCGGCGCGGGTCCGCTGGAGCGGCCATCTCACTGAACTCCTTGGCCAGAATGGGCCTCTGGCCGGATGACAACTCCGGCTTATTGTCCTCTGTACCGACGTGAGGGTAGGGAGAAGTTCGAAACGCATCGAGGCTGCGCGGTTTGGGCGCCACCTCAGATTTACTGTCAAAGTTGGGGTAGGCGCTGGTTCTGTCTTTCCAACTATCGGACCTGCGCGGTGAATCAGCTTTTTCGTCTTTATCAAACTCAACAATCTTCATGCTGTCGTTCTCCTGTGTTACCGAGTCGTCATATTGGGTGGGCAATTGATTGACGCGGGTCTGCCCAAACATCGCTTCCAAGATTGGCTTGGGGTGGATGTCAACGCCGCTGAACTCGTCGAAAATGCTGCCATTTCGAAACACCAAAACCCGCGAGCAAAAGCCGACAAATTCCTCTATTTCACTTGAGAGGTAGACGACAGATTTGCCAATACTCGCAAAGTCACGCAAGTGCCGGTACAACTCCGCCTTGGCACCCACGTCAATGCCTCGAGCTGGATCGTTCAGTATCAGAATACTGGGGTTGAGCGCGAAGGCGCGGCCAATAAGAACTTTTTGTTGGTTGCCGCCGCTCAGCGAGGTGATCTTGTTTCCACGCTCACCCATCCGAATGGCGAGTCGCTCAACTTCCCAATCAAAGATGCCATCGAGACTGGACCAGTCAATCAGTGCCAGTTTCCCGCCCCGCGTCTTGCGCCGGTAAAGCGGCATCAGGAGATTCTCGAAAATGCTCAGATTGGCAAAGATGCCTTCGCGCTTGCGGTCACCCGACACGTAGGAAACACCCCGGTTGACGGCTGATTTCAGGTCGGTAATGTCGACAAACTCGCCCTGCTCATTTTGTACTTGTGGTGCTGATTGGAAAGTGGGATCGACGCCAGCCAGCATGCGCACGAATTCACTCTGGCCCTGCCCGTCGAGTCCGGCCACGCCCAAGATCTCACCTTGGCGCAGTTGACAATTCACGGGGACGGCCTGCGGCCAAACCTTCATTTGGCGTGCGCGCATGACCACGCCGCCGAGTGGAGTTGCCGCTTTGTTTGGCGCTCCTTCAGCCGGTGAATCACCTTTTCCGGTCATCAAGCGCAGCAGATTTTTTTCGGTTATTTCACCCTTTTCGAGGACGCCAACGTCCTTACCATCACGCAATACCGTGGCGCGATCGCAGACGCGTATTAATTCCGCAATGCGGTGGGTAACAATAATGACCGCAGCACCGGCGTCGCGCATGGAACGCATCTTGGCAAACAGTCGTTCTGTGGAATCCAGATCAAGCGCTGCCGAGGATTCATCAAGTATCAGCACCCGAGGCTTGCAGAGCAAGGCCCGACCAATGGTGATCCATTGCTTGATGTTCAATGGCAGCATCCCGACCAATGTATCGGGATCAATCGGTAAGCCCGTCAATTCCTTCATCAAGGATTTGGCGGTTTCATATTTTTCCGTCGTACTCAGGGCGCGTGACCACAAACTGTCGGCGCCAAGGTACAAGTTTTCGACCACTGAGCAATCGTCCGCAACAAGGACTTCCTGAAATACGGTGGCGATTCCCGCAGCGCGCGCTTCGTGTGGCGCCGCTGGACTGCGGCCAAGAACCGAGACTTGACCCGCATCGATTGGTATCACACCAGATATAACTTTTGCAAGCGTGCTCTTGCCACAGCCATTGCCGCCTACGATGGCATGGATTTCACCCAGGTTGGCGCTGAAGTTGCATCCATTGAGTGCTTTGGTCATGCCAAAAGACTTGCGTACACCGACGATAGCGATCCCCCGGGTTGCGGTAGGAGGCGCGGCGGCGGCATGCGCACGGCTCTCGTCGATCACTGAGTGAGGCACAATAATTTACCGATAGAGAGTCAAAGATAGTTTGCTCGGCGAACACCGCTGTGTACCGCGATGGACATCGGCAAACCCTACTTTAGGATTGCATCGAGATCATGAAAACTCATGATGCTCGATGCAACTGGCGTAAGCGATTTAGCGCTTAAATTTTTCCGGATCGGCCGGGCGCAAGAAGAACTTGTCGAGATAGGCCAAACTGCTGCCCCATTTGTCCGTTCCAACGTTCACCCATTTGTCCGAATCTTGACTACAGTTCTCTGGAACAAGCTTCTTGACATCGTCAATCGTGAACTTGACCGCATCAACCAGCACCGATTGCATCTTGGGGCCCTGACCTTCGAGCGTGCGCATCATGATGTTCCAAGCCAGTTCGATGTCGTCACCTGGAGGCCATAGTTGGATGGCGCTGCTGATGTAGCTGGGATTCTTGCGCCAGTAGCACAGGGCGCCGACTTCACCGCCGATGGCAATCGGTATCATCTTGCGACCTGACTGCTGGACAGCCCGCAGTACGCCGAGTTCGGCTGCTGACTGGACGACGATGCCGTCAAGCTGCCCCGGGTTCGTTGCTAACCACTTTTGCACTTCGGCTTGTGCAACCTGATCGGTCCACATGCCGGCAACGTCACCGACGACCTTGATGTCGGGGAAGCTTGCTAAGCCAGACTTGATGCCGCGGTCTTGCGAGTCGGAGCCTGATGTGCCAGGGATACCTTGCACGACCAGGACATTGCCCTTCTTGCCAATTTGCTCACCCATCCACAGACCCAACTCACGGCCACCCACTTGGTAGTTGACAGAAGAGTTTATTGCGTACGGCGAAGTCAAATAGCCCGTGAAGGAAAACGTTGGAACACCTTTGTCATGCGCGTATTTAATGGTCTGATTGAGTGCGGTAGGGTTGGAGCAACAAACAATGATTGCGTCTACCCCTTGATCAACCAACTGGCGCATCTGTTGAATTTGCGTTGCGTCCTTCAGATTCGACTGCGTGATGATGACTTCCTTGATCAAACCGAGTTTTTTCCACTTAGGGATGATCTCGTTTTGCAGTCTGTCCATCGCGGCAGCACGCCAAGTGTTGCCGGCGTAAGAGCTCGCATAGCCGATGGTCCAAGGTGGGCCCTTCTTAGGTTTCCAATCCCTGTAGGCACTTGGGCCAATCGGTTGCGCCGGATCCAGTACGTCCTTCGAGTACAGGCGTTTCGCAACATCAGCAGGTATTTCATCCAGACCGGCAGCGTTTGCGACGCCGCCAGCCAGGAGTGCAGACGCGACGCACAGCGCCGCAAATCGCTTCAGGCTCAGCTTCATTTGGTCTCCTAGTTTGTGTGGTCGCGGACATCGCATCACCATCACGGTCTGCAGCGCTAGTCTGCCTACCGAGGCTAAATGTAAGTGCAAAAAATACGCAATTGCAGTGCAAACATTAGGGAAATTCCCTAGATTGCCTCACTCCCTTGATTTTTCTGCTTTCACCAATGAATAGCAAAAATAAAATAAGGCTATTAGGGGAGGCAACGCATAGAAATTTCGACCGATTTACCCAGTTCATCAAAGAATCGACGCAAACCAGGAGTCAAGTTTTATGCAATTTGCATAAATTTTGCGACATAATAATCCCATTTTCTACGCCACCGAAGACGCTTTATGCCCAGTTCAAATCCGAAGAAGAGTGTTCTGTTACAGGACATCGCTGACGCGCTCAAACTTTCCACGTCAACAATTTCGCGAGCACTGGCGGGGCACCAGACAATTAGCGAAGAGACGCGAGATGCGGTGCAACGCGCTGCGGTTTCAATGGGCTATGCATCCAAGCGCCCCGGCAAGAAGAAAAGGAACCTTCCCACACGCACAGTCGGTGTTTTGCTCAGTGTGGATCAATTGCATAACCGCTTCATGACGATGGTGCTGGAAAATATTCATCACGATATGTTGGAGTTTCAATACCACGTCATGGTGCTCATTGATCCGATGAACTCGGCGAATGACGCTGCACACCTCTCGAGTTTTCGTCCGATCATCGATGAATACTTGGAGGGAATGATCTTACTTTCGGCTACGACCGACTCATTCATGGTTCGCGAACTACAAAGGTTGGGCGTTCCCGTTGTCCTAGCCGTGCGTTCGATGGATGACTCGAAGGTCGACATCGTTGAATCCGACAACTTTTCTGGTGGCGCTGAAATCATGCGGCACCTGTATGAACTCGGCCATCGTCGAATTGGATTAGTGATGGGGCCCGAGAACTCATCAACCAGTCGAGATCGTGCCAGGGGAGCCCTTAATTTCCTCCGCGAAAAGGGTGTGCCGCCGGAAAACACGCCAGTTGTGTGGAACACATTCAGCTACGAGTCTGGCTACTCGGGCTCAACCCAGATGCTTGAGCTTCAAGATCCAGTCACAGCCATCATGGCCGGTGGCGATTCGATTGCATTGGGTGTGCTTGAAGCTGCTCGCGCTAAGAATATTGATGTGCCAGGCCAGTTGTCTGTGGTGGGCTTTGACAACATTCCGCTGGCGGGTTCACGGTTGATTAGCCTGACTACGATCAATTCTTCGGCCAAGGATATGGCACGCGTTGCCTGCCGACGAATGCTGGATAGAATTCGAAACGGCGCGCTGACTCCGCCGACTCGCGACGTGATGCCGGTGGAACTTATTCGTCGCGACACTTCTGCACCTCCCCGACAGAGTTAAATTGTTGACGCCCGACGTTAGTGGGTAACCATAGCCCTTAATAAAGAAAGTTGAACCTGCAACTGAAGGTCAGCTTTTGCATCCCGGACCGCGCCTGCGAACGTCTGCTCGCCACAGTCGCCGATGACCGTTTAGGGCACTTATGAATAGCTATCCATAATGCAGAGCGTCTTTAGCCTGGCGGTCGCGGGCTAAAAAGCTGAAGAAAGCTGGTGCGACCGTTCCGCGAACGGTAGGCTAAAGATCCCGTTGGGCTAAGCCGCCACCTGAGTTGGCGGCGTGCTATGGGTATTGAATCAGCAGCACACGCATTGGCTGTGCATGGATCCGAAGATGCTGACAGTCGAGTTGTGCAAGGCTGGTGTGCAACCGAAGTTTGTGCGGCTTTTGCGGACCCGTCGTGGATAAGTTTTCGCAGCGGCGCGCCGCCATCTCCAAGAAACTCAGTGAACAGACAAAGTGGGGGCAATCGCTTCGAGATGCCGACTGAGAAGCGACGGTGAATGTGGCGAAGTGTTGGTTCATGGTGCAGTGGGCGGCGGTCCGCGTGGCAAGGCCCGTGGCAGAAACGTTTCGATGCGAACCATCTGTCCATGCCCGCAATGGGCGCAGTCACGCAGCGACACGCCAGTGAGGCGCTGATAGCGGTCGCGGTAGTCCTCAATATCGATCTCACTCACCACCACCGGCGCTGGTGCCGCCAGCAAGTCCCGGCATTGCTTCAGCCTGGCCTCCCGATAGCGATTGGCCAGCAGCCCGAAGTGACGAATACGCTGGAATCCGGATGGCAGAACATGCAGCAAGAAGCGGCGAATGAACTCGTGTGCGTCCAGGCGCATGGTTTTGGTGCGTGACTCGTGGCGGTAGTCCTTCCAGGCGAACGTGACAGCTCCGTCGCTGAACTCGCGCAGGCGGTTGTTGGAGATCGCCACTCGATGGGTGTAGCGTCCAAGGTATTCCAGCACTTGTTTGGGGCCACCGAAAGGCGGCTTGGCGTAGACCACCCACTTGGCGCGCTTCACCGGCGCCAGGTATTTGGCGAAGGCCACGCGATTGTGCAGAGCCTCAAGGCTGTTGAAGAATTGCAGCTCGCCCTGATCGAACGCAAGTTGCAACTGAGCGAGGAACAGTCGGCGAAACAACCGGGAGAGAACCCGAACCGGCAGAAAGAAGCCCGGGCGGCACGAGATCCAGCGTTCTCCGTTGGGCGCTACTCCCCCACCGGGCACAACGCAGTGCAGATGCGGGTGATGCATCAGATTCTGACCCCAGGTGTGCAGAATTGCGATGAAGCCGATCTCGGCACCAAGGTGCTTGGGGTCGCCGGCAATGGTGCGAAGCGTCTCGGCGGTGGCGCGAAACAGGATGTCGTACACCACAGCCTTGTTCTGGTACGCGACGGCCGCAATCTCCTGCGGCACGGTGAAGACGACGTGGAAATACTCCACCGGCAGCAGTTCAGTCTGCCGGTCTTCAAGCCACTGAGCGCGTAGCAGCGACTGACACTTTGGGCAATGGCGATTGCGGCAACTGTTGAAGGCGATGCGCTGGTGGCCACAGGCATCGCATTGCTCTACGTGACCACCCAGAGCCGCAGTGCGACATTGTTCGATGGCACTCATGACGCGGCGCTGAGCGCTGCTCAGAGCCCTGGCGTGGTCTTCACGATAGGACGGGCCGACCTGGCGAAAGATATCCGCCACCTCCAGCCCAACAGGGCGCACCGCTGGCCCTCAGAAATGAATCTGCGGACTGATCGTCGGTTGCGGCGAATCCGCCTTCGGCAGCAGATCGAACGGGCTTACCGTCGCACACACTGTGCTGGTGGCGATCTTCAAATAGCGAGAGGTCGTGGCCAGACTGCGATGCCCCAGCAGCAACTGGATGCGGCGCACGTCGGTGCCGGACTCCAGCAGATGCGTCGCAAACGCGTGTCGCAAGGAATGAGGGGTAATGGGTTTGGTGATGCCGGCGGCCAGATGCGCTTTCTGGCACGCCTGTCCGACCGCATCACGCGTGATTGGCTTGCCCGGTATATTGCCTGGGAACAGCCAGATATCTGGACGTTCGAGTTTCCAGTACGCGCGTAATGCCTCAAGCAGCCGCGGCGAGAGCATGACGTAGCGGTCCTTGTTTCCCTTACCCTGGTCAACACGAAGCACCATGCGTTGGCTGTCGATGTCTGTCACCTTCAAGTGAATGGCCTCGGACACGCGCAGCCCAGCCGCATACGCCGTCATCAATATGGTCTTGTGCTTGGTGCTGCCGATGCAGTCCAGGAAGTGCATTACCTCCTCGGGGCTCAAGACCACCGGAAGCTTGAACGGCTTCTTGGGCATCGGTATCTCGTCTGGCGCCCAGTCCTGCTTGAGCGTGACCTGGTAGAGGAAGCGCAGCGCTGACGTTGCAATGCCAATGCTGGCGGCCGACAGTTTGCGATCGGTTGTCAGATGCACTTGATAGGCGCGAATATCGTCGGGTCCCAGAACCTCAGGCGATCGGTGGAAATGTTTGGCGTAGGACGAGACCTGCTGCAGGTACGACAGCTGTGTGTTTGCGGAGAGGTTGCGGATGCCCATGTCTTCGAGCATCCGCTGGCGTAGCGGTGTCATGGCAATGCTCCTTTGCGGATTGAAGGGATGAAGTGCTGCGAGCAGCAAGTTCATCGTCCTGCAAAAGGAGAGTGCTGAAAAGTCCGAGGTAGTCTGCGGGGCTAGCGAACCACTTCCCGCGTCAGCGGGTTAGTCCAAGTGCCCTTATGCATAGCACCCAGTTATGAATATCGCTGCGCTTGAGCCTGCCGATGCCATTGAGAACGGGCGCTCGGCATGCTCATTTGGTCTGCATAATTCAAAG
>Ga0214249_1000249_pt1 | contig 26519 bp, 26 predicted proteins | sample TroBogypolimnion_17_FD_153087 | JGI IMG/M metagenome (GOLD analysis project Ga0214249, IMG submission 153087) | Freshwater microbial communities from Trout Bog Lake, WI - 23JUN2009 hypolimnion | ecosystem: Environmental > Aquatic > Freshwater > Lake > Hypolimnion/Profundal zone | place: Trout... | reverse complement strand
ACTCTGAAAGAAGCAGCTCAGCACTTATCACTACTCTCTGGCGAGATGGTAAATGAAGCCGATGTTTACCGGTTAGTTCTTCAAGGCCCCTTGACGGTTTCTGTTTATCTGGATAGTACGCCAGCGAAACGTTATACTCAGGCAGGTGTGGGAGGGGAACCACAGAAAACGCCAATTCATATTCTGGGCATGGAAATGCCCGGTGACACCGTTGTACAGATAAAAGGCTATTTTGATTTATCCATGGAAGGTGGGGGATATTTAGATATTGAGTATGAACTGCAGCGTTTAAACGGCAGTGTCGAGCCAAAACGCATCTGTTTGAATGGTACCTATGTTGAGGCCTCAAATGGGCAAGTTTATCAGTTGCAAGAGTATATCAATGGGGGGTTCCAAGGCTACGGTCTACTCCCGAGCGTCGATAAAAATGAAATAAGCTGCTCAGATTCTGAGCACCAAACGGACAGTTTGCCGGAAGATAACAGAACTGAAGAAGGTTCCCCCCAAAATCAGGAATCAAACGATGTGGCCGAATTTAGACAAGTTCCTAAAAACGTATCATACATGGCAACTCATATTTTGCGTCCGGCAGGCTGTTTGCCAATAAATAAAAAATTCATGTTTCGCAAGAGCGCCTTGGATGAACTTAATAAGAAGAAATCTACCAGCGCAGACTCTGGGGAAAAGAAACAACTGAGCAATGAAGCAAATAGCCCGATATCTGCAATCAGGAAGAAAAAGCCTTCACCTCCTAAAAGGGAAGTGAAGGTTGATGGTGGAGAAACGCAAGAAGAAAAAATCAATGTAGTATCGGTTGAACCCGTGACGTCTAAGCATGATATCCCGAAGCTACCCGAGACAGGTCTGCTCCGGTTAGCCCAAATCATAGGCGATGCCAAAGCTGGAATCCCGGCGATAATCCCCGTGTCCCACTCTAAATGGTATGAAGGCATTCAGGAAGGAACGTACCCTAAGTCGGTAAAAATTGGCGTTCGAGCTGTGGCATGGAGAGTTGAGGATATAAGGGCGTTATTGGAAAGCTTCAAGACGGAAAAGGAAGCGAAATGAATGCGGACGTAAAAATACATCGGACAGTCACTTTGCCCAGGCCCTCATCTTTCATTGCCGCTCAATCAGATTGATGAGCTGTCGTGTCCATTTATCTCACGAATCATGCTAACTGTCCGCTGCCGTCAAGAAGAATCAAAGACTCAAGTGTCAGTGGGAAATTCCAAAATCGCCTACCCTGTAGATGTAGATTCATCTGAAAATTGCCATAGTAATCAGAAAAAAGTACAGCCTCTGAAAAGCCCATAGGCGTAGCCATAAGGAATTTTGCAAAACAAGGGGGCCAAGTCCGTGTGTTGTTTTCATGACCAGAGAAAGAGGAGAGGACCAGATCACCTGCTGGCATGGGTAGTGCCTGGGCTTCTTGAAATTCTCGGACTGATTTTTTAGCGGTTAAATTAATGGCCCAAGGCTGCAAAAAAATGGACCCGATCATGCATATGGGTGCGGCCATTCATGCATCCTTGGTGGCTTTTTGGCCTTCTGATGGGTGTTGGTGACGGGCTCGTTTTAGAAGAACGAAGCAGAGGGTCGGAGGCAATGCCTATTTTTCTATTGTTTTCAAGCGACTACCCTCTTCTTCCGGAGTGGTTGAAAAGTTTGATATCATCAAGGAAAAGGAGAAGGCAATAAGAACGAATTGCTGTTGTCAAACGTACCGTGGCAAAGGTGGACTCAATGGGGTTTCCCCCACATTTTGATTGACCGATATCCTTTTGAGTTCACAAAACCTGAAAGCGAGAATTGAATTAGAGCTAATATCCGGCTCCCCGTATAGTTACCGGGGATGCTCTTCGTTACAACATTAAACCCTGTTTTTTTCCTTCAGGGACGTGCCTGTATCGTCCCTCTTCTGAAAGACATTATAACACCGAGGTATGAAAAAACAGCAAAGACCGCAAGCCCTACTTTCATACTCAAAATAAAGACTGGCAAAGTGGCATTTCTGATGGCATCCTTTCCCATGAACAAAGAAAAAATCAGGGCAATCGACGTGAAGCTTGTTGCCAACAGGTTATTCCAAAGCGTATTTTGGATTTGAACTTGCCGTTGAATCAGATCAAAACAACCTTACATCCAATCTTGCCGCAAACATCACACGAAATTGCAGGATCAGCACTCCGGTCAATCAACTTCCATTTGCCGGTTAAGATAGAGTCAATTTTTCCCTTTTTACAAGAGGCACATACCCAGATTTCCGGCTTGAACTTATTTGACGTTTTATATTTGAATTTGTTCAATATTACCTATCCAACAATACTGATTATTACCCGTTGTTTAGATCTATGAGCACCGCTCCCTTTCAGCTTCTTCATGAAAATCAGAAGTGGAAGATTGTTCCTTCAGTTCAAACAGCAATGGATATTGTTTCCTGTATGCAGTGCAAATCTCCCCAGCCTTGATAACTCTGACACTATGATAGCATCGCCCTTTTTCAGGGTGTCAAACGTTTCGCCAAGTTTTCTCTTCCTCCAGTCTTTCACACCGGAAACTTTCTCTTCGACCCATTCAACGTTTCCCAGCAGCTTTTCATTTGCCAACTTCAAAATATCTGCCTTGTTTTTCTCAAGGTCCTGGTCAGCAGTTGACACCCTCAAGTATCCGATTGTTCGAGACATATTTTCCTCCAAAAAAGTTAAAATTTCATGTAAACGTCAATATCTGATTTAGAGATAGCATTAATGAAATATAATAGTCAATCGTTAAAACAATATTAATCGTAAATATATATCGAACGTTAAAAGTATATTGTTCTCATTGCTTCAAATACCAAATTATAATATAATTACCTGTAATATAGAGATATAATAAAAATATAAGCAAGAGGGTAAGACAAATGGAAAATGAAAATGATAACATAAAGACTCCATTGTGTGGTTGTGGCTGCGGTAAGCCCGTCAAGAAACGGCGAGGAGGTGCCTACAATGCATTCTTGGTCGGACACAACACTAAGCACAGCAACGCAACCAGCTCGTCAGCAAACGTGCATTTTAGTCGCTTTAAGCCTGGAAACAAGTTTGGGAAGGGTAGACCAGTAGGAAGCAAGAACGGCGTCACTTTAGCGGCAGAGAATTTGATTCAAGGTGAAGGCGAGGCGTTAAGCAGGAAACTTATAGAACTTGCCTTGGACGGCAATGTTGCTTGTCTGAAAACAGCAATAGAGCGACTGGTGCCAGTCTGCAAGAGCAAACCGATTGTCCTAACTGACCTTCCGAGAATTGAAAGCATTGCTGATGCCTCAGTGCTGACAGGCTTTGTTCTGGATGCAGTGGCTGAAGGCAGAATTTCCCCGGTCGAGGGCGAAATTCTGAGTAGATCATGTGAAAGGCATATCAATGCCCTTGAGGTGAGAGACCTGGAACTGCGCCTCGCTAATATAGAGAGTAAAATGAATGATCGGCAATAGCCATGGGTATATTATTCAGGTCCTGACCTCGGGAGGCCTTGGACCCTTTTTTTTCAATGCCGGGGGGTGGTGCCCTTGGCGTGTATATTTTTGCCAGAAATATTCCGGTAGGAATCTTTGCTGGTTTGCATTTCAACTTAAATTCATAATGTTGGAGGATTATATGTCGAGTTACCTAACACTGAAAAATTCCCTGAAGAAACTGGAATCCAAGCAACAAGAGACAGAGAAGAGACCGGGGTGCGGGGTGATCTACCAAGATGAGTATGAAAAACTGGTATTCACTGATGAACCGTCTGAAGGTCATGGATCAAAAGTCGGATATCTCGTAGTTCCAAGGAAGTTAACCCTTGAACAGTGGGAGGAAAAATATGGATAAAAAGCAAGGTCTTAAAATTATTTGCGTAAATGAACCGCCCCATACAGGTTCGTGAAAAAATTCATGGTTTCTTGAGATGGAGAAATAAATTCTACGCCATAAATTTTGTCGCTGGCCCTTCTAACTTTTACACTTTCCTTCATTTTGAAGATGGCCCCGATGCTGCATGTGACAACCAGCAAATCATCTAGCCTGTGTGTGTCACTTGAAGTCATCAGCATTAGTCCTCCAGTACTCATATCCACGATGGTTGCAGTCCCATTTTTTTTCTGAGTAGCGTTGTAACAAAGGACCTTGACCTCCCCGTCAACAACATCTTCACGATGTATCCGTTTGTGGCGGCGTCTTTCTGTGAAGTCAGGACTGAGTTCGGCTTGTTCAGCTTCCGTCATCAGGCTGAGGTTGAATATTTCGTTGGCAATAAATAAACCGTTATATTGCCGAATGTGATCCTGAATCCATGTGTCAAGAAAGCTGGATTGTTCCTGGTTCCCATTCTTGGTCTTATTTCTTAACGTGGCAATGAATGCATTTAGGTTCTTTACCATCTGGTAGTTTTCCAGGCAGCATCGATTATGTTCAGGATGTTTTTTGAAATATTCTTCTTCAATTTCGAAATGCTGTAATGCATGGTTAAGAAGAATGCTGAGATGGAAGAACAGTATCTTTGTGTCCGTTCCCGCCTTAATCAAGTTATTGATATCTTCGATTCGTTTAGTCAGTAAATTATGTTGATTGTCAATGGTACTGGGACCCATCTGCAGTTTCGAATCCCACCATGCTGTTTTATCCATGCTGTGGCTCATATTGTTATCTGGCTAAGTACTTCTAACTGATTTATCCATCCTTGGCTCACCATTAAGAAAGGTGGGTAACCGAAGCATTCTGACTAACCCACACAGATTATGCGGGTTGATTTTCAAAAGTACTAATTTTTCACTCCTCTCTCGGGGTACATTATTATAAATAAAAATGATATTGGTAGGAAGCAAATATAATTTTTCCAGAAATATTTTTTCATGAGATTTAGGAATAAATATTCTTTAGTCACTTTGCAATAACGATTTTATTAGGATACCATTAATTGTTCCGAGATTCTATGAGTTGTAGCGAAGGGATTTGGATTTTCGATATACCCAATCCCTTCATTAAATGATGTTGTAATTGAAGAAAATTTTATGAATTCTTTATAAACAACAGTGCAGAGGGAACCTTCTCATGAAAATCACATCGATTAAATTCAGAATAGTCGCCGGTGGAATAACATTGGTTTTATTGCCGCTTCTCATTGTTGGTTTACTCTCACTATCTAAATCGTCGAATGCCCTTTTAGAACTCTCAAAAAATCAGGCTCAAAGTGTCGCGGCAGACCTTGCACGACTGGCTGACAACACGCTGACAGAAGAAATGAAGTTAGCAGATGTCCTTGCAGCTGATCATGAGGTCGTCAATACTCTTACTCTCATCAAACAAGCAGGAGTCAATAGGGCGACTGATCAGATTAATGCTCTCTATCAAACTCTTGGAAAGAAATTTTCTAAAATGGGTACGCATTATCAAGGCATTTATGTGACAGATTCCGAGGGCAATCGTTTGACCGGAGTACTCGATGATGGGACGGTGTACAAACCAATGAATCTTGCTGATAGAGAATATTTTAAGAGCGTGAAAACTACAGGAAAGACAGTTGTAGACGATGTCTCTCGATCAGCAGTAACGAATAAACTGATTTTAACAATATGCTCCCCTGTTAAATTAGAAAACCAAGAGTTCCTTGGAACCTTTGCTCTTGTGCTCAAGGTGGATTTTCTTACCGATTTAATATCAGGACGAAAAATTGGCAAGACCGGTTATGGATTCATGACTGACAAGACCGGCTTATTTATTGCTCATCCAGTACCTGATTATATTTTAAAGCTTGAGCTTACGAAACTTGCAGGTATGGAAAAAATCACACAGAGGATGCTGGCCGGGGAAATTGGAGTCGAGGAATACACCTTCAAGGGTGTAGATAAAATTGCTGGTTTTGCTTCATTGACTGTAGCCCCCTGGCATGTGGGTGCTACACAGGAAGCAGGAGAGTTTATGACGGCTGTTCATTCCATTCGGGATACCAGTCTTACAGTTATTGTAGTTTCAGCAGTTTTAACTGTTTTTATTGTCTCATATTTTGCTGGGCATATTGTTAAGCCTCTGAAAAAGGCAATCGCAAGTCTCAAGGACATTGCCGAGGGGGAAGGCGACCTGACCATGCGTCTGGACGCTAAATCAAAAGATGAGATTGGGGAACTTGGTTTCTGGTTCAATACGTTTATCGAAAAACTACAGGGAATGATCAAAAGGATTGCTGAAAACTCAGCTCAAGTCAACAGTTCCGCTTTTGAGCTATCAGCAATTGCAAAAAAACTATCGGCCGGGGCTAACGACACCTCTCATAGAGCCGACGCTGTTACGACGGCCTCTGAAGAGATGACGGCCAATCTGTATAATGTGGCTGCGGCTATGGAGGAATCATCAACCAACACAAATATGGTTGCTTCCGCCGCAGAGGAGATGACCTCTACCATCAACGAAATAGCTGATAATGCAGAGCGGGCAAGAGATGTTTCGAGCAAAGCAGTTACCCAGGCAATGAGTGCCTCTGAGAAAATGAGAGAATTAGGGGCAGCGGCTCAGAAAATTAGTATGGTGACCGAGACGATTACTGAAATATCAGAGCAGACAAACCTCCTTGCGCTCAATGCAACAATAGAAGCGGCACGAGCTGGAGAAGCCGGAAAGGGATTTGCAGTAGTTGCCAATGAAATTAAAGATCTGGCAAAACAGACTGCCCAAGCTACCCTGAATATTAAGAGCCAGATAGATGACGTTCAACGAACGACAAACTCGACTGTTAAAGAAATTAACGAGATTTCCGAAGTGATCGGCGGGGTGAATGATATTGTAGGAACAATTGCCACTGCGGTGGAAGAGCAGACCGCAGCAACACGTGAGATTGCCAATAACATTGCCCAAGCCAGTCAGGGAATCCAGGAGGTTAATGAAAACGTCAACCAAAGCTCGACGGTTGCTGTTGAGATTGCCCAGGATATATCCAAGGTCAATCTTGCAGCTACAGAGATTTCGCAAAACAGCAGAGAGGTTCAGTCTAGTTCGGAGGATCTGCAACGTATGGCTTCTGAGTTGAATGCCATTGTAAGTAGCTTTAAAGTTTAATTCTAATTACCTGCTAGGATAACAAATTGATAGGGGGGCGAGTGTCAGCAACATACTTTTAGTATGCCTTTCAGCCTTCGCCCTTCTATATTTTTTCAAAATTAATTTCATCTATAGTCAGCCTATTGTCCACCGATCCCAATAGCTCGGGTAAAGGCTGCCACGAGACCGGTGGCAAGGAGGTGCCAGGGCGTGGAGGGTATGAAAACGGCTACGCTGGGGCAAGGCTCAGAATAAAATGCAGCGTTGCCCCTATTATGGCCTTCAACTCTTAAACAAGGGCAACAGGCAGTTGGAATAAAACAAAGGTAGTAAAAATGCATAGCCCCCAGCTTCTCACCGATATTCACCGACGCAGCAAGACAACATTCATGGTTGCCCTACCGCCCGTAGCATCTCCTTTTAAATTACACTGATCCAAAAAGTCTCATATTAGAATCAATTCAGCTCCGGTAGCAAGTGGTCAAATTTTGACAGATTCCCTTATAAAGAGATACTGCCAATTCAATCGTTTTTATACTGGAGATAAGTATTCCTGAAATCCGGAAAATAAACAAAAATAAGGGGATATGGGGTTGCTTTTTCGCATTCCCGAATGACAATTTCGGAAATATGTAGTATATACCACAATGTGACAGCAATAGTATTTAAGATGTGTAAAGATTATCTTTTTGTGTAAATTCATGCAAGTATCAAGTTTTCAACAAGAACAACTGTTCAGAGAGCTCCTGGCAAAAGGAAAAAAGGAGCAAGGAAAGCAGTTCTTGATTGAGACAATTCCCGAAATGGCAAAACAGCGAAACTTTAAAGATGCAGACAGATTGCATGAGCTGTTTATGGAATTTTTTCCTATAGCCTTGTCTGATATCATAAAGACCGCAGAAACAATCGAACATGAAAAGACTGCTGCTATCGATAAAAAGAGCGTTGCGGTATGGTCTTCCCTGCAGAAAGTAATTGGAATTAACGAATTCGTTTACCTTTACCATTTAATGGAGCATCGTTCTTTTAATAAAGGTGAAATGGTCATCACACAAGGAAAGCAAAATTCAAACCTCTTCTTTATAAATAATGGCAGGGTTGAAGTTTTTTTTCAGGGAAAGAGAAGAGGAATCCCGGTCAAGACAATGGGGGCCGGAGAAATTTTAGGAGCAAATACCTTTTTTGAAGCATCTGTATGTACAGTCAATGGCCAGAGTTTAGGTGCGGAAATATCCAGTCTGACAATAGAGAAGATGCAGGAATGTAAAAAACATTTTCCTGGACTAGAGGCTAAACTGCATGATTTCAGCCGGAGATTTAGGATACGTCAAGATTCCTTTGGCAAAGCCGGGAGTTGCCGCAGGATGTTTGAGCGTCTCCGTATTTCAGGCATAGTAAAAATGCATGTATTCGACAAGGAAGGAAAGGATAGCGGTATTGTGGCGAAAGGAGAACTCTTCGATATTTCCGTTGGAGGGATTTCATTTTATCTCCGTATATCCCGAAAGAGTAATGCAAGAATGCTTTTAGGAAAGGCTGTTGGATTGACGATAGAATCAGCTCCAGGCTCTAGGTTCAATATAACGGGCACCGTCAAAGCTGCTCGAAGTCAGCCTATTGTAGGTAACGAATATGCCGTAAGTGTCAGTTTTAGTCGACTCTTGGTTCAAAAGGAGTTGAAAGATCTTGTTTCCAGTTCACATTTAAACTCTACCCTGGAATAGCAAGCTCGTTTTATACGTAATTCACGTGAACTTATGGCATGTGAATATCATTTATCGGGATGTCTTTAAGGTCAAGCATTAGAAAAATCCACCTTGATTGCATATTGTTATGCATGATCCGAAATGAAACATAAAAGAATTCACGTTAGAGTTCCGCTGCACGGGGATGTGATTTTGTCGAAAAGTAATCATCCTACAATAAAGGCACATGCAATCGATATCAGCCATGGAGGGGTCGCAGTTGCTGCTTTTTCTGAAGATGCTTGCGGTGGGGAATACCAGATTGAAATTCAAACCGAATCAGGATTGATAATAAAGATTACTGCTCAGCTTGTTCGGGTAGAAGATTCAATAGCCGGTTTTCAGACTCTATATGTTGATGAGAAAAGTCAGGAAATTATAAATAATTTAGTTTTCGAATACCAAGGAACTGTAGATTTCATAGAGCAGCTGGATGAATACAATTTACATAAAGTTTTGGATGAGGAAGGAAACGAGATCGAAATCAACTTCGAAAGTAAAATTTAATTTTGTAATCACAGTTTTGTTATATTTGATTATACCGTTGTTATCAAAGCAATAAATGGACAGAAAACATAAAGAACTTCCTTTTTCCCTTCCTCAGTGATGATTAATTACCTGCAATAAAACACCCTCCTCACTGTCATTGCTTGCCACGAGTTGAAGGGCAAGATAGAGCCTGAAGTATGGAGTATAGTTTTTGGAAACCTTGAAAGGCATGTCCAAAAATAAAATGCATTCTTGACCCTGTTATGGCTGTCAGCTCTTAAATAACTGGCGAGGGGCAGTTGGAATCTCGTTCCTGAAGTCGCGTGCAGCTTAAACAGCTGTCTTAAAACTGGGGTCCACCATGGTCCTACAATCATCATCAATGTATAACGTCGTAACTCTCGTTCTCTGATTCACTGTTTGAGTCCAGATATAAAGTCAATGAAATCACTCACGTTACTTGTTTTAATATACGGAAAGTGTTTTTTTACTCTTTTCAGATTAACCTCTGCACGAACGATATATTTATTTGCAAGGACTTCAAAGTGATCCTCTGCTCTTCCAAGGTCATATATTGTGTTAACGCCCAGTTTTCTTTTAACATTTATCATATTCAGGATTTTAAACTCCATATTCACTACATGCTGATTACCTCACTTGCCATTAGTTGGAGTATAGCAAGCGGCATATAAGCAAATTATTACCACCGACGTGCCTCATTAAGGTAGATTAAACTTTGGCCATTAAATGGTGTTGACTATTCCCTGTTATTTATATATAAATAATTATTGATATGTTATTATGTTTGAATAGCACACCTATCTATCAGAAATTTGGAGGTATTTATAACAGAACAAAATAGAGGTGAGGTCGAAGAGGCAATTTCCCCATTCAGGCTCGACGAGATTTCAGTCATCGCCATAGGAGGCTTTATGTCGCAACGTTATGATTGCGTCATCATAGGCGGCGGTCCCGTCGGTCTCACGGCCGGCTATGCCATGAGGGCCGCGGTTAATACGGTTTGCATTGAAAAAGATGTTCCAGGAGGGCAGGTAGGCATTGCCAAGAGTGTTGGTTTTAACGGATGAAAAGGGTGAAACCGACCTTCCGGGGATCTTCGCGATAGGGGATTTGAGGTAAAAGTATGCCAATCAAATTGTGATTGCCGCGGCGGATGGCTGCATAGCTGCTCTCGCCACTGCTCACTTCGTTGAAATGAGAAAGGCCGGCACTATGAGTCTGGCAACAGTCGCCGCAATCCCCGAAGGCTCCTGAAATTGAATGGATGATTGTCTATGGAAAAGATAGCCCGAAGAAAACCGGCACAAGGTTTTTATGCCGCAGAAAAAGATGGTGATACATCCTTGGCTGCAAAACGGCAGGGTAAGGTGCTGGAGGACGAACATTTCCACCCGGTTGCCTTTCTGGCTAAAAGCCTTTCCGATGAGAACCGGCTCCGGATCATCCTTTGCGTGAGCAACGGCAAAAAATCCGTCTCGACTATCGTTGAGGAACTCGGTCTCTCGCAGCCTCTTGTCTCCCATCACCTGAAGGAACTCAAACGCTCGCTTCTGGTCAAAATCGAGCGTAACGGCCCATTTATCTATTATGAATTGGTTGATCCCCGAATCCTTGATGTCGTTCGAACATTGAGCACAGTGGCAACTGACCTGTTAACCGCAAGGAAAACTTTTTAAGGATGGGGAGGTGATCATCCGCATGAAAGAGATATTGAAAATTGTTGATGGCATGGATCCGGAAGACGCGCTCGACGCAATAGCCAAGGTCCTGAAAGTGCTGTTCTCAACCCTGGAGGAAGAGGCCCGTTCGCAGTTTCTCTGGAATCTCATGGGAGAATCCCGAGGCGACAAGGTATCGAGCCTGGTCCATCTCTGACTGGCCGAATGCATGGGCGAAGGTGTCGACCCGACGCAGATGTGCCAGAGGCTGGTGGAAAAGGTGGCTCAATCAAAACAGCTGCTGGCGATCACCGATCCTGAACTGTTGGTCCTGTTCGAAGACTGGTTCGAAGAGCTGGAAGAAGAGATCATCTCGCTTGTCAATACGCACGGCCCTCTTAGTCCTCCTGAGCTTGCCGATAAACTTGGGCTCTCTTTAAGAGGCGCAACCTTTCTCCTCTCAAAGCTCAAGCGTGAAAAAAAACTCTAGAACCTGAACAATCATCACTGAGAAAGAGGTATGGGTATGCAGAACAGGAAAACGGCATTCATAGCCCTTGTTGCGGTATTGCTGACGATTGGAGCCCTCTGGCTGACCAATCGCGCTGTTACTCCCAAACAGGCTGGATGGGACGATGTCCTGGCTGAAGCAAAGGCCGGAGGCTATAAAATCATAACCACCGGAGAGTTGTCTGAGCAATACCTGAAAAATACCAGTAGACTTTTTCTGGTGGATACCCGCCAGGATTGGGAATACCGGACGGGACATATCCGAGGCGCGGAACTTTTTCCGATGGAGCCGACGGCATGGTCGAGGTGGCGCAAGGCTGGAGCACTTGAGACCTTCTTGGGGCCGGATAAGAATCGCACGATCATCTTTTACTGAGCGGGCCTCACATGAGTCCGCAGCGACTCGGCGGCCCGTGTGGCCGTGAAACTTGGTTATAAAAACGTCTATCGCGATCCCTATGGCTACCCGGAATGGCAGGGCAAGGGGCTGCCTGTTGAAAGCGCTCCCGCAGGTCTTGTGCAAACACCTGCAGAATCCAAGGCCCCGGGACCTCTCTCGGGGTGGGCCATGATCTGGACCCTGCTCGGGATCTTTGCCGGCGGCATGGCCTTAAATCTCACTCCTTGCGTCTACCCCCTGATCCCGATCACCGTCTCGTACTTTGGCGGTCAGGCCACAAGAGATAGGGAAGGCAGAGGAACCCTCGTTGTGCACGGTTTATGCTATATGCTGGGCCTGGCTTTGACTAACTCTCTGCTCGGTGTTGTTGCATCCCTGACCGGCGGTTTGATGGGGGGAATGCTTCAGAATCCTTTTGTCCTGGCGGTTGTGGCGGCGGTTCTTGTCTTTTTTGCAACCAGTCTTTTCGGGCTGTGGGAGATGCGTTTGCCAAGCGGTCTGACGCAGGCTGCTGCTCAATCCTACACCGGTTATTTCGGAAGTCTCTTTATGGGGCTGACCCTTGGGGTGGTCGCCGCTCCCTGTATCGGACCCTTCGTTTTGGGCCTTCTTACCTGGGTTGCGAGCATGGGAAGCCCTTGGCTCGGGTTCGTTATCTTTTTCACGCTGAGTCTGGGGCTTGGCCTGCCACTGTTCCTGCTGGCCATGTTTTCGGGGCAACTGAAAAAACTTCCCCGTTCGGGAGGCTGGATGAACTGGGTGCGGACACTTATGGGCTGGGTCCTGGTCGGAATGGCGGCACATTTCGTCCGTCCGCTCCTCCCCGGCCATGGAGGGACGATTCTGGTCGCTGCGGTCGCATTAGCTGCGGGACTGCACCTCGGATGGATTGACAAGAATCAGGCGAATTTCCGGGCCTTCCCCTGGCTCAAGGGCGGAACAGGCATTGCTTGCCTTGTCCTTGCCGCATTTCTCCTCACGTCATTGGCCATGCAGGGAGCGGGCGTTCCCTGGAGATCCTATGCAGAAGACACTCTAAAAGAGGCCCGGAACCTCAAAAAACCTGTCATCATCGATTTCTACGCCACATGGTGTACACCGTGTGTAGCACTTGATGAAGTCACCTTTCATGATGCTTTGGTGGTGAAGCAGGCAGAGAGCGATTTCGTCATGATTAAAGTGGATGTAACCAAGGCCGGTAACCCGCTTAATGAACGATTGCTGCAAGAATATGGAATCAAGGGCGTTCCGACCGTTGTATTTCTGGACACGGATGGCAAGGAGAGGCAGGACTTGCGGCTGGTTGATTATCTCCCGCCCGATCAGTTCCTGGGCCGAATGGCTATAATCAAAAAGAACGACAGATAAGAAAAGCAAAGGAGAGAAAGTATGTTGAACGTGAGATTTTTCCTCAATGAGCCCAACGGCAAACCGTGAATGAATTTTAAGCAAATGATGCCCAGGCTGGGCGAGAAGTATCAGGATATCAAGATTGAAGTTACATCCAAACCCAAGGCAGAGTACCAGAACGATGACTACTTCGCACTCGATCTTCCCGTGGCTCCGGCTGTTATGGTCGGGGATGAGATTGTGGTTGAAGGGGCCAATATTTCCGAGGATAAGGTGGAAAAGGTTATTTGCCGGCACTTGGGAATATCCGAACCGGAATCTGAAAAGAAAGGGATTTTTGGCCGCATTCTGGGGAAGTAAGGGGAGGGGACAGGTCGTTCAATACCATCTCCTCGAATGCGTCGAAATGTTCATTGAAAATGAAGTGCGACTCAAAAGAGTCGCACTTGCAGAAGTCCTGCTCAAGAAAACTGATTTTTGCTGAGCCATTGCTCACGCAGTTGGTTGACTAGCTCTAAGCCTGTTTTGTCGTTTGCAGGCAGAAACACGGAGGATTTTGCAATCGGCTGGGTGCGGTCACCCCATTTCACCAGGTGAGAACTCAATGTCAATCCTCCGCCAAAGGCAGGCATAAGCAGCATAGTGCCGGGTTGAACATATCCTTCTTCCAGGGCCTCCACCAATGCAACCAAGGCGGTGGCGGCCGACATATTGCCGTAACGGTGGATATTGACATAAACCTTTTCCATCGGCATTTTCAGTTTCCTGCTGAGCGTTTCTATAATGCGCAGATTGGCCTGATGAGGAACGACAAGGTCGATATTTTGGGGTTGCAGTCCTGCTTTTTCCAGCGTTTTTTCGCAGGCCTGTGCCATGCCGTTGACGGCCTTCTTGAAAATCTCCTGGCCGGCAAAGGCCCAATTGGTCTCGCCGACTCTGCGCCTGCCATCGTTGTATTTCAGCCCCCACCCCTGGACGGATAGAATCTCACGAGATTCACCAATGCAACCGAGAGTTTCGGTAATAACACCCTGCTCAGTTTCGCTTGCCTCGAGATAAAGAGCGGCGGCGCCATCTCCGAATAGCACGGCAACATCTCGATTAGACCACTGCATCACCTTGGAAATGACTTCCGCACCGATAATAATTGCTGATTTAACAACCCCGCTTTTTATCATTGCGGTGGCAGTGCTGAGCGAATACATGCCACTGGTGCAAGCGGTATTCAAATCCATGCATGCGGCACTGGTCGCACCCAGCAACCGCTGCACATTCGACGCAGCATTCGGGCACATCTCGTCGAAAGTCGTGGAACCGAATACGATCAGCTCAACGTCTTCCGGCTGTTTTCCGGCCGCCGCCAAAGCCCGAGCCGCCGCAACATAGGCAAGCTCGGAGACATCCACGTGAGAAATACGTCGCTCCTTCATTCCGGTGCGCGTAGTGATCCATTCATCTGTGGTATCAAGAAAAGTGGCCAAATCGTCGTTTGTCAAAATGGCTGGCGGCAAACATTTGCCCCAGCCGGTGATAGCGGCATAGATCATAATCTACGGAATGAATTAAAATGCGGGGGGCTCACTTCAGCCCAGATAAAAGCGCCTTTTGCCAGACAACATCAGATCATCGGCAATGCCTCGTAACAATTGAAAGCACCAGTAATCTACTGTGACAAGGGCATGATGTCCATGAAGAATTAACCTTAGTGCCGGTTAATGTTTCGCGCGCCAGTTCAGATTCCCCTCAGCGAGTTTGGGAGCGGCCAGGAATAAGCTTAATTGTGAAATGATATCAGCGTAATAACTTTCAAGCGCTAATCTTGTGCAAGGGTTTATTGATACCTGCCGTCAACAGTGATAGCCAGATGACCTCCGGCACTTGACGAGCCGTCCGTAAAAGCGTGAGCTTATGCTCACGGAGGCGCCATAATGAATATTATCAATGCAACGGAAGCCAGAGCAAAACTATATACCCTTATAGATGAAACTGCAGATTCTCATCAGCCAGTCATAATCACCGGCAAAAGAGGAAATGCAGTGCTCGTCTCTGAAGAAGACTGGAATGCAACGAAACACTCTATCTTCTTTCAGAACCGGGTATGCGGGAATCCATCAAAGAGGGAATGGAGCAAGATCTCTTGGAATGTTTAAAGGAGCTTGATTGGTGACGTGGAAAATAGTTTTTACAAAACAAGCTCAGCAAGATGCAAAGAAGCTAGCGAATGCTGGGTTAAAGCTCAAAGCACAAAACCTGCTTGACGTAATCCGAAAAGACCCTTTCCAAAATCCCCTCCTTACCAAAAATATTTTTGAAAACCGCACCGAAGACACCTTCTCCGGCTGCCATAATGATTGAATAAAAGCTTTTCTTCCAGCATGCAACCGATATTCCGACTTTTTTTGCGAGATCTTCTTTGTACATTTTACTTGCAAAATAGAGTATTTTCTTCAATTCCTGTTCAACATGTTCTTCCTTGTAGGATGTCTGGCCGAAGGAGGGCTTGGCTGTTTTTTTGCCAGATTTCTTCTAACGAAAGAAAATGTAAGAAAAATGTTAGATGGCTGAATTATATTCCTGCCGCAAACAAATAAAAATGAGATTAAAGGGAAATAAACCAGAGGAATGGTGAGGGGTATCGGAAGTAGGCAATCGGATTAGATGAATTTGCACCAAAAAAATGCCTTATAGCCGAATACAATTTGAATTTCGTACTAAAATTTTAACGGACTACTCAATTCATTCTTACGATGAAATTATTGCCGTTTGATAAATTTCAACCCGCGTCGGGTCTTATCCTCTCCGTATTTTTTTCAATTATCTTTTGTTTTCCTCTCCCAACCTTAGCCGCAGCGAGCGATCCAGATATATCTCAAATAATCAATCAGATGCAAAAAATGATAGACGACGGGGAATATCTCCAGGCGGTTCCCTTTGGAGAGACATGCATCGAAACTGCAGAAAGAAAATTTGGAAAAAATGATATAGAAGATTTTCGCTGCATGTACAGCCTTTCACAGGTCTATCAACAAACAGGACACTATAACAAATCAATCACCCTGTTAAATGATTGTCTTGAAATACTGAAAAAGAGTTCTGAAAAGGCCTATTCCTTTGGATTTGAACATGATGTCCTATTTTTACTTGCCAGCAACTATCATAAGATTGGCGATTATTCAAATGCCGAGTCATTATACAGACATTCAATTGAAATAATTGAAAAGAAATTCGGTGCCGACAGTCCTGACGCAATAGCGCCTCTTACCTCTCTCGCATTATTATATATAGAGATTCACGAGTACACAAAGGCTGATCTTTTATTGAAAAGATGTCTAACGATTGTGAAGTTAAACAATGATACGTATGGCACTGAGTCATCCCTCTTACAACATCTTGCTAACGTCAATGTTAAAATAGGAGATTATTCAAACGCTGAATCTTTATACAAAACCGCAATAGAACAAGCAGAGAAACGATCCGGTAAGGAAAGCCGCAATACGGCCCACCCCCTGACATCGCTTGGAGAACTCTATGTCAGACTTGGTGAATTTGCCAAAGCCGAATCCTCCTGCCACCGATCCTTGGAAATATCCGACAAAACTTCAACCGGAGATAAAACCGAGGCGGCTCGCAGTCTGGCATGCCTTGGCGATTTATATCAAGCGATAGGTGATTTCCCTAAAGCGGAACAATTTTATAAGCGATCCATTGATGATACGGGAAACACAGATCCAGAGTTTGCCTTCATCATCCAGCGACTGGCTCAGATTTATTATCTCACAGATGATTATCCCAAGGCAGTGCCCCTGTATGAACAGTCACTGGAGATCATACGAAAAGCCCTGGGAAATGAACACCCTCATGTAGTGCCTATTCTTCATGACTTAGGCCTTTGTTATTGGCGACTCGGTGACGAGTCCAGGTCCATATCCCTCCTCAAACAGTCACTGCAAATAGCCGAGAAAACCCTGGGAAAGAATTCCCCGGATGACATTTATCCACTTAACAGTTTGGCAAGGCTCTATACGTACAATGGCGAGTATGCAACCGCAGAACCATTAATCAAACGGGCAATTGAGATAACTGAAAAGATTTACGGCAAAAATCATCATGAACTTGTCGATAAATTGTATACCTTGGCCTTGATAAAATTTTCAGAAGGTAAATCAAATGATGCCTGGGAACAATTGCTCCGACTCAATACAATAGACGATAAATTAATCAAAGATGTCTTCGGGTTTACCTCAGAAAAACAAAAAATGGCTTATCTGGCCAGGACCAAAAGGTACACAAACCTTCTGCTCCGTGATCTGAGCAAATTATCATCCAATCAACACGCTGTCAGGGATGGCTTCAATCTCTGGTTGAAACGAAAAGGTTTGGTTTTAGAAAGCCAGAAACAATTCCAGAATGCCCTGTTCCATTCCGATGACCCCAAGACTTCAGAAACTTTCAAAAAACTGGCCATTGTCCGGGCTGATCTGACCAACCTGATTTTCACAGATCCCGATAAGGTCGGGCAGGAGGTCTATAGACAAAAAATATCGGACCTGGAGAACCAAAAAGAACATCTGGAGGGAGAACTCTCTGCACTGAGCCAAACCTTTGCTTTGAGCGCGAACAAGGAAAAGGTTGAAGGTAATCAAATCGCCAAGTCACTGCCCCAGAAATCGGTTTTAGTGGATTTTGCGCGCATTGATGAAGCGCGCATTGATTTCGACAGAATAGGCTCTGTCTCAAAAACTGAGCCCACATCTCATTATCTGGCTTTTATACTTCCTGCCGGAACCGGCAGTCAGGTTACGCTTGTCGATCTCGGTGACGCAGGCCCCATCGAGAAAACACTAGCAGAACTTAAAGGGGCACTGGATAGCCGGACCGCACAACCTGGAACCGCCCAATCCGCAGAAGCGATAACTAAGGCCTCTACCTCGCTCTACAAATTGGTATTCAAACCTTTGCGGTCAAGGCTCGGAAACTCTAAAGAAATCTTTCTTTCTCCAGACGGAGCCTTGAATTTGCTTCCCTTTGAAATTCTGTGCGATGAGTCGGCGCGTTTCCTCATTCAAGATTATACGTTCAACTATATTGCGGCAAGCAGAGATCTGCTTGGCTTCGGGCATCTTCAGGGCAAGTCCGGGAAAAATCTTATCATGGGCAATCCTGATTTTAATCTCAATGACGAATCACGGGAAACCGTTGTGCGGCAGCTTAACCTGAAACGCGGAATGAGCGCTGATCCATACGTTTTTTCACGTGAACTCCGCAACTTCCGATTTTCTCCTTTGCCGGGTACACAACAGGAGGTCGAAGCTATTCGTTCCATCCTTGGTGAACAATCATCAGAGTTCTTTGTGGGCAAAGAAGCGCTGGAGGATATTTTAACCTCTCGAACCGCACCCCGAATTCTCCATTTGGCCACCCATGGTTTTTATCTCAGCGACCAAAAACCACCTTCAACAGAAACATCGGGGAATATGGAAATTGGTGAGCCACGCCTTGCCAGTGAAGTGAGTGAAATAGACCCAGAGAGTTCTCTTTACGAAAATCCGTTAGTTCGTTCCGGTATTGCCCTGGCAGGGGCAAACACCTCGGTTGCTTCACAGGATAAGGCAGAAAATGACGGGGTCGTCACTGCTGAGAAGATTCTCAATCTCAATCTTATCGGCACAGATCTTGTCGTATTGTCCGCATGTGAAAGCGGTTTGGGTGATGTCAAGTCTGGGGAAGGAGTCTTCGGACTGCGCAGGGCATTCAGTCAAGCCGGGGCAAAAAGTATGGTTATGAGTATGTGGTCCATTCCTGATAATGAGACCAAGGAATTAATGACATTTTTTTACAAAAATCTCCAAGCCGGATCGATGAATCGGGCGCAATCGTTACGTCAAGCTGCCCTCCAAGAGTTGGAAGTAGTTAAAAGTAGATACGGGAACTCAAACCCTTTCTTTTGGGGGGCATTTATATTTGCAGGGGAACCATGAATAGTTGATCTTCTGCTTTCAAGGTTGTTTAATGTCTGCGCTACCAATTGCATGACAGATCAATGAGATGACTGAATTGGGATAAAAAAGGGGCGAAATCGTTATGAAGAAAGCAAGGCAAAGATTATTACGAAACCAGTTCGAAAACTCTTTGCTTGTATTCATATATGAAAATTAAGCCTTGGATCATATGGAGCATAATGCTCCTTACATTATTAACAGGTATTGCGTTAACGATCTCTGGCACCTTCGATAAAGTTGACCGAGGGAATATTGATATATATCACGTTCTTTTAGGAGTACGTCATAAACCGACTGCAACGGTCATAGTTTCCCTGGATGCAGAGGCTCTGGGGGTTTACCCCGACACTCCCTTGGCCTTCTAGGGGCCACATTTTGCAATAGCAATCAAACGGTTGGAGGAGGCTGGAGCTGCAGCTATTGCCCTTGATATTTACCAAGCCATTACTCCGGAAGAGTGGCTTCGAACTCTTGATACTTCTACAGTAATCCCGCCTGAAATCTCAGACTATGATCAGACCTTTGATCAAGCCTTATCAGAAGGTCATGTGATCCTTGCGGCCAACCCCATACATGATATGGGTAAAATCCCGGTCCCTCTTCCTGCAGAAGAATACCTGGCTGCCTTGCCTAATCATCTCAATGATGTCGGGTTAACAATTCTACCAAGAGACACTGATGGGAAAATTCGGAGGATGGTCCTAGCCCTTGAAGGCCTCCCAACAGGCCTGAACGATAAAGAACAACATAAAATTCCTGAAGGTTATCAGACACCAAACCCCTGGTGGACATTTGCAGCCCTGGCTGTGAAAGTAGCGTATGGAGAGAAAGCATTAACCTCTTTCCGAAGTAATTCTATTTTTTCACCCAGTCTGATTAATTATTGCGGACCGCCGAAAACTATTCCCCGTATATCTCTTGCAGCTCTATTTCGGGAGCAAGGATTGACCCCTGAAGAACGGTCCTTGATCTCTGGCCGCATTGTCTTCATCGGCGCGGACAACGAAAATTTTGGAGATCATCAACAGACCCCCTATTCTCAAAGCTTCTTTGGATACGGCGGCAAACGCGATATGAGTGGTGCGGAGATTCATGCCAATATAGCGGAAACGATATTGAACCCAAAGCATCTTCAAAATGTGCCGCTGGCGGGAGTATTTTTATTATGGGGTTCTATCCTGTCACTTGCCGCAGTTGCCTGTGAACTCAAAATCAAACCGATGGCAGTGTATGTAATGAAAACCATTTCCTTGCTCATCTTGTGGCCAATAGGCTTCATTGCATTCAAGTTTGGATATCTCCTGCCGCAAGCCGGTTGCTTCTTCTCCATTATGGTTTTTTTTATATCCATTGCGATACTGCGGACTCTCGGTGCTCATGACCGTACGGCCAAAAAAATAAGTAAAGTGGCTTTTAACAAAATTTATCATGACAGGCGAGATCGCCGCCGAACTGATGCAGAGATATCAACGGGATCGATCTGAAGTATGAGCGAGGATATAAAGCTGCCTTGAAAATCAATACTGCAGCAGCCCTGTAATGGACATTTTTACCAAGGGATGTTTGTATTTTTGTTTGAGCACATTAACGAGATATTTTTTTTAACTAAAAGTAATGGGGAGAAATAATGAAGTCCTTTATAACATTGGCAATCACCCTGATTTCTTTACTTGGCATCACCGGTCTTTCTTGGGCTCAGGGAGCCTGTATGGTTTCGGGCCTGGAAGGTCAGGCGACTGTCTTCCACGATAAAGACCAGCCTCGCTCTATTAATAAGTTTAAAAAATTATGGCCCGGTGACCAGTTGGAAATTTCAAAAGAAACAACTGTTCAGTTGGACTTTCTTGCCTTTGGAAGGGTTGAAACCTGGAAAGGGCCAGTTCGTATAGTAATTGAGGAGAAAGACGGTCGTGCTCAAAATGATGCGCAGCAGCCCACAATCACAAACACTGGTAACCTTACGCCAGATCTGAAAAACTCGACGCTGTTGAACCAGCAGAACATAGCCGGGCAGATCTCAGTCCGTGGAGCCCTCACCCCTCAAATCGCAAATTCTCCCCTCGACCAGCAAGGCCAAAAAGAGTTGGAACGTATTCAAAATATGTACAACAGCCTGTTACAGAAAAATGTCAAGGGCAACGTCACGGCTGATATGTACTATCTGGCTGCCCTTGAAGGCTTAGGGCAGAAAGAATTGATGGCCAGGCATATTTATAAATTATTGAGCTTGTACGGCAGCAACGTTGAGTTGGAGGAGATGCTCAACGCCCTGTAATGCGCTTAGCTGGTGTATGGATGGCGCTGTCAACACCTGTCGTTGATGGTGCTGACCAGCGTCGATCAGTATTGACTGCTTTAGTTTTATCCGGATCTGGGGGGCACAAATGATACAGGAACAACAATACCGGCGAACGATTACAAGGAGACTGTCATGAAATCTCCAACAAAGAGAATGATCGTCGGGCTGATGCTGGTAACGCTTCTCTCAGGATGTGCCACCGCAGATTTGAACGACGACGCTACTCGAACAAAAGATGAGGGGATCGCAGAAGGCGGCGTTGGTGGTGTAGCCGCACGTTCTCTTCTCGGACCTCTCGTCGGTGGCAGGAGAAAAGTACGATTTGATCAATGCATCGAGGCCTTACTCTTTGGTGGATCAGGCGGCTATATGCTGGGGAGTACGGTAGCAGAACGGAAAATGCAATATGCCAACGAAGAAGACCGGTTGGATGGAGAAATCAAAGTCTTTAATAAACAGAATAAGAAACTCAATACTTACAACACAAATACCGCCAAAGAGTTAACGGATCTCCAAAATAAGATCACTGAAATCGAATTGAAAAAAGAAGAGACACAGAACCAGCCTGCAATTTCTGCTCATGAAAAAGAAATGTATTTGAAGAGAATAGAAACTGATAAAGCCAACAAGATCAAACTTGCATCTGAGCTTTCCGCATTAGATGAATATTTTCAGAGCATTCAAGGAACTGGAGATCAATCAAAGGTGGTCGTACTGCGAAAGGAGATTGCAACCTTACAGAAAAATACAACCATCCTTGAAGCCAATAACGCAAAAATGGATCAATTGGTCGCGGCAATGCCGGTGAGGAACTAAGAATGAATTATAAGATTTCGTTTTTTCTTCTAGCCGTCATTGTAACGTTAGCGTCCTGTTCCTCCCAGAGTGATGACCCCAGGCAAGGCGGCCTGATGGGCGGGCTGCAAGGCATTTATGGCGGGGGGTACGATAAGCGCATTGAAAATAAAAATGATCAATTGGCAACACAACAACGCCTTAATCAAGACCTGGAGTTGGACTCGATTGTCTTAACGAAAGAATACCAACTTACAGACGCCAAGTTGGCCACAGAGAACCAACAGATGCTTGACCTGGAAAAACAGGTGCAATTGCTTGCGTCCCAGGTTGCAGAGCAACGGATGGAATCGTTTCGACAGCAGAATGACATCGTACACATCAAGTTGAAAATTGCGCAACTGCAGAGAAAGATCCGGGAGCAGCATGCTGCCATCGACGATCTTGATCACGCTGGAGGAAGTGCGGCTGATCCGGCACGATATAAATCGTTACAAAAGGACCGTGAACATCTTGGTTCCGAATACAAGACGATCCTGGCCGACTGTAAAGCCGCTGATAGTGGGAGTAACTAAACGGCAATGAAATTCGTGGTTATTGCCTTTTTGTTTAGAGACGCCTGTGATCTGACCACTGCGAAAGGCTGAATTCCTTTTGGAATTTTTAAGACCAGCAGTGTCTTAAGATATTGAAAATTAAAGAAGGATTTTTTATGTCTTATCGCTTCATGCCTTCCTCGTCAGGACATCATTTGATCGCCCTGAAAAATATGGCGCTCTTCTGTTTCATTGTATCGTTCCTTTTCCCTTCATCAGCTCAGCCAGCCACCTACATTGTCACTAATGGCAATGACAGCGGTTCTGGAAGTCTGCGTGATACGCTTAGCGGTACAGCGCCAGGAGACATTGTTAACTTCGATGCGAGTGCCTCCCCGATTCTTTTAACCTCAGGGCCTATAATCATCCCTGTAAACGACCTGACCATCTCGAATACCGGATCGACAACAATTACGATTAATGGTAATGGCCAGCAAATTTTCACGTTAAGCAATACGGGCAATGGTGTGAATTTGAATAACCTAGTCTTCACTGGAGGTTCTTTTTTTTCCAATGGCGGTGTTCTAGGATCAGCCTTTTCCTATGGCGGTGCCCTCTCATCCTATGCTTCAGGGGGGGGCGGTGGAGAGGTGCCTGGCGGTGGTAATTCCTCCATCGGTGCCATTAGTAACAGCACTTGGACAAATAACTCAGCAACTGCTACAAAGAATGGCTTTAGTTCCTCAGTTAACGCCTATGGTGGTGCTCTATCATCGTACGCTGCTATGGGCGGTGGTAATTCCTCCATCGGTGCCATTAGTAACAGTACTTGGACAGGAAACTCAGCGACTGCTTCAGTGGTTGGCAGTATTAATGCTTTTGCCTATTCCTACGGTGGTGCTCTATCGTCGTACGCAGCACTTTCCGGAAGTAATTCCTCCATCGGTGCCATTAGTAACAGCACTTGGACAGGAAATTCAGCCACGGCTTCAGCGATGGCCACATTTTCTGGTGGTCAAGCTGTTGTCTATGGTGGTGCACTCTCTGCGCAAGGTTATACGACATCCACAATCGGTAACATTGTTAATAGCACCTGGATAAGCAACTCTGCTACAGCGGATGTTGGCGGGGCAGGAACAGATGCTTGGGATTATGCTTATGGTGGTGCTCTTTCAACACAAGGAATTGCATCTACAATCGGTGATATCATCAACAGCACATGGACAAGCAACTCAGCTTCGGCTACGGCTGCTGGTACGGCAACGTCGGGAATTTCTGCCTCTGTTTATGGTGGCGCGTTATCCTCGCAAGCTACTTCAGTAGGTGTTTCGTCCATCGGTAACATCAGCGGATCTACCTGGGCCAGCAACTCGGCTACAGCTTCGGCGACGGCTTCTGGTGCGACGAACAGCATTTCTGCCTATGCTTATGGTGGTGCACTAGCCTCGTCCGGTATGTATATCGGCAACATCAGCAGTTCTATCTGGAATAATAACCAAGTCATAGCTAACGCAACGGTCACAGGTACAGCAAATTATATTTATGCTAATGCCTATGGGGGTGCTGTCTCTTCCATGGGGATTAACGCAAACGTTGGCAACATAAGCGGCAGCACTTGGACAGGAAACTCCGCAACAGCTATAGCATCCAGCCCTAATGCACAGGCATCTGCCTATGGCGGTGCGCTATCATCTTACGGTTTTAACCAGGCATCTTACATTGGAACCATCAGCAGCAGCACCTGGACAGGAAACTCAGTAACGGCTACAGCGATTGGTGTTAATGCAGAGGCATCTGCCTATGGCGGCGCTATCTATAGCTCCATACTGGGCGCTCCCTTAATAATCACTGACAGTTCTTTTACAGGTAACACTGCAACAGTGAGCGGCACACAGGGACTGACAAACGCTGGCGGTGGCGCAATCTTTATTGATACCTCTATGGGTGGCCTGACCGCAACAGACAGTGTCGTCACTCTTACAGCCAGCAATGGCAATACCACCCTTTTTCAGGGCAACACAGTCGTCATTAATGGCACCGTTACAGACAATAGCATAACATTCGGCAGGTCCTGTAGTGTCAATCTTGGCGCAGTCCAGAACAGTATCGTTGGTGCAGTCCTGAACATCAGTCCGGATGCTGGCGGTACCGTTGCTCTCTATGATCCGATTAGCGTGGATATCGACAATAGTCATTCCTTCGCCATGAACATCAACGGTTCAAGCGCCAGTACCTTCATCTGGGGCGGTGTCAACCAACTTAATGTGGTTGCAGGTACCTCCACCAATACTGTTAATTTCAATTCAGGCCTGATAGTTCTGGAGCCGGACTTCACTCTTAAATCCTCCACAAATAATCTTGCCGTCAATCTCGTGGGCGGGGCAAGCGGCATTACTCTATCTCCCGTCCTCACCGGAAGAAATCAGAGCTTGCCCCTATTTGATTCTCAGGCTTTTTTCACAGTCACTGGCGGAAGAGTATTACTCAATCCCGTTTACTACGGCCCTTATTTTTCTGGAAGTCAATCCTGGCTTTTGACCAATGCCAGCGGCACGATAACCCCGGGGAACTTTACAACCGCGACCAATGCCTCATTCACTTCCTCGATATCCCAGACAGGCTCTGACCTCTATATTGTCTTAAGCGACCTCACCATCCCCACATCTCCAGTAGATCCAACTTCCCCGGTAGACCCGCCTCCTCCGGTAATGATACCCACCGTATCGAATAGCTTGGGACAAAACACCAACGCCAATGTACGAGCAGCCTACAACAGTGGCGCACTGGCTGCAGCATGGAATAATCAACAGGCAGTCCTGGATCCCTCTTTATATGGAGCGGCTGTGAATGCAGTCAACAGTGCACCACAGTTGTTCACAGGCGAGGCTTTTGTCAGTCAAGGATTTGTCGCCTTGAACATGATCGGCAATCTGGCTGATCGTGCATGGCAACTGAGCCGCCAATCACCATTGCCGCTCAACAGCAGAATAGATCCTTCGAACACTACCAGCATACGGCCGTGGGCAGGCTATATATGGAGTTCCTTCAATCAGGATAATACAAGTGACCATTTTGGCTTTAATTCAGCCATGAGTGGTGGCCTGAGCGGCTTCTCTGTTGACATTGGCCCCAGCGCAACTGTTAGCCTGTATGTTGCCAGTGCTGAAGGGCACACCAATGCTGCCGACCTCCAAACCGGTATCAATGCAAACGCCATTCAGAGTGGGATGCTGGCTTCATATGCATTTCTGCCACAATTACAATTCGGTGTGGAGAGCGGATACGCTTGGTTAAACAACGTAGGCGCTCGCAACGCGCCTTTAGGTAGATTAACCTCAAAAACAGTTAATAGTTTGATATTATTGATGTAAATATCTGTATATATGGTATAATGTGCAAGAAATACTACAAAAACCCTTAATAGGCTTGCACATGATCAGATATAAAAGTAACCGACAGATGGGCTTGGAAGGTTTCCACCTCCCTTTTGGTGGAGAACTGAACCCAGAGAATAGATGGGTAAAATGGAGCAGGGTCATCCCCTGGGATGAACTGGCGCTTGGGTATTACAAGGCCATGGATTCAGGGCGTGGACGTCCCTGCAAAGATGCCCGGCTGATAATCGGGGCGGTGATTATAAAGCACAAGCTGAATCTCAGCGACGA
>Ga0214249_1000248_pt1 | contig 26557 bp, 26 predicted proteins | sample TroBogypolimnion_17_FD_153087 | JGI IMG/M metagenome (GOLD analysis project Ga0214249, IMG submission 153087) | Freshwater microbial communities from Trout Bog Lake, WI - 23JUN2009 hypolimnion | ecosystem: Environmental > Aquatic > Freshwater > Lake > Hypolimnion/Profundal zone | place: Trout... | reverse complement strand
CGAATCTCTTCCAGCCGCTCTGGAGTGGATGCTAATTTGATGCTTCCACATTCAACCCATGAAGGCGGTGTCTCGCTCTTCTCCAACTGCCGATATAGGTCCACTGAGTGCATATTCATCTTAGTCAGCGTGGGATCTGCCCTCAGTTGACCTACGAGGCCCGCGGAGTGGAAGGTTGAGCCGCTGGTTAAGTCGCTACGATCAAGCAGAACTACATCGTGCTCTCCCAATTGCGTCAGGTGATAAGCAACCGATGTCCCACCCACACCTCCACCAATAATTACCACTTTTGACCTGCTCGGGAACTGTTCATTGACCATATTGCAAATGTATCCTTTTGTAATGAGTTTGTCTGCAACGCAATTAGAACAAACTTTCGGTGCCTTGCTCGATCAAGTGCCGCGGCTCCAAAGTCGGAGCGAAATTTCCGAATTATCAGGAGGTCTGACGAATCGCAATCTCAAGGTATCCACGGAGTCGGGGATTTACGTGGCTCGGATTTCGAGTAACGAGTCAAGCCTTCTATCTATAAATCGTGAGGCGGAATATCGAAATTCGATAATTGCCGCCGATGCTGGAGTGGGTGCGCCGGTCTATGACTACTTGCCAGGCGCTGGGTTATTGGTAATCGGTTTTTTGACCGGGGAGACATATAGCTCTCAGGATGTCGCTGCAAATATCCCTCGTATCGCGCAAAGCATAAAGAAACTACATCAGGCTAAACCCTTCGTCCGAGATTTCGATATGTTCGAAATACAAAAAAGCTACCTATCTATTGTCAAAGAGCGCGGATTCAAAATTCCTGATGAATATGACGATTTAGCGAGATATGGTGCTGAACTCTTCGAAGCTTTCCAAGCTACCGATGAAGGCAAGGTTCCATGTAACAACGATCTCCTCGCCGCCAATTTCATCGACGATGGAGAGAAAATTTGGCTTATTGATTATGAGTACTCTGGGAATAATGATCCATGCTTCGAACTAGGCAACCTCTGGTCAGAATCATTTCTACCTATCGAATCACTTCGTGAATTGGTCACTGCCTATTATGGATCCGATCGCCCGGACAAATTTGCGCGAGCTTGGCTATTTAGCGTTTATGCCAAATACGGTTGGACACTTTGGGCGTCGATTCAAGATGGGATATCTGAACTTGATTTTGATTTTTGGAGTTGGGGGATGAAGAAGTACTCCGATGTGTTGCGAGATTTTGGCTCAGATTTCTATCACGAGCAGATAGCTAACTTGCGATAAGAAAGGTCAGAGGCTTCTCGAGGTTTGGCTAGAAGCGGCCCGATTCAAGTTAAACTCCTTCTATGATTCAGCGCCCCCACCGTGCCATGCTTCTAACTTTTTCCTTGGTCCTCGCTTTAGTACAGCCAGTTCTCTGGTTGGCGCCAGCCCGAGCTGCGCTGCCAGATACCGTCCACCTCACCATTCATTACCAGCGAACCGCAAGTGACTACAAAGATTGGAATGCTTATCTTTGGAAAGACTTGCCAGGCACCGCTAATGACAAGGAAGTAAGCGCCGCAGGAATTTCTTTTACAGGCAAAGATGCCTTTGGAGTTATCGCGACAACCGATGTGACTGGCATGGCAACTTTTGACCAAGTTGGTTTCATCATCCGTCTTGGTGCCTGGGTGCAAAAAGAGGGCGGCACCGATCGATTTATCTCTACCTTTGACGCCAATGGGAGCGCTGAAATTTGGATCCGACAAGGAGATAAGACGGTTTACACCTCTGCCCCTTCTGGGGCGAGAAAATCAGGCTTTGGAGAGGGATAAGAAATGAAAAGAGGAGTTTATTCTGTCTTGCAAATGCCATTGGGCGAAAACGAGGCGATCGATCCGACACCTTTAGCGAGAGAGATTGACTGGCTCATTGAATTAGGAGTGTCTGGCTTCTCTATTGCTATGGTCTCAGAAATTATGCGTTTTAGCTCAGATGAGCGTCGCTCACAATGGCAACTGGTTATTAAATTAATAGATGGAAGGTTCCCACTTATTGTAAGTATCGGTGCGGAAAGCACAGCGGTAGCGGTTCGACAGGCAAAATTTGCAGAGGCAGATGGGGCGACGCTGCTGATGGCGACTCCCCCGGCCAGTTTTCCCGCCACTTCAGAAGAGATATTTCACTATTACCGTTCGATTTTCGATGCGGTCCAGATTCCTATTATTGTGCAAGATGCGAGCAACTATATGGGCCAGCCACTGCCGATTGAGTTGTACGAACGACTTCTTCACGATTTTGGAAGTTCACGTGTTCAATTTAAGCCAGAAGCTGTTCCCGTAGCAGAGCGCGTCGCAGCCATTCAAAGAGCCGCAAATGGGCAAGCCCTGGTATTTGAAGGTCAAAGCGGAATGGATTTGCTTGATACTCACCCGCTTGGATTATTTGGAACGATGCCAGGAAGTGAGATTGTTTGGGCAATTAAGCCGCTCTGGGAGGCGCTGGAGGTTGGGGATACAGACCGAGCCAGCCTCATTCATCAAGGCATTTCAAAGTTGATTAAATTCCAGACGACGATAGATGCCTATGTTGCGGTAGAAAAGTATTTACTGGTGAAGCAAGGTATTTTTACCTCAGTTAAGCAGCGCGGCCCAGTTAATACCGTACTGACTGCTGACACCAAATTGGCAATCGATCAAGCTTATGAAGGCCTCATTCATATAGTTGCAGGTTAGTTCTTCTCCCCTAAGAAGAGATTTGTAAAGTTAGGTCTACCTTCTCCTTTACTTTAACTGCCCAGTGACGCTCGCCTGAGTTTCCGTGAAATCATCTATCAACGCCTGGACATTGACGTGCCATGTTCCAGCAGCAGGTAATACTCCATATGCCATGAATTCGCTACCGTATCCAACTAGTTTCACATACAGATCCACAATCTTCAACTGAGTATTAGATAGGTAGATATCAACACTCTTAGGTTGGATTTTTGCCTGAGGAGAGAACTGAACCATCAACATATTTGCAGTGCCAGGAACAACCTTCTGCGCGATAAATGTGCCAGTACTTCCGTTATCAAAATTCAAAGGAATATACGAGTACAAACTATTGGTGCTTGAAGTCTTAGTTGCGGGTTTCAAATAAGAGTCAAGCAGAACCTTAGGCGGGGTATATGAAACCATTATTGAAGTAGCTGCCAAAACCCCAGCCATGACAATTACCTCGAAAATTAGAGTCTTGCCCATGCGAAATTCCTCAGCCTGGGAAAGCCTCTTTCCGACAAAGTGGTGGTAAACCCCTAATAGCAGTGCAAGGAAAATCAGAGCTATTTTGATGATAAAAAATAGAATCCAAGAAGTGTGTCCCGGGTAATGAAGTGGTAGCGCTAAGAAGAGACTGAGAAGTGACCCAAATAGCACAACGAGAAGAATGCTCACCGTGCTAACAATTCTCGTCATTGCATATTGACTCTTAGTAGGCCTCAAGACGAGCGCGACTACAGACCCCGACCAGAAGAGCGCAAAGAGCAAATGAAGTACTGATATATACCGTAAAACGGATGGGTCAGAGATATCAAGCGGGTGACCCTCAAATAGAGCTTGTGAACTAAAGGTTAATGCAATTAAGAGAAGGGTGGTGACCTTCGAAGATTTTGATTGAGTACCCTTAATCGCCAGAACTACCGCAATCAAGAAAGTAGCAATTGCTAATAAGGAGATCTTGCTGCTCCCCCGGCTTAAGAGTGCACTCCCCATAATCGAATAACTGTTAGCGAGGCGCAGAACACTTGTAGTGATTACAATCAAAGCCGAGAGAAGGAATTCTCGCTTCCGCCCAGCGATGACCGAACCAAATCCAAAAATAATAAAAATCCAAAATATCGCTTGCAACATCTCATCTGGATAGGAATTAAGGGATACCTGCTTGACGGTAGATGCAGAGACATCTACTCCAAAACTAAACGCACCACCGACTAGGTGACCATCGTGACTGATTACCTTCCAGGAGACAATATAACTTCCCTTCGCAAGTAATTGATTTGGAGTTAGATTGACGGTGCCTTCATGTGTCCCCGAGTTGAAGTGATAGCTAAAGCTAAAACTCTCTCGCGTCCCTTGGGTATTGAGTATGGAGAACTCATTAGCCGCTGTTTTTACATCTTCGCCCCACGTCAGAGCCACTTGATGGGGGGCCACTTTCAGAGATGATCCATCAAGTGGGTATGTGGCGATGAGTTGTGCATGAGCTAAAGCAGGTGTCGCGTTAATAGATGTGATGAAGATAGAAAGGACGAGAATACCTAGCGAAACCCAGAGACGTTTAATCAACGCCATAGAGCCACCAGGTACTTTCTATGGATTCACGTGAGGTAGTTTGCCTTACTTCTTCAGGTTTAAAACGGGCACCGGAGTAGCATCCTCAGCAGGATCGCTGCCATCGGCCGGACGAGGCTGAATCCAGCGGACCGATATCCCACCCGTGCAAATTTGCACGGTTGGCCACTTAAGTTGTGACCCAATTGCGGCCGGCGTTTTAAATTGGAATTTGAAATTTGCAGCATTGGGACCGCTATCTGGGCCTGTCTGGATTGCCGGGCCTTTGATATTCAAATATGACTTCATGTCAGATTTAGTAATTGATTCACTCCACTTTTTTAAGAGAACGCCGTGCTGGTAGACGCCGATCGCCTTAAATGTGCTGACATCAACATTGGCCGGTATCTGCATCTTTACCTCTAGAGTCTTTGATGCCGTCGTGCAATCATGAGGGACGTTAATCGTCAGGACCTGTACCTTATTTGCCGAGACAGAATCTGGATTGAATTCAACGTGAGCATTAGCAACAGCCATTCCTAAGACTGTTATAGCCACTGCCGCTGAGACACTCTTAAATATCTTATTAATTGGTGAAAACCTCTCTATCAGAGTCAGTAATGAGATTAACCGTTAATCGAGGACATATCCGCATAACGATCTCCTACGGTTGCCCCAATAGGTAGTATATCACTCAATGCTGCAACATCACTCTTCTCGAGAGTTATTTCTACCGCTGCGAGATTCTCCTCAAGCCTAGAAATCTTTCGTGTTCCAGGTATTGGCACAATATTTTCCGCCTGAGCCAAAAGCCATGCAAGTGCAAGTTGTGCTGGTGTTATGCCCTTCTTATCCGCCATATCCTTGATGGCTGAAACGATCTTTTGATTCTGTGTGAAGTTATCGCCCTTGAATCTTGGATGAGTGCGACGCGCATCATCTGCCGATAGGTCATCAATAGAGGTTATAGCCCCCGTGAGAAAACCTCGTCCCAAAGGCGAATAGGGCACAAACCCGATTCCCAATTCCTTAACCGTTTCCAAAATTCCATTTGCCTCGACATCGCGACTCCAGAGCGACCACTCTGTCTGCAGAGCGGTGATTGGGTGTACTGCATTTGCACGGCGGATGGTTTCGGATGAAGCCTCTGAAATACCTAGATGACGTACCTTCCCTGCATCTACCAACTGCTTTAGTGCTCCCCAAGTTTCTTCAATAGGAACCTCACGGTCTACGCGGTGTTGGTAATACAAATCAATATATTCAACGTTAAGGCGCTTTAAGGAATCATTACACGCTTTGATTACGTAGTCTGGGCTTCCGTTGATTCGTCGTGTTCCATCTGCAAATCGCTCATTACCAAATTTGGTGGCGAGAACCACCTGATCTCGGCGGCCGGCAATCGCGCGACCCACCAATTCCTCGTTCTTGAAAGGTCCATACATATCAGCGGTATCAACAAAGTTTCCGCCAAGATCTAAAAATCGATGAATAACCGCTATCGAATCAGCATCATCACGTGGACCATAGAATTCGGACATTCCCATGCAGCCAAGTCCAAGAGCCGAAACACTTAAATCACGTAATCTGCGAAATTTCATGGCCTAAGTAAAGCATTACCTTGCAGCTCCGGCCGACCTAGCCCAGTGACTTCAAGGCAATACCAGGTCTATATTGTCCACAAGGACATTGAGGAGGATTTATGGCCAAGATTGTGAAAAAGAGAGAGTTGCCTCGTGCCGAGTCTCTACGTGACGGACGTCAGCGCATCGACTTAGTTACAAAAGAGATTTTCGGAACGACTGACGTGCAAGCCGACTGGGTTACTTATCAAGCTGGCAGAGATGCCCCCGCTCACTACCACACAGGTAGTCGCCACTACTTCTTCATTATTAATGGCGCCGGAACATTCCATGGTGGTGGGAATAGTTTCCAATTGGAGCCTGGTGATGTCGTCATGTCAGAAGAAGAAGAGATGCACTCTTTCACAAGCGATCCTGATCAGAAATTGGAATTTATTGAACTTTGGGTTCCAGCTCCGACTCAGACAATTTGGGAAGATCCTGAGGATGCTTGCCGTTGGTCACCTATCGCGAAGGTGAGCGCCGAGAGTTAGAACTAAAAGCTAGTTTCCTTCACTATAGAACCATCTCGATGGTATGTAGTCCAAATTCCAACTTGCTTGCCTTGGCTCATTTTCCCGGCTCGCATCAAGCTCCCATCTCTGCGATAGAACTTCCAAAGTCCGTGCATCTCTCCATCTTTGTAAGACCCGGAATGTTTAACATTACCGTTATCGTAATAAATGGTTTCCTTGCCTGATTTCATGCCCAAGTTTCTCACGGCACCAACTAGAAGTAGTGGAAAATGGCGTGATTTATGCAGAAATGCTCGTCTGGGTAACTAGGAATTTTGGAACCCCTCAGCGGGTGATTTTGTTCTGGATTGCGCTTCCAACGATTAGTTCATTAGAGTTTCCAAATGGTTGTTGATGATTCAAGTCATATCAACGTCGAGCAACGAACAGATCCAATTATCGGCAGCGCGGTAAGGTCTGTTCGAGTTGCAACGCCATCGGATATTGACGGAATCATCGAAATCTTTACTTCAGCTTTCTTTGAGGATCCTTTATGGGGTCCAGTTTTTCCAGATGTTACCCGACGAGCCACACAGGCGGATGCGTTCTGGCGCCAATTTGTTACGTCAGCGCTCCGGTATCCCTGGACCTTCGTCACTGAGCGAGGTCAATCTGCAGCGACCTGGCTACCACCTGGAAGTGATGAATTCACAGCTGAAGAGGAAGATTCTTTCGGAAGTTTCCTTCTCTCGATTGCGGACCAGCAAGTTGCTGACAATATTCTCACGATCCTTGAGCTCTTCGAAGCATCGCGTCCGATTGAACCCCACTACTACTTAAGTTTGCTCGGCACACACAAGAATCATCGCGGTCAAGGATCAGGCATGGCGCTCTTGTGTGAGAATCTCGCACGTATCGATGCTCTAGGAGCTCCGGCCTACCTAGAGTCGACCAATCCAGCGAACAACGAGCGTTACATGAGTGTTGGCTTTCGCCCCCACGGTAGCTTCACCATCCCATCGGGGCATACAGTCACGACAATGTGGAGGCCTGCCAACTCACTCGACTTCCATTAGTAACGCGGATGAAAAAAAGTCCCCAATGAAATATTGGGGACTTTTTTCATTCTTTAATATTCCTGAATTGTGCGCTTGAAGGGATTCGAACCCCTAACCTTCTGATCCGTAGTCAGATGCTCTATCCGTTGAGCTACAAGCGCCGGCCTTCGAGTGTGAATACTACCTGTTGTATGGCGTGAGCCCAAAACCAGCGAATTTCGCATGGAAATAGGGCAAAGTACGTAGAATTTAGCGGTGCCCCAGAGTGAATTGTTGAAAGCGCGTATATCCACAACCTTGGCATTCATGATGAATGGCTTTGCAGTTGGAATCCTGGTCTCACAGTTACCGGACTACAAATTCCATTTAAAGATCAGTAATGGGGCTCTTGGAACCGCCCTCTTCTTGCTCGCTGCCGGGGTGCTATCTGCTTTGGGTCCCGGAGGTCGGTGGGCAGCTAAACATGGCAGCGCCCGAGTAACGATCCTTGGATCTATCGCAATCATTATCTCACTGCCACTAGTTGGCCTTACCTTCAATTACATCTCTTTCTGTATCACGCTTTATTTATTCGGATTTGCCATCGCTTTTCAAGATGTTGCAATGAATACCCATGCAGTCACGTTGGAACAACGATTTAAGCGGCGGGTAATGAGCACCTTCCACGCCTTGTATTCACTTGGTGCACTTGCGGGTAGCGCCATCGGTGGAGTGATGGCTCAGTTCCATGTTAAAGAGATTATTCAAGAGTCTTTGGTCGCGATACTTTTTCTAGCAGTTCTCCTTTATATGAAATCAGGTTTCTTGCCGGCTTCAAGTGATCAGCAGGAGCCACGCAAAAATAAAAAGCCAAAAAGACCAACCATCTTTTGGGTATTAGGTTTTCTTGGGATGTCTGCTTCCATCAGTGAAGGATCGGCTGGCGACTGGGGCGGGGTTCTTGCGCGAACAACCTTCCATTCCTCTCCCTTTGTTGGAACTCTTCCCTTCATCTGCTTCTCTATAACAATGGTTACCGGTCGTTTCCTAGGCGATCGATTGGCTCACAAGTTCGGCCCAGGACAGCTTCTCTTCTTTGGTGGCTTGATCGCTGGTATTGGTTTGAGCGTTGGCTTGTTTATCGGCGGAATCGGTGGCGAAATCTTTGGATGGACACTTTTAGGGATGGGAATCTGCATCGTCATCCCTATGATTTATAGCGAGACCGGCACCATTGCTATTAACAAATACGCGGGAACAATCGCACCTTCCGAGGCAGTTGCGACTGTTTCAGGGATCTCTTACTTTGGCTTTGTTGTAGGCCCACCGATCATGGGTTACATATCCGAGGTAATAACGTTGCGCTGGGCGATGCTTGTTCCTGCAGCGCTGGGCTTAGCTTTAGCAGGTGGATCGCGCTACGTTATTCAGCAAGAGAAATAAGTTTTGCTACATCAACTTCTTTGAGTCGAGGTTTACCCAAGGCTTCTCCAGCAGCGATCTCTGCTGCGTTAATCTTTGACCAACCCGCCTGATCAATTACCTTAATCGCCTGCGGAATCACAACGCTGATGTCCCCGCCGTTCTTTGGTTCTGGGCCCAGATCTTCAATTAAAAGTTTGACTACATCAGACGCGTCGCTCTTATTGGTGCCGATTACACCTGAAGGACCGCGCTTTGCCCAACCCACGGTGTAAATATTGGTACCGAGCACTCGACCTTCTTCATTTTCTACTTTTCCATCACGAAAGGAAATTCCTTTGATGGGTAGCGCGTGATAACCAATTGCAGTAATAACAAGATTGGTCTTAATCGAATAGGTTTCACCGGTGTCGACGACTTTGCCATCTTTGATCTCGTTGATTCCAAAGATAATCTCTTCGACTCGATCGGTGCCTTTGATTTCTTTCGGGGCGGAGAGGAATCGAAATTCCATGCTGCGTTGCTGTCCTTCGAGTGGCTTCTCTGCGATGAGACGCCAGGCTTCGAGATTAGAAGCCAGTTGCTTATCGATTTCGCCGGCTGCCTGCGCACGAGTATTGGCCGCCTGAACCGCTTTTTCATCAATAATGACATCTGTATGTTCAAGTTTTGGAAGTTCACGTAGCTCTGGAGCGGTGAAAGCTGCATGCTCTGGACCACGGCGGCCTGCGATGTAAACCTTGCGAATATTGCTTGCGTGAAAAGCGGCGAGCGCATGTTCTGCAGTATCAGTGGGATCGAGTTCTGCGGGATCGAGAGCGAGCATGCGAGCACAATCCATTGCAACGTTTCCAGCGCCAATAATTACAGCGGTGGCACCATCGAGCGGAACGGTGACATTTACAAAATCGGGATGAGCGTTATACCAAGGAACAAATTCTGCAGCTGAAAGAGAGCCTGGCAAATCTTCTCCCGGAATCCCAAGGGTCTTGCCTAGGCTTGAACCCGTACACATGACCACTGCGTCATAGCGGGGGCAGAGCTCCTCGATATCGAGGTCAGAGCCGACTTCAACATTTCCAAATAAACGAAAGTTCGGTTCAGAAGCAACTTTTTCAAAGACCTTTGCAACCGTTTTAATTTTGGGGTGATCTGGAGCTACGCCCGATCGGACCAACCCCCACATGGTGGGTAATCGCTCAAATAAATCTATAGAGAAAGAGAGGTCATCACTCTGCGCATTTTGCAACGCCTGAGCGGTGAAATAGCCGGCAGGTCCTGCTCCTACGATTGCAACCTTGTAGCGTGGCACGGGGACCTCTTCTTCTAAACTCTGCGGAAAGTGCACTGACCACTTTACAAGGTCAATCTCATCCGGATATCAAGCGATGGGAATAATTACCTCATTGTGCCGGGCAAAAGGAGGCTTCCACGGCGGATCAAAACGGGCGATGCGGGCCTTGCCCTTCGCCTGCAGAGCGTGAGAAAGAAGGAGTTTTTGGAGCTGTAACTCTCGCTCTAATATCGCTTTTGGAGTTGTGCGACCATTAAAGCCAAGTACAGCTGCTCGATGTGCTGGCAGTTCACGAAGGACTACCGGTGAACCTGCTGGATGGGGAAGGGTGGATATATCTGAACCTTCGGGCATTACGAAAGATATCCGCCACTGCCGAGATTCCAACTCCTCTTCGAGCACTGGGGCGGTCATAGAAATCTGGTTCTGCGAAATGTAGTTGAATAGCGATCCAAATCCCCGATTTCCAGCGGAAGAAACATCGCCTGAAACGACCACATCTGCTACAACACATGGTGCAAAATCTCGAACTTCGAATCCATCGAGTCTCTGCACAACTTCAAACTTCTGGTGAGCGGTCACACATTAAATATAGCCTGGAGTGTGAATTGGGGGCAGTTGAGTTTCAAATTGCATCAGAGCCAGAAAAGAGTCAGCCAGGTAACAGGTTTCTCACAGGAAACACAGAGAAAACTATGGAACTCTCTCTCTATTCGTGAATTATCATCATCCCATCGCTCTTATCTGCCCTTAACTAAAGGAAGAACATGCTCCGTAAGATCTCAATTAGCGCCCTTTCCCTTGCCCTCGTCGTGGCAGCTCTCTCATTTACCCCAGCGGCCCAAGCGGCCGGTGGTTCATGTGCATCAATCACCAAGGCCCTGGTTGTGGCAGATGGCTACAAACTAGCAACGGGTCCAGCGATCACTTCCTATAACTTTGCAAAGAGCTCTGCCAACCAGGCCAATGCGCTGGGAACAACGATCGACTTTGGCGCGAAAGCGCTGGTCGTCGGCTGTGTTAGCCCTGCGGATATTGCCAAATACTCTGGCTCGATGAAGCCTGTAATGACTGCTACCCAATATTTAGCTTCGGTCGTCAAGGCATCTGCCGGTGCCATGAAGAAGACACAAGTTGGCGGCGTCAGCGATTACCTTGATTTCGGTAACGGCAAAGAAGATGGAGTTGGATCAACTGCAAAGGCTGGCAGCTTGCGCCTGGATGCATGGGTCGCTGGAAAGTATGTAATTCTCACCTTCTCCGCACCAGCTGTCGCAACCCCACCAGCAGCGTTGCTCGCGTTTATCAAGTCAACCCAAACACTTCTCTAATCCAGAATAAAAATTAAAAAGGGCGCCTAAGCGATGAGGCGCCCTTTTTTAAATCTAAAATGGTGAAACAAACTCCCAATTCTCGGTAGCTTCAAGTTCAAGTAATCGGTTCCATTTTGCCGCGCGCTCTGACCCGTGAGTTGAACCAACTTTAATCTGGCCGGCGCCCCAACCAACTGCGAGATCAGCAAGCCAGGAATCTTCCGTCTCGCCGCTCCGAGCAGAGACAATGGTGTTGAAATTTTTGGCTTGGGCTGCTTTCAAAACTTCTAGCGTCTTTGTAACGAGGCCATTTTGATTGGGTTTCACTAAAATAGCATTGCTCGCAGATTCAGCAATTCCTTTTTCTAGCCTCTTCAAATTTGTCGTGTAAAGATCGTCACCCACAACCTGAAGTTGTTTGGGCGCGTCCTCCATGAACTCACTCCATGAGTTCCAGTCATCCTCTGCAAAGGGATCTTCGATAGATACCAAAGGCAGATTCTTCACCAGGTCTGAGATAAACAAGCGAAAACTTTGAGCATCATATTTTGCGCCTGCATTTGGGAGTAGGTACGAGCCTTCGTGATAAAGCTGAGTGGAGGCTACGTCCATCGCAAGAGAGACATCTCTTCCCGGCTGGAGACCAACACTTTCTATGCAAGAAACAACGAAATCACAGGCTTCCTCGACGCGTTTAAAGGGGATGGCGAGTCCGCCCTCATCGGCAACTAGGTGGGTGGGTGCTCCCAACTTTGCGCCGTTAACTATTGCCACCTCACGGATTGCCGAAATCCAGGCGAGAGCTTCACTAAATGAATGGGTGCCGTGTGCAATTACCAAGACATCCTGAACATCCATCGTCTTCTTGGCGTGGGCGCCTCCGGAGAGAATATTTACCATTGGCATCGGCATCTTCAACTTGCCTTCAGGTTGAAACAGGCGAGCTAAAGAGATCTTCTCTGCATGAGCTTGCGCTTTGGCGATGGCAAGTGAGACCGCCAAGGTGGCGTTAGCGCCGATATTCCTAAAATCTTCAGTGCTATCCAGGGTTTGTAAAAAGTAATCAGTTTTAAGCAGATCGGGGTACTTTCCATGTACGTGGGGCGCGATTAAATTATTTATGTTGTTGCAAGCTGCAAAAACGGAGGTGCCTCGATAGTTTTTCTCCGCGAAGGGTGTTCCTTGATCGCGAAGTTCTCTCGCTTCGTGTTTTCCAACTGATGCGCCTGACGGGACTCGAGCCGTATGGCTCGTACCATCCGATAGTAGAAGGACGGCAGCGACAGTAGGTCTTCCTCTGGAATCAAGCACTTGGTAGCCAACAATTTTCTCTACATTCATGGAAAGAGTTCCATTAAATCAATTGATTCGCTAGATAAAATCTTCCTCATGGCGCTCCTGAGTTCTTCTTGCTTCGTTATAGTGAGGTAATTTACTGGAGAAATTCCATCGACACGAGCCAATGCAATTATCGCGACGTGGTTTGGCAAACTTTCGGAAATTGGATTTCGTGATTGAGCCTCATATGCTTTCAGGAATGCCTGTGCTGTATCTCGGAAAGCATCCTTCTCAATTTTATTATCTGCTCTCATAGCTTTACAAACCAGATGTGCGAGAAGAAATCCTAGATCGAATACTGGGTTACCTACATGCATGACTTCAAAATCAAGAACAATAGTCTCATCCTGGCCATTCACCAAGATATTCTTCGGCGAAAAATCACCATGGACCAGGGTTAACTTCTCATTTTCAATTTCTGAGATCATCAAACCAATCCTCTCGTGGAAATCTGGATATTTATCTTGAATTACCCGATAAAACGGCCATATTCTGAGTTGTTCAAAGAGATTGTTCGCGGGAAATTTAGCTTGAACTTCCGGGTTACCGAAACCGAAGTTATGCCACGTAGCCAATATTCTTCCCAGTTCTGCGCCAACCTGGCAGCTGATGTTTCCTTCCAGTAACTCCGCTTTCCATACCAAATAACTTCGTGGCGATCGCTTCATTGTTAATGTAAATTGATTCGGGTCAACGTCAACTAACTCAGGAACATTGTGGGGCGTAATGGAATGCAAAATTTCAATTCCTAGGGCTTCTGTTATTGCACGCGCCTGATCAGCAAACCACAATCTTTCGGTTTTCAATTGGGGTAAAGCCTGTTTCAGGACTAAATCGCTCTGATCGTTGTGAATCGCCAAGACAATATTAGAAACGCCACCGGCCAATGTTTCAACAACGGCGTCATTGCGTATTACGTCCCTGCTTAATAAATAAGGTATGACGGTCTGCTCATTGAGAAGCTGCGTCACACTCGAATCGACCATTTGGCCATTATCTAGGAAGAGTTTATCTTTGGCTAGCGAGTCCGCTCTTCTCACTCACCATCCCATTTTCTTAAGGGACGGGATATTGTTCCGACATGACACAAGCTTCGACAACTTATTGGATCATCACCGTCAGTGTGGGGATCTAATGGCCTTGGATCCACAAGCAAAGGCTTTTTTAGCGTATCAAGGTGCGCTAAATCTACCCGATGTCTCTGAATTAGGGATTGCCGCGAGATTCAATGGCCATGAGGGAATTGATATGGCTGGACCGATCGGCGATGGGGCCGTTATCAGTCATCGCTTTATAACTACTCCAACGGCAGATGTGGCCGTGCGGATCTACACTCCGAAGTCACCTGGTCCTTACGGCGGATTCATTTATTTTCATGGTGGGGGTTGGGTTTTAGGGCATATCGATCGAAATGACGCACAACTTGTTGATTTTGCTGACAGGACGCACTCGATAGTTCTTTCGGTAAATTATCAGAAATCACCTGAACATAAGTTCCCGATTCCACATGATGACTGTTATGCCGGGGTGCAATGGCTCTTTGCGAATGCCGCAAATCTAAACATTGATACAGCGCGCATAGGGGTAGGGGGAGACAGCGCAGGAGGCAACCTAGCCGCAGGAGTTGCACTGAGGGCCCGAGATCAAAAAGTTAAGCTCGCTTACCAATTGCTCATCTACCCGGCCACGCAATTAAATTTCGATACTGATTCATACCTTACTAACTCGGAGGATTTTGGGCTGCGCCGCCGTGGAATGATCTGGTTTTGGAGCCAGTATTTAAACTCCGGTGACGAAGAGAATCCATATGCAGTTCCTGGAGCTGCAAGCGACTTAAGCAACCTAGCCCCGGCAATTATTTCTACAGCAGAATTTGATGTTCTTCGAGACGATGGGCTTACATATGCCGCTGCGTTGCGAGCGGCGGGAAATAAAGTGACAAATAAGAATTTCGAGGGGCAAATCCACGGTTTTATTAATCACGCAAAGATGATCGACGCTAGCTACTCCCTACGTTCTTGGATCATCAACCAAGTTAACGCCTTGATAAAGAAAAATTAATCGCTAAGGTACAACTATGACCGAAGAAATATTTGCCCGTCGTAGCGAAAACTGGTTTGCACTCAAAGATAAACATGGATTTATTTATCGTGAGCGTCTACGAAATCAAGGATATGCCCCCGATGTTTTCGTCGGCAAGCCTGTTATAGGAATCGCCACAACCTGGTCTGAATTAAATCCATGCAATGGCCACCTCGATCGCGTAGCGGAAGCGGTAAAACGCGGAGTGTGGGAGGCTGGCGGATTTCCGTTGGAATTCCCAGCGATGTCTTTGGGTGAGCCGATTATGCGCCCTACGACTATGTTGTATCGCAATTTATTGGCCATGGAAGCCGAAGAGTTGATCCGAGCCAACCCGTTGGATGCTGTTGTCCTCTTGGCAGGATGCGATAAAACGCCGCCAGGTCTTCTTATGGGAGCCGCGAGCGTAGATCTCCCCACACTTATGATCACAGGCGGGCCTATGCTCAATGGCCGCTTTCAAGGGAAAAACATTGGTTCTGGAACCGCCGTTTGGAAATATAGTGAAGAGTTACGTGCCGGCAAGATAACTATTGAAGAATTCTTTGCCATGGAAAGTTGCTCGGCCCGCTCCAATGGAAGTTGCATGACCATGGGAACTGCTTCAACAATGGCCTGCGTCACCGAAGCCCTGGGAGTCCAGCTACCTGGCAGTGCTGCTATCCCCGCAGTTGATGCCCGTCGATACTCGACTTCACATGAGGCGGGACGCCGCATAGTTCAGATGGTCCACGAAGATCAGCGCCTCTCCAAGATCCTGACGCGCGAAGCCTTTGAAAACGCCATCAAAGTGAATGCTGCTATTGGTGGATCAACTAATGCGGTGGTCCATTTACTGGCAATCGCCGGTCGCATTGGAGTCAAGTTGGAGTTAGAAGACTTTGATCGCTTAGCCCGCGATGTCCCTGTTCTGGTAAATCTGCAACCATCGGGCAAATATTTGATGGAAGAGTTCTTCGATGCTGGTGGGTTACCAGCAGTCATGAAGGAAATCGAAGGACTCTTACACACTGATCACGTCACTGTCTCTGGCCATACGGTTGCGGAAAATATTGCTAACGCTAAGTCCTGGAATGACGATGTAATTACCCCTGCATCAAATCCATTTCAGAGAGCCGGCGCGGGAATAGTCGTTCTGCGTGGCTCATTAGCTCCTGATGGAGCCGTGCTTAAAGTCTCTGCTGCCACCCCAGAACTATTGACACACACAGGTAAGGCGCTGGTCTTTGACGATATCGAAGAGTATTTGATTGCAGCGGAGGATCCAGAGATGGACGTTACTCCGGATACCGTTCTAGTTTTGAAGAACTCAGGCCCTAAGGGCTATCCGGGATTCCCAGAAGTGGGCAATATGCCGCTTCCGAAGAAGATTTTGGAGATGGGCATCACCGATATGGTGCGCGTTTCCGATGCTCGAATGAGTGGAACTGCTTACGGAACGGTCGTTTTGCACGTTGCACCAGAGTCAGCGGCCGGAGGGCCTCTTGCTCTTGTGCAAACTGGCGATGAGATAGAACTCGATGTCCCTAATCGCAAGATCAATCTCTTGGTAAGTGAAGAAGAGATGGCCAAGCGTCGCGCTAATTGGAAACCCCGCCCACCACATTCAGATCGCGGTTGGGTGCGTTTGTACGTTGAGCATGTGCAACAGGCAAACTTAGGAGCAGACTTTGACTTCTTGGTCGGTGGAAGTGGGCACGGAATCCCACGCCACTCCCACTAAGATTCAAAGTTACATAATTCTTGAAATCGTAAAACCGTAATCGACGACGATCCGTTGTCCCGAGATCGCGGTGTTATCAGGTCCAACCAACATGTAGGCGCTCTTTGCGACGTCATCCGGTGTAACCATGCGGCCGCCAGGCGTACCGAGATGGACATATTCTAACTGCTCCGCTGTCAGTCCATTTCGGGCCATTGGGCTATCAACAATTCCAGGAGCAATTGCATTTACTAAAATCTGGTGAGAGCGACCAAGGTCTACCGCCATCGATCTCACCAAGCCGCCGACAGCAGCTTTAGTGACAGAGTAAGACAACTTATCTTGCCGTGTGAGCATCTCCCATAGCGAAGTAATAATTAGAATCTTTCCTTGGCTTTTTAATAGACCCTTTTGCACAAGAGATTGCGAATGCTCCATAATAAAACCCACATTTGCCTGGAAAAGTTCCAGAAATTTAACTTCGCTATAGTTTGCAATCGTATCGGCTGTATTCAAACCTTGGCCGAATATAACTGCATCACATGGTTCTGCTAAGTCGTAACCCTCTCTCGTCCCGCGATCTACCTGCCAGCCCGCCTCAAGAAAGCGTTTTTCAATAGCGCTACCAAGTGCGCCGCTAGATCCAAAGAGAAGTAACGATTGCTTCACGGAGTGATTTAAACCAAGCCGTAGCGAGTTAACATTGAAATTCCAATAGCTGCTCGCCTTACCCGTTCACGTGCAGTGGACTCAACGACACCTTGAATATGGCCACCAGAAGGATAAAGACCAGGTGAATTTCGAAGGGTGAATTTGAGATAAACAGGTGCCGCTACGCGAACCAAATCAGGAATTTCATAATGTCTTACAACGCCGCCAAAATCATCTGGGCCCTCAACATATACATCAAGGGGTAGATCGACCTGAGATCGAATAGCAGCAATCTGCTGTAAAGAGAGATCGGTAGCGATGTTTAGCGTTGATGCGCCCAACTCCTGCAAAAGTTGAGCTGTACCAGGGTTATTACAAACCATTGCAACAGAGGTTTTGAAAATAAAGTCAGTGGGAATATCTCCTACTTCTCGGGCTTTCCCGAGAACTTTCAGCAGCCCGTAATCCCCCACCAAGATCGAACGTAGTCCAAGTTTTGATCCATGTATAACATCTTCAAGAGCGTAACGAAGTTGATCTCCACCTCGTAGTGTTGGATTTGCAACCGCCCCTGAGCTGGAAGTAACTTGCTTGCCGATATCCCAAGAGGCACGCGGTCCAACAAAGAGGCAAACTTCGATGTTATTCGCGCGACCCAACTCAAGCATCTCTTCGATTTCTGAATCGGTTTGTAACATGATTCCAGAGCCTTGCGAAACTCGATGTACAACTAACTTATATTTTTTAGCTTCTTCTAACACGGCTTTAAGTGCAGCCGGACCTTCAACAGATGGAATCTCAATTTTCCATCGCGATCCATCCGCGAATCTCTTGGTGGACTCTGGCAAGCCCTCGGCGTCGGCAAAGGCGATCGCCTGTTTAGCTAATATTGAGATCGAATCTTTCATGGGTCCATCGGGATCCCGCGTTGATAACCAGTGAGTCATGTGAGCCTTTCAAAATTTAAAGGCTCCCATTTCATGGATAAGAGTCCTAGTTCGATATTTGCGAAAGGTATGCCACTAATCCTCAACCTGCAACAACCCATCTAATCTGGCAAGCGCTCATGCTCCCGTTGCAGCCATAGGGAATAGGGCCGGCTGAGCGTCAAGAGGAAATTGTCATAAATAAGAACTATTACGCTTCTGTAACGATCGAAAGTTGATAAGGCATGCCCCTTGTATTTGTCTTCTCATATGAAGTAATTTCGTCCGTAGATCTAGACAGGTCTCCTATCGGAAGGAAGTTTATGAAAGCACGTGTTCTGATTGGTATTACGACTCTTGCGCTTGTCTCTTCGGTCACAATCGCAACAGTTGGCACCTCTTCAGCTGCAGTTCAAACGCGCTGGTGTTCTGGAGTAAATATTGTTGGTTTCCCAGGCGGCCCACAGGGCGGCGCATTCGCAGTAAATGTTTACAACGGAATGCTCCAAGCTGCAAAGGATCTTGGACCAAACATGAAGTACTACTGGTCTAACTGGGATCCAAGTCTTATGACATCGCAGCTTAAAGAGGCTGTCGCAGCAAAGCCTGATGCAATTGTCGGAATTATCGGATTGATTGGTGATGCATCCGCAGATCCAATCCTTGCGCAGGCATATGCACAAGGAACAACAGTTGCTAATGCAAACTCCCAACTCCCAATCGCTGACGCCAAGTACAACGCACAAGGCCAAGGCTTTGTTGGTGCGGTCAATTACACCGCCGGTGGAGATCTTGCTAAAGAGACAATCAAGCGCGCAGGACTTAAGTCTGGCGACGAAGCATTCGTCTGGGGTCTTAAGGGCGCAGCTGGTGACCGTGCACGCCGCACCGTCGGAATCATCGATGCTCTAACCGCAGCTGGAATCAAGGTTGACTATCAAGAAATTGATCAAGCAACAAATACAACACCTACAGCCGGTACTCCAACATTTGTTGGTGAACTGGCCGCTCACCCTGCTATTAAGGCAGTATTCATTGATCACGGTGGGCTGACAGCTACTGCTGCAACCTACATGAAGGCTGCAAACAAAGCTGCTGGAAGTGTCTATGTGGCTGGATTCGATATGTCTCCTGCAACAGCAACCGCAATCAAGAGCGGATATTTGAGCTTGGTCATTGACCAGCAAGAATATTTGCAGGGCTACCTTCCTGTGCTCAATGCCTGCTTGACCAAGAAGTATGGTTTCTCAGGTCTTAACGTGAACACATCTGCTGGTTTCGTTGACAAGAGCAACGTGGCATTTATTGCTCCGTTAGCAAATAAGTTGATCCGCTAGTTATAAAAGGTAGTTTGTAAAATCGATTAACGTGATCGGCTGATGCACATATGAGCATCAGCCGATCATCTATCTGAAAATGGAAGGCTCATAATGTCCTCGGAAACACCCATCATCCAATTGAAAAATGTTTCTAAAACTTTTGGAGAGGTAAGATCTCTCTCCGATGTAAGTTTAGAAATTTATCCTGGTGAGATTGTTGGATTGCTTGGCGACAATGGCGCCGGTAAATCCACTCTCGTTAAAACGATTATGGGGTTCCACGAACCGGATCAAGGAGGAGAGATCTGGTTTAAAGGCGAGAGAATTACCGAATGGAACGTAGCCAAAGCGCGAAGTCTGGGGATCGAGACAATTTATCAAGAGCGCGCCCTATGTGAACAACAGCCTATCTGGCGAAACATGTTCATGGGACGTGAAATGCGAAATAAATATCGGATGTTAGATGTCAAAGGCATGCGTGAAGAGGCTTCTCGTTTGATGAGTGAGCACATGGGGTTTACCTCGACTGCGGTGCATCCTGATAATACAGTTCAAACAATGTCGGGTGGAGAGAAACAGGGCGTTGCGATCACTCGCGCACTCTATTTTGATGCTGAGTTAGTGATCCTTGATGAGCCAACCGTCGGTCTGTCACTTAGCGAGACCAAGAAAACATTGGATTTCATCCAAAGGATTAAAACCAGTGGACGTTCGGCGATCTTTATCGATCACAATATTTTCCACATTTATCCCGCCGTCGATCGGATGATTGTCTTAGATCGCGGCAAGGTAGCGGGGAATTATAAAAAGAGTGAGATCTCCATGGATGAATTAATTGAAAGCATGTATCGAGTGGCGCGCACCGGCAATTTAAAGGAGTCAAAGTAAATGTCATCTGCTAAAGAGGTAACTGCTCCTAAAAGCAATGCTGTAAGGCCGCCTTCTTTTTGGCGTCGCTTCGGCTTGCAAGTTGGTATCTGGTCCGTTGGCTTGGTTATGTGGCTAATCTTTGTGGCGCTTGCTCCGGGTGCATTCGCACATAAGAATATTTATCTTGCCTTCGCCTCTACCACTCCTATCTTTGCTCTGATGGCTATCCCGCTGACTCTGGTAATTATTACGGGAGAAATTGACCTCTCTTTTCCTTCGATTATGGCGCTATCGGCCTGCACCTTTTCCGAAATGGCACAATCCGGTATCAGTATCTGGATTTCATTATTCGTTGGATTACTTGTGGGATTTCTTTGCGGACTTATCAATGGTTATCTAGTCACGAAATTCAATCTGCCATCCCTGGTAATCACGATTGGTACCCAATTTCTATTTGTGGGTATTGATTTAGCTTGGACTAACGGTTCTGGCGTCGATCTCACCCCTTCAAAATACAACACCATTAATAGATTATTGGTAGGGCGTTCCTTCGGAGGAATAGCCAATCAGTTCTGGTGGACGGTTGTAGCCGCTATTTTCTTATGGTTTTTACTAAATCGGACGAAATTTGGCTCGCACGTCTTCTTGACTGGTGATAATAAGATCTCGGCCCAGTTAATGGGTGTAAATATCAAGCGAGTCAAGATCATGACTTTCGCGATTCTTGGAACTTTTGCCGCCCTGGCTGGTCTTATAGGTTCATTCGAGGTCTCCTACTTCTGGCCCACCATGGGTTCGGGATTGCTTCTTAGCGCCATCGCTTCGGTCTTTCTCGGTGGGACCAGTGTGTACGGTGGTACAGGTTCAATCACGGGTAGCTTCGTTGGCGCATTTATTATCGGAGCTATTAATGCCGGAATCGTTGCATCTGGCGTTAATGCCTTCTACACCCAGATCTTCTTTGGTTTAGTAATCATCGTCTCGGTTATTATGCAGGCCCTAATTGGTAAACGCATTAAAAAATAGAGACGAATTATCGAATGATCACTGGAGTCTGCCCCGTATTATCTGTTCCATTCAATGAAAATGGCCAAGTGGACTATGAAAGCTTTAGCCACTTGGTCGAATGGATAGTTTCTTTAGATGTCAAGAACGTCTTGATGTTTGGCATCGCTAGCGAAAATATAAAGCTCAATGATGATGAACGAATTAAGCTTCTTAAAACCCTCATTTCAGCCCGAGGATCATCGGGGTTGCAGGTCATAGCATCAGTTGCCGACCACTCTAGCGATTTAGCGGTAATCCGTGCCCAAAGCTATGAGGCTATAGGGGCAGATTACATAAATATTCTTCCTCCCACTTATTTCGCCCCCTCAGTAGATCAAGTTCTATTCCATATTTCAGAGATCTTGGAGTCGGTTAAGGTTCCCGTCATAGTTCAACATCTACCGCAGGCTGGTGGTCTCGAAGACCCTTCGCAGATCGTTGCTTTATCGAAACGCTACAAAAATCTTGTTATGATTAAATGCGAGGCGGTTCCGCCCGATCTGACCATTGAGAAAGTCAAGGAACTCTCCCAAGACCGAATTAAGACTTTGGTCGGATGGGGTGGCCTCTCGTGGGAAGCGGGCGTTCGGTTGGGGGCTGTGGGGGTACAACCTGGATGTTCTTTGACAGACCTCTACCTATGGGCTGAGCTCGCGTTGAACGAAGGCGACACACTTGAATTCCAGCGCCGTTTAAATCTATTTTTACCCACAATTGAGAAATGGCTAAAGAATATAGAGCTACTCATTGCTGCCGAAAAAAGAATTCTGATGGAGCGTAAAATTATTACAACAGATTACTGTCGGAACCCCACAGTCCATATCTCCACAGAAAACTATGATGAGATATCGCGCATGCTACGCCTGCTAGATCAAGAAGGAGTGCAGTAAAGCGATGCCAGATATTTATGCAATCGGAGAGGTGCTTGTAGCCTTCATATCAAAAGATGTTGATAGCGTTGAACGTTCTAAGGAATTCACCTTAGCCATCGCAGGTGCCGAGGCCAATGTAGCCGTTGGTGCAACGCGCCTTGGTCTCGATGTGGCTTTACAATCTCAGGTCGGCATCGACCTCCTAGGAACCGTGGTTTTAAATCACCTAAGTGCTGAATCAGTCAAAGTCGACCTCATTAAAAGAATTGATCGCTTCACGGGGACTATGGTCAGAAATCAGGGAGAAATAAATCCTATCGATGTCAGCTATTTACGGAAAGGAAGCGCGGCATCGGAGATGCAGCCTGATGACATCAATATCGAGGCATTGCTTGCGTCCAAATGGCTCCACGTCACCGGTATCACCTGTGCCATCTCAAAATCAGCGCAGGAAACAGTGAAAACAGCTATGCGACTCGCTAAGAGTGGAATGGTTAAAACCAGTTTCGACTTAAATATTAGGAAAAAATTGTGGAGTTCTGAAGAGGCCCGCGCCGCATTGCTACCGCTTATGCAGGAGGTGGACCTGCTCATTGGAGGCGTCTCTGAATTTGAAATAGTATTTTCTAGCCAAGATCCGGAAATCAATCTGCAACGAGCCGCGGAGCTCGGGATATCTACCGCGATAATGACAGATGGCCCGAATCTGATGCGAGTTGCTCATGCCGGAGAGCGTTTTAATTACACTCCGATAACGCGAGCTACCGTAGATCCAGTCGGCTCTGGAGATGCATTTGTCGCTGGATTGCTCTCGGGGTTAATTGGTGGGCTATCTCTCTCACTGGCGGTTACACAGGGAAGTGAGTGTGGATCATTGGTCGCATCCAAGGTAGGTGATTGGACCGGACTGCCCTATGGCATCAAGGGAGTTATGAAATGATCTACAGGAAGCCTCTACAGTTAATTATCAGGTGGTGACTTCTTTCGAACCTCAGAACTATTGAAGCGATCGATGACAAAGAGCATAATTTTCCTCAGAGCATTCGCTGAAAAAGATTTTTTCGCGGATTATTCACAGAATGGTTGATCATGAATCTAAAAGGCGAGCATGTATTTGTAACGGGTGGCGCTAATGGAATTGGTGAGGCCATTGTTCTCGATGCGCTTGAATCTGGAGCCAGTGTTTCCTTCTGTGATATCCAGGTAGATAAAGGGCTCGCTTACGAAAGGCTTCTCACAGATAAGGGATACTCCGCGATGTTCGTACAGGCTGATGTTGCGGACTTCGCTTCATTGGCAGCGGCACACCAAAAGATAATTGCGAAAATGGGAGATGTAACTGGGTTAGTTAATAATGCCGGTGTAAATTGCAATGCCGATCCTGTCGAGATGACTGATGATGAGTGGAATCGTTTTATGAATGTAGATCTTAAGAGCGTTTGGCATACTGCAAAACTTTGCCTGCCTGCAATGCGAGCTGCTCGTAAAGGAGCAATCGTTAATATTGCCTCTATCCATGCGCGGATGACCTATCCGAAGTATTTTCCTTATGCCGCAGCTAAATCAGGGGTAATTGGCTTAACACGTAACCTGGCACTTGATGAGGGCATATTTCAAATCCGCACAAACGCGGTTTCGCCAGGTTACACATTGACCCCATTGCTGGAACAATGGTTTGAACAACTTCCAGAGAAGCGCATTGAGTCGATGGCGGTCCAGCCGATGCAGCGGATGGCAAAGACATCAGAAATTGCGAAGGTAGTCTCCTTCTTACTTTCAGATGATGCCTCCTTTGTTAATGGGGCCGATTGGAATGTCGACGGCGGCTTATCTGCCCGATTCGCCTAAAAAATCCTTGACCTGTTAATCTTCATACCTTATGATTTAGCATATGAGCAATAAGGGTGCACTCTCTGGATTACGCGTTATCGATGCGACTCAATACTTAGCTGGTCCCATATGTGGCAAAACTCTGGGTGATCTCGGGGCGGATGTCATAAAAGTTGAGTCGCTGCTCTCCGGCGGTGAGTACAACCGGACCCACGGTATTATGGATCTGCAAAGCAATGGTGAGATGTGCAACTTTCTGGCTCTCAATCGTAATAAGCGTTCCCTACCCGTCGATCTCAAGAATCCCGCTGGCGTGAAAGTTATCCATGACCTAGTCGCGAAATCCGATATTTTCCTCCAAAATTTTCGCTTTGGTACGGCAGATCGCCTCGGAATTGGTTATGAAGTGTTAAGCAAAATCAACCCGGAGTTGATTTATTGCTCAATTACTGGGTATGGAACTACGGGACCACTCCGTGATCGCCCGGGGCAAGATTTAATTCTTCAGGGTTACAGCGGTTCAATGTTTAGCGTGGGTGCCATCGAAGATGATCCCGCGCCAAGTGCCTTGTGGGCTCCGGATGTAATGACGGGTTACCAAGCTGCCATCGGAATTTTGGCGGCGGTCCAAGCACGCACCCACACGGGAAAGGGGCAACATGTTGAGATTGATATGTTGTCGGTAGTGCTCGATTGCCAGCTTCAGGAACTCGTTACATACCTTAATACTGGAGTTAAACCTCAAAGAACAAGCGAGCGCAGTGGGCATGGCTCAATTCCCGCACCATACGGGATAGTAAAGACAAGTGACTCCTGGCTCGTTTTGTCGATGATTCCATTACCCACTCTTGGAGAAATTCTCAATAATGATTGGTTGCGTGGCTTAGATCAATCAAACGATGGCCAGACATATCGTGACGAAGTTTATCGAGCCGTCCGTCATCAATTTACAAATAAAACTACAGCAGAGTGGGTAGAAATATTTGATGCCGCAGGCGCTTGGTGCGGACCAGTTTATGATTACGATGATTTAGTACAAGACGCCCATATCATTGATAACAACTACATCGTCGATCAACCACAATACCGCGGTGGATCGGCACGTACCTTGCGCCCCACCATCAAAATGTCTGACACGCCGACCTCGATTCGCAGCGGCGCGCCAGCGCTTGGAGAGCACTCTGAGGAAATTATGCGCGATGTTTTAGGATATGACGAAGGTCAAATTTCTTCGCTCTTTGCCTCCTCTGTCGTAGGAAATATCCAGGATTAGGTATACCCATGGAGCTAACCGGGACAGTTGATTTAGAATTACATGGTCACACTGCGTACTTAATTCTAAATCGTCCAGAGAAGATCAATGCCATGACGGTTTCCATGGATGAACAAATGAATAGTTACGTAGACGTAATCAACAACAACCCGGAGATCCGCTCTGTAGTTTTGTATGGAAAAGGAAGCAAAGGTTTCTGTGCCGGTAGCGATTTAACTGATTTGGGCGAGTACGGTTCAAATTGGGAGTATCGAAATCGTTTCTCGCGTCACCTCGACTATGCTCGCGCGATTTGGCTCATTCGTAAACCAATAGTTGCAGCACTTCATGGATATGTTATCGGTGGCGGTCTAGAAATGGCTTGTGCCTCTGATATCCGCATCGCGGAGCCGAATACTAAATTTGGTGCTGGTGAGATCCGTTGGGGATGGCATGGCGGATCAGGTCAGACTCAGTTATTGACTCATACCGTTGGACCCGGCAATGCCTCCTTATTCTTGCTCCACGGCGAACAGGTAGGAGCTGAAGCGAGTTTACGAATGGGGTTGATTCAAGAAATCGTAGCGACGGATCAAGTTCTTAATCGTGCGATAGAGATTGCAGATTCAATAGCAGCGAAGGCTCCGATTGCTGCACAGATGACAAAACATATGGTTCGCATGGCCCAATCAACTCCCTTAGAAATAGGTCTGCTCTATGAGAACGACTCCTTCTCTTACTGCATGACAACTGAAGATGCTGCTGAAGGTCAGCGAGCATTTGCCGAAAAACGGCCTCCAGACTTTAAGGGACGTTAAATGACTGAGACTCTGCCCCTCATACCCAATCGAGAGCAACGTTTAGAATTACTTAAAAAAGTTGGCCGCTCCCTTCTTGAGATGCGTTACAGCACTTGGAATTTTGGGGATTCAACAGGGTTTGAAGGAATTATCGAAACGGGAAAGCTTCTCAACGACCCTCAATACTTAGCTTTTGCGCATGGATGGATGCGATCGTGGGCAACGAGAGCTACTCCGTACCGCCGTTTGGATTGCACAGCTCCTGGCATGGCTATGGTCGAAGTTGCCGAGAAGAGCAATGACCCAGTATTGATCGAAGCGCTCGTTCTTTTGGCACGGTATTTAATGGGTCGGAGCATTGATCGTGGAATCTTTGATACTTGGGGGTCATTGTGTTTAATACCTCCGTATGGTGGAGAGGTCTTGCCGCCTAGAGAGGCCGCCCTACTTGCAGAACCCCCTG
>Ga0214249_1000240_pt1 | contig 26945 bp, 29 predicted proteins | sample TroBogypolimnion_17_FD_153087 | JGI IMG/M metagenome (GOLD analysis project Ga0214249, IMG submission 153087) | Freshwater microbial communities from Trout Bog Lake, WI - 23JUN2009 hypolimnion | ecosystem: Environmental > Aquatic > Freshwater > Lake > Hypolimnion/Profundal zone | place: Trout... | reverse complement strand
AGAACTCGCCTCTTTTTTCGTTTTTCTTGGTCCGCGATCTCTTCATCTGTGCCTCCAAAAATTAATGTTTGGCACAATGAAGCAGATTTTTACTTTTACAGAAAGATGGGCTTCCTTAATCGGTTACCAATAAACGTCTGATATGCCGAAAGGTAATGGCTCAGTTCTTTTCATCTTTTTAAAAGATTTGAAGATGTTTAAAATATCTAGGTGACGATATTTTCATATTAGAGCAAGCGGGACAGTTATTTTACTTCAGAGTGCCTTCTGTCAAAATTGCTGTGAGAGTTCAACAACATGTCCCCAGAACATGTTCACCCTTTCAAAAAAGGGGACTGAACATGTCAATTTCCACAATCTTGAATCTCGACAAGGTGAGGTTGACAGGTGAGTTCGCGGAACATATTGTAATTGCAATGATTGATGCACCTATGGGAGCGGCGTTTTAGTTCACTCAAACAAGCAGACGATTGGCTATGAATAGAACAGAACTTCAGCACGTTACTTCAACCATGTGAGTTGAGTTATATTTGTAGGCGCTTATTTTCCGACTACTGGAAAAATATTATCCGGCAGGTGGGGAAGAAGGCCATTAGCGGTATTTGATTGCCCCAGCGATCCAGTGTCTTTTTGACGAATAATGTGTACTGTATCATGACATACCTTGTGTTCCACACCATCCCATAACGTTTTGATATTCCAAGCCCAATCTTCAATGCCAAGCCCCAATGACTTGTCCACCGCCTTGTAAGTGTACTTCTCATAAATCTCGCGGTGGGCAAAACAGTTTGCCGACCATAGATTATCCAGGAACAGCACGTTACGATCAAAATTTGGTGTGTCACTCCCTTTGTGAAAAAAATGGAAGGACTTTGCGTGAGAATGCGGGATGCGGTTAATTGAATGCCGGTCGAAATCATCATAATAAAAATAGAACAAGCTTTCGGGGTGCCAAATCGATTTGGCATTTGCTGGTTCTTGTATTGCAGCCGCGTGCGCAAGTACCAGCCACTGGGAGCCCCACAGGTCATCTCCGTCAAGAAATGTAATATACGTGCCTTTTGCTAATGGAACTCCAGCGTTTCTCGTCAAACCAAGATCTCCATAAGAGAGGATTTCAACCGAGTCTAGCCAATTCCCCCGTTTTTCTATAATGGCAGACGTTTGCGTGTCCGGATTATCCATTAACGCTTTGGATTCCACACTAAGCCCTGCAATTTTCGCTACTTCCACAAGACGGTGCATGCTTGACAAAGCGGGAATTGCCAATACGCCTTCACTATGAAAGACAATATACACTGTGATATCTATCATATTTTATAAGTCAAAGATTTTTCTAACGTTTTTTTTATAGGCTTGGGCTGAATGGCGAGCAGAGACTTGATCGCGTGCGGCTATCACCATCCTCTCGATATCGGCACCTTGCATTCGACAAACATTATCAAGCGCTCCACTGAATGCAATGGCAGTGTCGGTAATTGTATCTTTATGCATCACAAATTTCGCTGCTGTGTCATCAAAAGTGCCGCGAAGGCCTCCTACATCAGCAAGGATCAAGGGAATTGCATGCTGGCTCATCTCAAGTGCGATATTGGGCATTCCCTCAAAAAGGCTTGTAAATACAAAGCCATCGTGGTTACGGAAATCCGCCAACGCGATGTTTCCCAGTACCCCTCCGTATAATATATTAGGAAGATTAAGGTCTTGATCTTCAAAACTGCCTTGAAGGGGGCCGAATATCTTAAAAGATTCTGAAGGTCGCAGGCGCGCAAGGGCGGATAGAATTTTAGTTCCTTTAAATGGCTCAATGCGGGAGACCCAGAGCCATTGGCGGTGCCGATTTTTATCTGTATTGAGGGCCAATCTGAAGCACATTCGAGCTCGGAACGTTGATTCATCAATAAGTTGAGTTTTTGCTGGGAGTTCAACGATACCTGGCCCGGGAATATCGCCCCACATATCGCGAAGCCTGTCTGCCATCCGGGGATTGTCAGTTAAGGCTGCTGAGTATTGGAGTATTTTATGCGGATATCGTGCGCCATATGGAGCGCCAAGTCCATTAAGGCCAACGCTAAAAAATGTGCAGAAGATTTTCGCATACTGCGATAGTCCCAGACCATAACCGGCTGTTGTGTCAAGCCCTAACCGGCTGTTGTTAATTACAATAATCCGTGGTCTGATTGCGTGCAGGAACCGCGCCAAAATACATGGATTGGCATATCCAGGACCGCATACATCGCGCCAGAATAATATATTTTGATCCTTGAACGGATCTAAAATACTTAATGACTGCCATCCTTGGCAGGTTTGTGCAGTATCTTCTGTAACTATCACCAAGATAGGGTCAGAAGATATTTGGCTGAATGTCTGAACCAAATCTGCGGCATATTTTTCAGCTCCACCGGTACACAAAAATGGCGTTACAATGATGATGCTTGGAATAAACGGCAGAGATTTAAAGATTGCGGACATATCAACATGGCTACGTGCTACAGAATCCGTAGCAAAATAGAATGGCAGGCTTTCAATGGTTTCCGCACCGGCAGCCAGAATGCCAAGATCGAACTCGGCTTGTTCAAGAATTTGTGCGATTACGCGTTGACTTAAGGGATTCACTCTAATTGCGACCGGACTGCCTTTCCAGGAAAAATGCTGCCAATCTGGACCATTTGTATGATCGGTAGAACCATGGATGTACTCTGCCCGAGCGGACATCGCACGTCCTTCAGTCATACCATAATTTAGCCAATGCTCAAGCGGTTCGAGTCCCGCCTTTTTCACGTCTGAGTTGCAGATTAAGTAGAACTCGTGATCAAAAATCTTTTCCACGAATGTTTTGAAAATTTTGTCTTCCTCTGAAAGCGCTTTAGTGGGCAGCTTTTTAAATGGGTAAGATAGAAAACTTTTTAATACTGGAATGCGATTTAAGAATGGTGAAAGTGCATTCTTAAAATATCGTAGGGTTGCATTCGATATTAACAAATTAACTTTATGATTAATTTGCATAAGCATTTATATTTGTAAGGGACTATGCATATCTTCTTTCAACAATATTTGAGACATTTTTTCCGCTTCGGTTTTCCAATTAGTGGATTGAGCAGTAGAATATCCTGCGCTCCGTAAACGATCCGCCAATCCGGAATCCGTAAGTACTTTGCAAATAGCCCCGGCCAACGCATCTACAGTAGGTTCGGCCAATAGCGCATTGTTTTCGTTAAGCAGCCACTCCACCCAAGGGCCATTGTTACTCACCACCGGCGTTCCACACGCCATAAGTTCAAGAGGTAACAGTGAGGCATTCGTGAGCGAGATGACCAACGCCACATCACATTGATGATACGTTGCCGCCAATTGATCGAGTGCCAGCAATCCTGCATTGATATGGGCAAACGGGATGGCATAATCAGATACATCCCATCCGGCCAAAAGAAAGTCAACAGTGTCAAGCCGACGGGATACTTCTTCGAGAACCAGGAGACCTAGTTCAAAAGCCCTTCTTTGCGTGGGTGGGCGCGCATAGAAGAAAACCTGGGGCCTTTGGTTTTCATTTCTCGCTCCGGGTCGATAAAGAGACTTGTCATATGAAAAACCGACCGCGCTGGTTTTCATGCCGAATTCAACTGAAAGTTTTTTTGCAAGCCAATCTCCAGCTGTTATACCTAAAAATCCGAATCGATAGGTTTCCTGTGCAAAAATAGATTCTGAGCCTACTGCATAAAACCACGGCTCGTAATCCTGCACGAAGTAACACTTGTGACAGGTATCCTTGAAATTTCGCACATAGTATGCGGTGGGCCAACTTGTAGCAATTGTGAAGCGTGCCGGAGGAGCTTTGTCCATTCCCAGATAGACAGGACCCTTGATTGGGATAAAATGTTTATCGATCAGATCCTTTGCGTGTTGTGCATTAATCGGTTGATGTTCACCTATAATCACAATTCTGCATGAAAATCCAAGTAATTCAAGATTGGCAGCAAACCTGAAGATATTCAGATGTCCCCCCGAGCCAATTCCAATTGGCGGGATTACCCAGTTGATAGTTTTTTCTTCAACCCCACCAGGTAAAAGTGAAGCGGGCTGCTCGGACAAGCGGACAAAGCTAAAACAACAAAAGGGGTCGGATTTTAAAAGACCTGATTTTGCGTTTCTCAGCTTATTAATAATAAGGCGAATGAGCTTTTGAAAGCCATGCTCACGAGTAAAGCAAATTACCTTTTTAAAACAGCTACGATCGTTATGGTATGACATAAATTCTACTTGCTCACAACCTGACCGGCATGCATTCGGCGATCACGCGAAATTATTTGTTTAAACCAATCTGGAATATTATCTCCATGTGTTCCAAGGTAATGTCCCGTGGAGCGCATGAAGTTATCTAACGGCGAATGGAATATCTCAGAAAGGTTTGCAATACCCTGCCCATTTGAAACCAAGTAGTTTAAATCTCGAATTGACATTGACATCCAACCTCTCAACATTGATTTAATTGACGGGCTTAGCTCATATTTAAATAGACGAAGAAATGCATAGCTTTCGTCAAAGCTTCGCTGAAGGCGTTCAAACAGTTTGAAATCGTGCGAATGAAAGACAGCCGCTTCATGTGAGTAGGCCTTCTTCCATCCTGCCTCAATGATTTTTTGAGCCCAGATTTGATCTTCTGCAAAATCAACATCTGGGTAGGGAATCTCTCTCCAGACAGATCGTCGTACGAGTGCATTATTGTCCGAGAAAAAATGTAAAAATTGGCGATAACCCACATCCTCTGCATATCGTACAAGATCTTCCTTCCAAACCACTGGATATGGCGTAAAACCGGAAAAATGCATTTCTAATTCATTTTTAGTCAGCATTCTCGCATCCGGGTAGGCAATATGACGTCCAAAGACACCAGCAATTCTCGTATCTTTCTCTACGGTATGCACTAGTGATGCAAGCCAATCATCTGTTGCTGGCATGGCATCCTGTGTAATCAGAACAGCAAATTCCCCTTGGGTTGAAGCGATCCCGAGATTTCTCGTTTTGCCGTGTCCGAATTCAGATGAGGGGATCTCCATCAACCGCAAGCGTCGATCAGCGATTGAACGGACATATTCTTGGGTCCCGTCCGTTGAACCTGAGTCGATTACCAGTACATCGAATGGAAAATCGGTCCGCTGTTCAAGCACCCGAGGTAAAACCTTACTGAAAATAGTACGAGGATTTTTTGTGGGGATAATGACAGAAGCCTTGACCGTTGTAATCTGGAATTTCATTTTGCCAGCATCTCTTCAATCCATCGAGCTGTTTTGACAATGCCCTCCTGCAATTGTGTTTGAGGTGCCCAACCCAATTCAATTTTGGCCAGCGTGTTGTCTAGAACATTTATGGGCACATCGATGGTGCGGGCAGGACGGAAGTTGCAGGTAATTTTTTTACCCAGCACCCGCTCGATGATGGCAATAATATCATTTAGGTTTGTTCCTATGCCGGAGCTGATATTGAATACTGATTCCGGGCCATCATAAGTAACGGCCTGTGCAAAAGCCTCGGCAACGTCGCCCACGTAGATGTAGTCCCGCGACACACTGCCGTCTCCCCATATTTCCAGAGGTTGATCCTTTAAAGATCGGCTTAGGAAAACTCCGATGGCACCTTGTGCCGTTTCAACTCGCTGGCGTTCACCATACGGATTAGTTACCCGCAGAATGTTCGCCTTAATGCCATGTAATTGCTGATACATCAGTAAATATTTCTCAATGGCCAGTTTGGTAATGCCATAGGATACACGTGGTTCTGTCGGGTGCTTTTCATCAATCGGCAGGTAGACCGGGGAACCGTAGACTGTCCCCCCCGAGGAAATAAAAACGATCTTGGGTACCTGCCTGATAACCATTGTGTTGAGTAATTGCAAAGTTGCAACCAGATTACTCTGTACGTCGTAGATCGGATCATCATTGGAACTCTTCGGCAAGGTTGTTGATACCAAATGCAAAACCACATCAGCACCATCCACTGCATTGTCTACGTCGAACAAGCTCAGCAAGTCTCCTGTCAGCCATTCCACATGCTCACTGACTGAAAACTTCCTATATGGCTCAACACGAGGGCGTTCAAAAATACGAAGACAATGACCATCAAGCAGTAAACGATCTGCAATGGTTGAGCCAATGAATCCGCCACCACCAAATACCGTAATTTTCATCTGTTACCTCGAATATGTTCGCTACAGAACAGTAGTGATGTGGTCAACTGAAAATGGGCATTTTCATAGACTGATTTCTTCAATGCCATCATTTCCTCAAAGTCTTTTGGAGTGAGATAGCCAGGATAAGAAAGCAGTCGTTTTATATTGCCAAACATTTCTACATAACGACAGCACGGTATTCTTTTGAAGAATAAATCGTTCTTTATCTGTTTAATATTCATAACTTCCTTCTGAGCCTCTTAAAAATACACAACGGGAAATATGAAGTGGCTCCAGTCGTTTGAATAAAACTCTGCCGACCATTCGTGGAATCTCTGCTTGAATGTATACGGCAACTTTGAGCAACATTCCGGCATATCTGGGCAGGTACTTTTAAAAATTTGAATGTGATCTGGTGTGATTGTGCCAGTTGATGGGAGACTGATCCTTGTCTATCGTCAGATTCCCTGTCTTGGCGCGCAAGGTATTTACATTAATTGTCGGTATAAATGATTCCACTTCATTAAAAGGCACCGCTACGATTATTGTACCAGCACCCTGTCATGGGTCTTACGGCCAGCACTATTTTTGCCTCAAATGCTGATGAATGTTTTCTTCATTTTTTTTATTTCCTGCTCCTTCATTAAGCCCATCAACGAGCTTAATGATAGCAGATTTCATACTGACCCGCATGCTCAATTTTCAGTGACAATTTTTCCTTGATTATTTTCGAATTCTGATTGAGTCTACAATATTTCCTTTGTCAGACTGAAATATACTATCCCCTTCTTACATTTTTCTTACATTCGGTTATTTTTATTGCGCCATCGTAACTTTGCTAAAGCAATGGCAATAAATAGCCGTATATAAAATAAAACTCAACTTTACGGGTTTATGTAATAACAGGTATCCAAATCCGAATCAAAAGATACCAGCTGGGACGTGCGGCTTTTCGCCGTACGGTCGGTACTGTCTGTACTGTCTTGCCGCTGCCCGCTTGCCTTTGCGTTCTCCTTGTGCAAGGAGAAACGGATTTTCTTCGCACCACAACTGACATCTGCGTTCAGAGGGCTTATGAACTTCGAAAAAATGCCGGACCAGGAGATATGGGATATTGCAAACCCGATAATGAATAACCTGATGGATGCCTCGACTGAGATAAACCATGAAAGGCACACCAAAGATTTTACCGACAGGATGAAGCGCATCGTAACGCCGGAATACCTGCAGGATGTCTGCAAGCGCTATCAATCCGAAAAAGGGTATTTCTCGGAGCGTGTACCCGTGGCCCTTTTTAAACGTCCGGATTCCGCCGTAATTATCTGGAAACAGTCGTTTACTAAAGCTCAAGGCGAATTTGTCGCGGAGATGGTCCTTGTCAATGAACAGGGCACGTATCGTGTCGATCATGTCATGGTTTTTTGAATGCCGCCAGGAAGTCACAGGAAACCCCATGAAATCAGGAATCCGTAAAATTGAAACCTATCTTCCTCTCATCGTGCTGGGCTCAGTTGCATTCTTGGCTTTGATTTTAATACAACGTTCAAAGGGAGACGATGCATTTTTTTTCAACCTCGCAACTTCCACCCACCTCTTCGAGGCACTTAAAATCAGGTATTTTTCATGGTCTGGGCGGCTTTTACCCGAAGCAGTTCTTCTAACGGTTATAAAAAATCTCTGGGTATGGAGAGGACTGAATGCGTTTATGCTGGTTGTTCTTGCCTCAACGATATTCCAATATGTCAGAATACATTTTCCAGGGAAGGATTTTTTAAAAACCGCCTTCATCAGCATACTGTTCTTCACAATACCGGTAAAGACATTGGGATATGCAGCAGTCTGGGTAACAGGCTCAGTGAACTATCTGTGGACGACAAGTGCAATGTTTGTCGCGCTCTACCCATTTTATGCCCTCATTTTCGGGCATGAAGTAAAAAAACGGTTTTTCTTAGCGAGTATTATCGCAGGAATGTATGCCGCCTTTTTTGAACAGACTGCGGCAGTCATGGTCGTAAGCGGTCTGCTCATCCTCATTTACGCGTTTCTTCAAAAACTGAAATTCGACAAATGGCTTGTCGTCGAATACACCCTCATTCTCTTTTGCGCTCTCATGTTGTTTTTATGCCCAGGTCATCATATTCGGGTGATCAGCGAAACTGCGAAATGGTATCCCGGTTTCAGCGATCTCAGTATTTTGCATAAAATTTTTAATGCTGCGAATATATTAATCAATCATCTCATGAATATTTCGTGGGCGATCGAACTTATCCTGCTTGTTACCCTGAGCAGCCTGCTTGTATCGGGTAAGGCCTCTTTGCCGATACGCGTGTTTTCATTTGCGCTCATTGGCTTCTTTCTTGTGCGCCCGTTTGAAAGCGTGCATGCAATCTTCTTCGCAACAGGAACAGTCAACAGCACGTTTACAGAAATGACCATAAATATCCCCGCAGTACTAACGGGAATTGCATTCATGGTTTCAATACCTTTGTTTATTTTTCACATCTTCACAGAAGAGAGGAAATTGAGAGTCACATTGATACTTCTTTATTTGTCCGCACTTGCCGCTACGATCATCGTCGGTTTTTCGCCAACGGTTTTCGCTTCCGAGTACAGGATATTTTTCGTAACTGATGTTCTCCTTCTTGCTCTTGCAAGTATCCTCTTTGCAAAACTTATCGATACGGTTCCAAAGGATGGTCAAAAATTCCTTCTTATCGTTTATGGAATCATTATTGCGATTTCAGGCATTGATCAGTTCATGACACTCGCGAATATCCCTCAACAATTTCTTCATATATAATGAAGAGGCTCTACTATGAAAAAAAAAGCATTGATAACAGGCGTAACAGGCCAGGATGGAGCATATCTGGCAGAATTTTTATTGGCAAAAGACTATGAGGTGCATGGCCTCAAACGCCGTTCGTCATCTTTTAATACGAACCGTATTGATCATCTTTACCAGGATCCCCACCTTAAGGACCGTAATTTCATTCTTCATTATGGAGATATGACTGACTCAAGCAGTCTTATTCGGATATTGCAAATGGTGCAGCCGGATGAAGTTTATAATCTTGCTGCGCAAAGTCATGTCGCTGTTTCTTTTGAAGAGCCTGAATATACTGCAAATTCAGATGCCCTGGGAGCGCTTCGCTTACTTGAGGCAATACGTATTCTTGGTCTGGAAAAGAAAACCCGTTTTTATCAAGCTTCCACGTCTGAACTTTACGGACTGGTGCAAGAAATTCCGCAGAAGGAAACCACACCATTTTACCCCCGGTCACCATATGCTGTTGCAAAACTGTATGCCTACTGGATTACAGTTAATTATCGCGAGGCATATGGAATATACGCTTGTAACGGTATCTTGTTCAATCATGAGAGTCCGGTGCGCGGTGAAACCTTCGTTACCCGTAAAATAACTCGAGCCTTGGCACGGATTAAATTGAAGTTACAGGACTGTTTGTACCTTGGTAATTTAGACTCCATGCGGGACTGGGGGCATGCCAGAGACTATGTGGAAATGCAATGGCTGCTGATGCAGCAGGATAAAGCGGAAGACTGGGTCATAGCAACTGGAGTTCAGCATAGTGTTCGTGATTTTGTCAATGCCTCTGCTGCACATTTGGGGATACTGATACACTGGTCCGGACATGGAGGAGATGAAACCGGAACAGATCAGGATGGAAATATCATAGTTCGCGTTGATCCTCGCTACTTTCGTCCCGCAGAGGTTGAAACCTTGCTGGGTGACGCTTCAAAGGCGAGAGAAAAACTTGGCTGGATACCCAAAATCACTTTTGAAGATTTGGTTGCCGAAATGGTACGAGAGGACCTCAGAATAGCTGAACGCGATGAAATGGTGAAAAACCAGGGGTATAAAACATTCGATTATCATGAGTAAGCGTACGTTAATCAGCGGTATATCAGGACAGGATGGGACTTATCCGGAAAAGATTCTTCTCAGCAAAGGGTGTGGAAGACATGGGACAGCGCGTGATGCCCAGCGTAAACTCCGTCAATTTTGGTGTTGACTCAAGGGGTCCCAATAGTTGTTGGCTCTATGGACAGCAGGAGATCACCCCTGCGTGTGATGTTCCGGTTTTAGTTTCTGTGGTGACAAGCGGTACCCCATAGCGTGAATGATGGCGTTGACGCTTGCAAATTCAGGGTTGCCGTTTTCGGAAAGGGCTTTCTGCACGCCCTTGCGGCTCAGTCCTGCTTCTGCCGCGATTCTGGTCACACCTTTGACACGGCTTAAGACACGCAACGAAGAGAGGAAAGCCCCTGTGTCGCCGTCTTGGGCATACTCTTCGAATATAAGGGTAAGATAATCGTCAACCTCTCCCGGATGATCACGGAAATAGGATTCCTCAACGTCCGTAAAGTCTCTATATTTTTTCATGGGTCAAATACACCCGCCAATAGTCCTTTGCTTGTTTGATGTCTTGATTTTGGCTTCCTTTATCGCCCCCGGAGACATACGGCTTGTCCGGAAACGCCATCCGGCTGAGAGTTGTCTTTCCGGCCTGGCGAGGACCTCTGATGGCAATGAAGGGATAGCCCTTTGCCAATCCGAGAATTATATCGAGTGCTCTTCTTTTGATCATCACAAAAGAAGAGGGATCTTTTTACAAATTGTCAATTGAATTTACAATTTGTAAACTGCGGGAACTCTCCAGACGGCCAGAAATCGCAGTATCTGCAATAAAATACTTGATTCAATGGAGTGAAAGGCATTTAATACCAGGTATCCGATTCCGAATCAAAGGATACCAGCCGGGACGTGCGGCTTTTCGCCGTACGGTCTGTACTGTCTGTACTGTCTTGCCGCTGCCCGCTGCTTGCCTTTGCGTTCTCCTTGTGCAAGGAGAAACGGATTTTCTTCGCACCACAACTGACATCTGCGTTCAGAGGGCTTATGAACTTCGATATAGCATTTGATGACCTGATCGGCAACGAGGGCGGCTATGTGAACAACCCGGCCGATCCGGGAGGAGAGACCAACTGGGGAATCACCGCCAAGGTGGCCCGCGAAAACGGCTATCCCGGGCCGATGCGGGATATGAACAGGGAGACGGCAAAGGCGATCTATGCAAAAAAATACTGGCTGCCGCAGTTCGAGTCGCTGCCGTACCCGGTAGCCTTCCAGATCTTCGATGCGGCGGTCAACAGCGGGCTTGCCGCTGCTGTGCGCTGGCTGCAGCAAGCCGTGGGGACCGGAGGCGACGGCAAGTTCGGTCCAAAAACCCTGGCGGCCTCTTTGAGCGCTGATCCGCTCAAGACCGTCATCCTCTTCAATGCCGCCCGCCTGGAATATTATACCACGCTTACAACCTGGCAGACATTCGGCAAGGGCTGGACCAGGCGCATTGCAAACAACCTGAGAAAGGGGGCTGCATGATGCCTCCCCAAGCCTGCCTGGCTGCCTGGTGCATTTGACCGGATTTTCGCCTCGTACGGATCTCAATACGCAATCACGAACAAACGGAGATGCAGACATAATGTTCACGGCAATTCAAAGGATCCGCGTCGAATGGGCACACTGTGATGCGGCAGGTATTATCTTTAACCCGCATTATTACATCTGGATGGATAACGGCACGCACGCACTGTTCAGGGCCGCCGGATTTGATTTGCCGCGCAGGATCCATGAAGACAGGCTTTTCATAGGGTTGTGGATGCTGAATGGGCTGAACATAACCGTCAAGTCGGCACTACCGGCCAGACTGTTTCTCCGAAGTTATATGTTGCCTGTGGTATTTCTGGTGCAATCCAGCATCTTGCAGGAATGAAAAAATCTGAATTTGTGGTAGCGATCAATACCGACCGGGATGCACCCATAGGGGACATTGCCGATGTGCTGGTTGTTGCCGACCTGAAACAATTTATTCCGGTGCTCACGGAGAAAATTGAAGCGCTGTAAAGGAGCGGACTTTTCCATGGCGTCCGCTTCTCTTGTTGTCTTTGCCATATCTCCTCTTCTCCGGAATGGCGGCGTCGATGCCCTCGTCGACGCCGTCGCCATTGCCATTTCCATTACTATTGCCGATAAAAACAAGAGCACCGCCGAGAAGATCCTGTACAACAGGAAGATTCCGATTTCCCTTACCAATTGATATTTCGTCAGTGACGATGAGTCGCCGACTTTCAAACTCTGCATTAGTCAAAAATGCAATCCCTTACCGGCTTAGGCATACCACGATGTGGTATAAAGCAAGGCCCTATAATTAATATGTATTTATATCCTGCGATTTTAATTTCATAAATCCTGTCGTATCCTCAAGACGCATCACCAATTTTCTTTTATTTTTGCAGATGGAGTGTTAGCATCATCTTCAATAGGATTCTATATTTTCAGAGATAGAAATTTACGATAGAGAGACCCCGCAAGAGGTAAATGAATGTTATGGATCTCAAAGTAAGGGCCAATATCGCCAAAAACAGGCTCCACTTTACAATTGCCGGAAAAGCATCCAAAGCGGACCTCGACAAGCTCTATACCGATGTACGGTTCTGCGTTGCAGATTTAAAACCCGGTTTTGATGTAATAACAGACCTTTCTCAATGTACTCTTGCACATTTGACCGGCGTTCCGACATTTATAAAAATAATGAACTTTCTTATTGCCAACGATGTTGGAAATGTCGTCCGGATCATAAACGGGAATAGTGTTATTTTCAAACAGGTATTGAATATATCGACAAGAATATGCAGCTATAAACCTATTTACGTATCTACTCTTGAGGAAGCAGAAGAAAAATTAGAAGGTGCTGTAAAAAGAAATTCCATTCGCTTCCAGATTAATGAGTTAGCTGTTCGATACAGCGCACATGAAATACAGGGGGAAGGGAATATTTACAATCTGTCAACGAGTGGTTGTGCAATAGAGTCGGCAACAACACCCATTTCCGTAGATGATGAGATTTCCATTACGTTTGCATTCAAGAGACAAGCCGCGCCTGCAGACGAATTTATAATACAGGCGAAGGTGGTCAGGGCAGAGAGTAAAACGTTTGCTGTTGCGTTCAAAGATTTTGAAGATGTTCAAAAAGAGAAGCTCTGGGAGTGTCTCCTAAACGAAGCCCAGCGAATAGCATAGCCGTATTTCCTCTATATTTTCATATTATTTCATACAGTTACAACGACACAAAGAAGTATTACAAGGCTAGAACGTGAATACAATACGACCGCAATTTTTAAAAATCATTGACAGACGCTCGCAGTATAGACGCAAACACCCAAGAGCCGCCGTCACCTGGCCTGCCACGGTTATCAGTAACAACAAAACAACGCACGGGCGAGTGGGAAATATCTCCCGTGGTGGCGCACTTCTGTATTTGGAAGAACAATTCGAGTGCCGGAGCTCCATCCGTATTGCAATTGAGATACCGGATTGTCATGATGTTATAACTGCGCATGGAACAGTCGTCCGGTCTCTCCTTCTGAAAAAAGAGGATGATCAGCAATTTTCATATGGCGTCGCAATAGAATTCACCAAAATTTCAGAAAAAGATCTCAGATTCTTTTCCGGTAATCTGGCACCGGAATGGCAAGAAAATTATGTGGACCCGCACGAAATGCAAGGGCCTTCCCGAACACACTATGAATTCATGAAATACTCTGCTTTCTGCTTGTTCATTGTGTGTATTTCATCCTTGATCTATTTCATTCCAAAATTGCACAGACAGGATGCGGTCGACTCTCGCCAAATTGTACAATTGGATGAAAAGCTCAAGAACCTTGAATCACAATTGCACCTGTTGCAGACTGCAAATGTATCCTTGCAAAATATTGAGGAAAAAATTGACCTCGTCAAATATGACATGTCAAACGTCAAAAATAAAATTTCGGATATTGAACCATTTGCCAAAAAGATGGAACAAGCTGACAATACCTCTCAAAAACCAGCCCCCGAATCTCATGCAGTTGATGAAGGCCCGAAACCGCTGAAAATCGTACCTGCAGAGAAGATCGCGGCACATCCTCACGTTGTGTACCATGTGGTGAAAAGTGGTGAGAATCTTTATCGGATAGGTCTCAAGTATGGCCTGACTCCTGCTGAAATTCGGACGCTGAATAACCTGCATGAAACGAGTTCAATAGTCCCTGGTCAACGATTGACAGTCAAGTAATAACAGAATGTTGATCACCCTCATAGAGCACAAATCAACAAGGGGACGTTCTTTGAACGGGTACCTGAATGAGGAAGCTGAAAAATCAGCATGAATCTGCTGGACAGCTCATTGGAGGAGAAAAATCATGGATGATTGTATGACAGCAAAATGGGGACTGCTTGTTCTGTATGCGTGGGACATGTGCGATGCGGATATGAACCCTGAAAGCTGCACGCTTGATCCTCGTATTGATGCAGATGGCTGGGAAGTAGCAGGCATCATTACAGGGGCAGACAATATTATAATTTCAGGCCCCGAAGGAATCCGTCAGTCGCGAATGAGCGCCGGCGGAAGAGATGATCGCAAGCGATATGGGTTCATAGCGAAAAACAAGACGAATCCAAACGAGCTTGTCGCTGTTATCCGTGGAACTGACGGAGCTGAGGAATGGTTCGATGATTTAGTATTCATAGCCAAAAAGCCTGGAGGGATCTTTGAGGGACGTGTTGAAACGGGATTTTTCGATATCTACGAGTCTCTTGAATATTTCCCGCTGTCTAACCCGAATGAAAGCGTTCCACTCACCCAAGGAATTACAAACACCGCAGGGGATAAGGGAACTGTCATGATTCTGGGACACAGTCTCGGATCGGCCATAGCGACCTACCTGACCTTCGCGTTGACGAGTCCGGACTCACTTGGTAACGATCGAGTCTCCGCCATTCTTTTTGCTTCACCCAAAACCGGGGACCACGACTTTGTCGACGCGTTCAGCAAACAAGCAACTCACTCCGTAGTTATAAATTATGAGCATGATCTGGTCCCCAAAGTTCCCCCTTTTGACATCACGCACTTTGACCTGTATTGCCATTTGCCTAACTGTACGGTTATTACCGATGAGACGGCAAAGGTGAAAATCAATGAAAATGACAAAAAATGCTGCCATCACTTGATTTGCTATTTGGCCATGCTGTGTCCGGAAGTATTTGAGGAAGCGAGAAACTCCGCTGACTGGACCGATGACGATGGAAATTGCGCTTCCTGCATTCTTTCCTGACGAAGGTGATGCCCATTTTCAAGAGCACGCCCCTGCAGCCCGATTTTATACCGTCGTCAACAACAAGGCGGAGGTATTCATGTGCTCTGTCTTGTTGTTTGAAGGCGCCTTCAATCCGATATCCATCTTTGTCTAATTTTACCTTTTTGTCTGCTTGTATGGTATGATGGTCATCTGGAGTGCAAAAATAGCCCTCTCCGCTTTGTATTGTGCAGCATATCCCCTGATAATTCAGCAGATTTCTGCACAATGTCACCTGCCGATCAAGGCCCAATAACTCACATAAGGAGGAATGCATAATGATCAAGCCGCTTTACTCAACTCTTGTAAACACCCTTTTCCTGCTGGTGCTTATTCTTGTTTTCCCTTCTCAGTCAAAGGCTGTAGAGACATATACGCCAAATAATTCCGGCACAGCCTCCCTATCGGGCATTTATCAGGCTGACGTCACTGGAACGAGCGAATCCTACAGTTCGCGCCGGCTCGTCGCAGAGGCGGATGGAGAGCATTATTGTGCCCGGCATTGCCGAGATCACTATGAAGACAGGATGCGGGAATGCCTTGATCCGAACCACCCGCATCATCATCGGTGCGAGGACTGGGCACGGGAACGCGAACACGAATGCCTTGAAAATTGTTACCGCGAACATGGGCGGTGACAGGGAAGCATTCCTTGCGCACCTGCCAAGGCATGGCTGCGCATTGCTGCAAGCCGGGCGCTGGCCTATTTGGGTCTTGGCGTCCGGCACATAATCTTCCGAGGGATTCTTCATGACAAGGGCCGGCGCGCGGCCCCTTTGAGGCTATCCAACGGCTCGATTCACTGCATTTCTCCTCTGCCCAATCCGATGATCCGGAAAACTTTCAAAGGAGCAATTTTGCGGATTGCTCTTGCAAGCTCTGAAGCGTTCAGGTAAAAAACCGGCAATATTTCCCTCAAGCCGAGCCCTCCCCTTAGGCCATAAACCTACGTATCGCGCTGTTAGACCGTACAAAAAAATAGGTCCATCACCGATTTACCCTCATTGTTTTTTACGTTACATAGTGAACATGTGGGCAGTGATTCTTTTGAAGTCACTTCCCGTCATCTATCCTTAAGTACTTTAACCCACTCTGTTTAATACGGATGTGAACCATGTTTTTCATGATTCCCGTAACGTCGTACACTATGCGCTGAAGCAGATGAACGTCATGAAAATAATCGCCTTTGTATCACAGGAAAACAACACGGGTAAAACGACACTGGCAATTCATATGGCAGAGATGGCTGTTCGTGCAGGAAAATCCGTTACACTGATAGATACTGATACTCAGGGAGGAACGACAAAATGGTTCAGACGGCGAAGGCAGAGGGATAATGACAACCTTGCCACTGTTACGGCTCATCCGAAGACACTTCCCGACCTTCTCATACAATCAAAACAACGCAAAGTGGATCTTGTCATTATCGATACGCATGGGAATTCATCTAAGACTGCAAATATTGCCTCACAAGTGGCAGATCTCACGTATTTCCCCTGCAGATCCGGACTATTAACTCCGGACAGGAAATCAAAGACACCGCTCTTGTCAAAAAGCCAGAAGGCTCCTGTTTTTATCCTCTTGAATTTTTGCAGGCAAAGTGAACTGGCAGGTATTACCCGCATGCAGATGCAAAGGAATGCGTATCCCGTGCTGGATTTCGGCATATCGGACTGCGTGGCGTTTAGAACATCGGTCTCTGATGGCAGATCCGTATTGGAGGATGACCCGGCGGGACAGGCAACGATAGACATTAAGAACCTCTTCAGCTTTACAAGAAAAAGGTTACGATTTTGAGACAATGCTCCCTGCCTGTGAAAAAGCGGCAGCAGGGACTTGGCCATTTGGAACCGTTCAAAACGGGCATAATGACATCAGTGATCAGGAAACGAATGCCCCCCTGCTTTATCGCCAACTCCATGGCATCCCCAGGCTTGTTTGCAGCCAGCACGGTATATCCCTGTTTTTTAAAATTCTCAGCAACTCCATCAACTGAACGAAACAGAAAGATGCGGGAGTACCTTGAGAAGGTATCGCAGATTCTGACAGTTATCGTCAAAAAAAGGTGCCGCTTTTTTTCAGGAGACACAGCGTAACGGCGCCGGTCAAAAAAATAACCTAATGTATTTCGGCCCGGCAGCCGATTCTATCTGTATCAGGGTCTGGAGAAAAATCACTTACGGGGACAGGTTTGCCCCATTCCAAGCCTCTTTCATTAAATCGGCGCATTATCATGAGCAAACACGACAGCTGCAGACTGATCACATCAATACCCCAGGAACAGCCTCAGGCAAAGCCTCTTACGGTTTCGATAAATAATTCCTTTGCTCAAGAAGAAGAACGGTTTCTCCAGCTGATAGAGGGGATAAACGAGATGGCAAAAGAAATCTCCAAGCTTAAGGAGACGAACAATCTTCTGTCTCCGGAAAGCCAGCGCATACACTAACCAGCATCGATAGACCAGACTGACCGGGCACTTCTTTCCGGGGACTTTTCGGAGGCGGCTGCCTGCAGAATCAAAATTGCACAGCTTTCCTGGCCTCTTGGCGAAGAAGCATATCCAGAATCACGAGAGCAGCCATGCTTTCGACGATAGGGACAGCACGGGGAACAACGCACGGATCATGGCGTCCCTTCGCTTCAAGCACCGCGTTCTTCCCGGAAAAATCGACAGTTTCCTGAGGCAGGGAGATTGTAGCCGGCGGTTTAAAAGCGATGCGCAAGGTTATCGGCTCGCCATTGCTGATCCCCCCCTGAATACCACCCGATCGGTTCGTCAAGGTCCCCAGCCGCCCCTCTTTTCGAATAAAAAGGTCATTGTGCCCGGATCCGCGCAAACGTGTGCCGGCAAAGCCCGAACCGACCTCAAACCCTTTTGTGGCAGGAATGGCAAGCATAGCCTGGGCCAATTTAGCCTCCAGTTTTTCAAAGGTGGGTTCACCCAGTCCTGCCGGGACATTCCGGATAACGCAGGAAATCACGCCGCCAACAGAATCGCCCAGCTGTTTGAGCTCGGCAACCAACCGCTCCATTTTCACCGCGGCCGCAGGGTCAGGACAACGGATTGCCGCCCTGTCCACCGCAGCCCGCGTTATGGTGTTACAGTCTTGAGACGCAGATTCGATCTCACCGACGCTGCTGACCCAGGCCACAATATCAATATCGCATTTTTCTTTAAGAATTTTCGCTGCAACCGCGCCCGAGGCAACCGTGCCGATAGTCTCCCGCGCGCTGGAGCGGCCCCCACCCGACGATGCCCTGACACCGTATTTCCTCTGGTAGGTATAATCTGCATGGGATGGCCGCGGTATATCCCGCATATCCCCGTAATCGCCGGGACGCTGATCCTTGTTGGCCACCTGCAGGGCAATGGGGGTACCGAGAGTCTTCCCGTCCTCGGTGCCGGACAGAATCACCACGAGATCGCTTTCCTGCCTGTCGGTTGAAAGAGCGCTTTGGCCGGGACGGCGCCGGTTGAGTTGAGGCTGAATATCCGACTCCGTCAAGGGGAGACCGGACGGACAGCCGTCGATAATTACCCCCACGGCCTTGCAATGGGATTCGCCAAAGGTGCTCACCCGGAAAAGCGTACCGAAACTGCTTGACATGACATATTCTCCTCTTCGTTGAAAATACCGGTCAGCCGGAAATGGTCCCGCGCCCGGTTTTAGTGATCCCGGAAGATCCTTTCCGCCTGTTTCCCTGCTGCTATCGCATGCACATCAGGCAGGGCATACACAGCTTCAGGGAGTGAATTAAAAAGTTTTTCTTGACAAATGCTCTATCATCGCGAACTATAATTCACATTAATGTAAATATGTTACATATACCTTTTATCCGACGCCGCCTTTTGAAACCATAGATTTTTGCTCTTCATAGTCAAGGGGAAAAAGGAGCAGGGAGGGGCGGATGGCGTATTCCCGGGCGCTACGGCCTGAGCAGGAACATCGCCATGCGATTCATATCATTGATTAAATTGAAGTTTACCGATGGAATTTCTTCAGGTTCCGTGAGCTGACCGCATGATCATCAAAAATAATGTCTACAATAAAATCAAGAAATCCGGCAAACTTCCTACGCTGCCCGAAGTTCTCCTGCAGCTCTTGAAGGCCTTCGACAATGAGGCCACTCCGCTCACGGAAATAGCCTCCATCATGAATAACGACCCCGCTCTGAGCGCCAGGGTCCTGCAACTCGTCAATTCAGCCTATTACAGCCTGAACAGCACCTTTTCAAACGTTGAGCAGGCCGTTGTGTATCTCGGTGCGAACAGTATAAAAAATATAGCGGTCACCACGGCCGTTCATCAGATATTCGCTCGAAAACAGTTCACGATCAGGGGATTCAACCTGAACACATTCTGGTGGCGATCGCTGATGTGCGCAACTCTGGCCAAACGCATAGCAAAAAAAACCCGGTACGATTGTCCCGACGAGGCCTACCTGTCCGGCCTGCTGCACGATATCGGCCGTCTTATTCTCCTCACAAGCTTTCCAAAAGAATATGAGACGATATATTGCGGTGGAGAAGATATTTCGGCTCAACTCCTGTCGGAAACACAGTTGATCGGGATTTCGCACTGTGAAGCGGGCGCCTGGCTGATCAATACCTGGAAATTAAATTCCATGATGGCGGATGCCGTACTCTGGCATCATGGAAGCATTGAGCAGATCAAAGAGGCATTCCCCTTGGTCAAGATTGTCTTTTTCTCCAACATGCTCAGCGGCCAGCTTCATGAGCAGGACTGCGAAACAGGCGAATTGCTGCTGGGTCTTAGCAGCGGAGATCTCCGGGAGATAGTCGACGGAGCAACCGAGGAAGTGCTGCAAATCGCCAAGGACCTGAATATCAAGATCAGGCCGCCTGAAAAAGACGAACGGAAATCTGCTGCGGAAGAACTTCCGGCGTGCGGACAGTCTGCCGAACCCGATGCGGATACGGAGGTGCAGAACCATTTGGCCGAACGGGTACAGAGCATCTCTCTGCTGGCCGGAATCCTTGAAAATCTCGTCCTGGCTGACGGCAGCGAAGGCGTTATTGCGGTATTCGAACAGGCAATGCGCATCGTATTCAATATTTCAAAAGTTATTTTTTTCCTGCCGGATGAAGAACTGCTTCTGCTCAAGGGGCGGACATCCTCCTCCAACACGCTGCAGCATCTGAGCCAGGGTCTCATCCTGTCGGTGCAACGAAGCACCAGTCTGATAGTTACGGCCTATCGCCAATCTTCCATGATGTATTTGACCGCCGAAAACAGCCGGGGTGTCCTTGCAGATGAGCAACTATTCACTGCCATCAGATGTGCAACGGTTGTCCTGGTGCCCCTGGCAGCAGATAAACACCCGGCCGGAGTCATCCTCCTGGGACTCCCGGAAACCGCCGCATCCCTCTCCGAGAGCGACAGCCGCCTCCTTCGCATGATAGCGCAGCAGGTAGGCCTCTGCCTGTTTTTGGAAAGAATGAAACTCCAGAAGGCCAAAGAGATCGAGGCTGAAAGGATGGCTGCGATCTCGGTGACCGCCCGGAAATTTGCCCATGAAATCAACAACCCTATGGGGATCATCACGAACTGCATTGCGGTCATGGGCCTGAAACTCTCCTCTCAGAATGAGATTCAGGAAGAGTTGAGGATTTTGGGGGAGGAAATCAACCGGATCTCCTCAATGGTCCGGCACATGGATCTCTTTTCCCAAGACGCCGTCACCCCGTTGAATCCAACAGACGTGAACATGCTTATCCGCGATATACTGCATATTGTCAAGGAGCCGCTCTTTACCGCCCTGGGGAAAGAAATCACCTTCCGTCCCGAAACCGGACTCCCGCGGATTACGACATCCAGCGACGCGCTCAAGCAGATCATGCTCAACCTGCTCAAAAACGCCTCCGAAGGGATGGGGAGCGGCGGCAGCGTTGAGGTCAGGACGGCAGTTGTCTCGAAAAATCCCTATGAAAACAGCACACGCCAAGAAGACGAGATTGAGATCGCTGTTGAGGATACAGGGCCGGGACTGCCTGAACATGTCATGAAAAACCTGTATAAACCCCTCGTCACAACCAAGGGGAATGGCCACTCGGGCCTTGGCTTGTCGATAGTTTATAAATTAGTCAAAGATCTTGGCGGCTCAATTATCTGTTCCAGTATTCCGGCTGAGGGGACAAAATTTTCCATCCGGCTTCCTGCGGGGAAAAAGGTCCGCGAAAAGAAAAAATTGTCCGGCGCGCCGAATATGTATTCGGTTGACAGTGCAATCAAAGACGTTTATTAGGACACTCACTCCCTCACAAGGCCGGACGTCCGGGTTGTTCCTTCCAGCAGGATACGGCCAGGTCACGGGACTCCCGCGGCTCCCGATGCACTCCATCCCCTTCTGAAATCATTGCAAACCAGCATTCTGAACCAGACTGACCGGCCACAAACGAAGCATGAAATCTCGTCATGTCAGTTTGGCGGCAAGAACGGCGAAGCCATCATCAAAACGGGACTTGCAGAGAAAAAAGAAGAGAGCGTGTCCCCGCCACTATGGTTACTTTGGGAGAAGGGTCTGTTCTCCCTGCGGACCTCTATACAATTGAACGCATTCTGAACCAAAGAGGACACGATGGCCCTTTACAGGAGCGAAGCGGAAAAGGACAACTGCGGTTTCGGGCTTATAGCCCATCTGGAGGGCCAGGCCAGCCATAAGCTGCTGCGAACGGCCATTTCCTCTCTGGCGCGCATGTCCCACCGCGGCGGTATCGCCGCCGATGGCAGGACCGGCGACGGCTGCGGGCTGCTGCTGCAGAAACCCGACAGTTTTTTCCAGGCAATAGCCCAAAAGGAAGGCTGGAACCTGGGCGGCAGATACGGGACCGGCATGATCTTTCTCAGCCGGGATCCGGCCAGAGCCGAGGCCGCCCGAGACATCATCGACGAGGAACTGGAGCGGGAAACGCTCTCTGCCGCAGGCTGGCGGGAGGTGCCGACGGACCCCGGGGTGCTGGGCGAGCTTGCCCGGAGAAATATGCCGCGCATCGCCCAGGTGCTCTTTAGCGGCCCCTTCGGCTGGAGTTCAACGGACCTGGAGCGGCGGCTGTACATGGTGAAACGGCGAGTGGAGAAACGGCTCGCCGATGATCCCGATTTTTTTATCGCCAGTCTCTCCAACAGGGTAATTGTCTACAAAGGGCTCTGCCGTCCCGAAGACCTGACGCGCTTTTATCCGGATCTGGGAGACTTCCGGATGCAGTCCGCCATCTGCCTCTTCCACCAGCGTTTCTCCACCAACACCCAACCCCGATGGCCGCTGGCGCATCCCTTCCGCTATCTCGCCCATAACGGAGAGATCAATACCATTACCGGAAACCGGCAGTGGGCCAAAGCACGCGCCTACAAGTTCCGCTCGCCTCTGCTGCCGGATATGGCTGAGGCGGCCCCCTTCATCAACGAGACCGGTTCGGATTCTTCCGCCCTCGACAATATGCTCGAACTGCTGCTGGCCGGAGGAATGGATCTCTTCAGGGCCTTGCGCCTGCTCATCCCCCCTGCCTGGCAGAATCATCCCGATATGGATGAGGATCTCCGCGCCTTCTACGATTTCAACTCCATGCATATGGAACCCTGGGACGGCCCGGCCGGCATCGTCATGAGCGACGGGCGTTTTGCCGCCTGCGGCCTTGATCGCAACGGGCTGCGGCCGGCCAGATACGTGGTGACCAAAGACAGATTCATCACCCTGGCCTCCGAGGTCGGGATCTGGGACTACGAGCCCGATGAAGTGCTGGAGAAGGGCCGGGTGGGTCCCGGCGAGTTGCTGGTCATCGACACGCTTACCGGCAGGCGCTGGACCTCCTGGGATATCGACCGGGAGTTGAAAACCCGGCACCCCTATAAAAAGTGGATGGAGACGTGCTGCAGACACCTTTTATCCTTCGACACCGACGAGACACTGGAGACAGGCGCCAGATCCCTTGCTGACGACCGGCTGCTGCTGTACCAGAAGCTCTTCGGCTACAGCAGCGAAGAGCTGGAACAGATGGTTCAGGTGCTGGGCGAGACCGGCCAGGAGCCAACAGGCTCCATGGGAGACGATACTCCCATGGCGGTCCTGTCTGCACGGGTGCGCAGCCTCTATGATTATTTCCGGCAGATGTTCGCTCAGGTGACCAACCCGCCCATCGATCCGCTGCGGGAACGTCATGTCATGTCGCTTGCCACCTGCGTGGGAAAGGAGCAGAACGTTTTCGACGAGACCCGCGGCCATGCCCACCGGGTGATGTTTCAATCGCCGGTGCTGGTCTACAGCGACATGCAGCAGATCCTGCGCCTTGATCCCGCTCATTACAGGCATGCGGTTCTCGACCTGAACTATCCGGGGGAGCCGGGCCTGCAGGAGGCAGTCGATACGCTGAGCCGCCAGGCGCTGCAGGCGGCGCAAGACGGAGCCGTCCTCCTGATCCTCTCCGATCGCCGAATCTCGGAGCAGACCCTGCCTATCCCGGCAGCAATGGCGGTGGCTGCGGTACAGGGCATACTGGCGTCCAACAGGCGCCGCTGCGATACCAATATCATTGTGGAGACGGCAAGCGCCCGCGATCCGCACCATTTCGCCGTGCTCTTCGCCCTGGGAGCCACCGCCGTCTACCCGTATCTGGTCTATGAATCGCTGGGCGGAATGGCAGACGCAGGATCCCTGCAGACCGACCTCAGGCAGGCCATCCGCAATTACCGCAAGGGCATTGACAAGGGTCTGCTCAAGATCCTCTCCAAGATGGGAATCGCCACCATCGCCTCCTATCGCTGTTCACAGCTTTTCGAGGCGGTGGGAATCGCCAGCACCGTCCACTGCTTCAAGGGGATGATCAGCCGGATTGAGGGAGCGGGCTATGAGGACTTCCAGCAGGATCAGGAACTCCTGGCCCGCCTCGCCTGGAAGCAGCCCCATAAACCGCTGCCTCGCGGCGGCCTGTTCAAGTATGTCCATGGCGGCGAATACCATGCCTATAATCCCGATGTGGTCCAGGCCCTGCAAAAATCCGTGCGCAGCGGAAATTTTGCCGACTACACGATCTATTCCGGCCTGGTCGACAACCGGCCCGCCGCCTTCCTCAGGGACCTCCTTTCCTTGAAAAAAGAGGCGGCGCCGATCGCGCTTGACGAGGTGGAGCCTGCCGAAAATTTCTATGCCCGTTTCGATTCCGCCGCCATGTCCATCGGCGCCCTGAGCCAGGAGGCGCACGAGGCGCTGGCCATCGGCATGAACCGCCTGGGCGGCTTTTCTAACAGCGGCGAAGGCGGGGAGGATCCCGCCCGGTTCGGGACCGAGCGGGTGTCGAGGATCAAGCAGGTGGCCTCCGGGCGCTTCGGCGTGACTCCCCAGTACCTGATGAACGCCGAGGTCCTCCAGATCAAGATGGCCCAAGGGGCCAAACCCGGTGAAGGGGGGCAGCTGCCCGGCCACAAGGTCACCGCCCAGATTGCCGCCCTGCGCCACTCAGTGCCGGGAGTGACGCTGATCTCCCCGCCGCCGCATCACGACATCTACTCCATTGAGGATCTGGCCCAGCTGATTTTCGACCTCAAGCAGATCAACCCCAAAGCCCTGGTCAGCGTCAAGCTGGTCTCCGAACCCGGAGTCGGCACCATCGCCACCGGCGTGGCCAAGGCCTATGCCGATCTCATCACCATATCCGGTTACGATGGAGGCACCGGCGCAAGCCCCATCACCTCGGTGAAATACGCGGGGAGCCCCTGGGAGCTGGGCCTGGCCGAGACCCAGCAGGCCCTGGTTGCCAACGGCCTGCGCCACAAGGTGCGGCTCCAGGTTGACGGCGGCCTGAAGACCGGTCTTGATATCGTCAAGGCGGCAATTCTGGGGGCCGAGAGTTTCGGCTTCGGCACCGGCCCGCTTATCTCCCTGGGCTGCAAGTTCCTGCGGATATGCCATCTGAACAACTGCGCCACCGGAGTGGCGACCCAGGACGAGACCCTCCGGAAAGAGTACTTCGCGGGCGTGCCTGAGATGGTGATGAACTATTTCCGGTTCATGGTGCAGGAGACCAGGATGCTCATGGCCGAACTGGGGATAGCAAGGCTTACTGATCTCATCGGCAGGACCGATCTGCTTAAAGAAGCCGAAGGGATCAGTCCGAGACAACGGAAACTCACGCTCGGCCCGATCCTTGAGTCCATGCAGCCGCAGGCAGAGAGCGGCCTGTATTTCCGGGAGCGCAACGTCCCCGCTGATCCGGGCAGCCTGAACCGTATGATCGACGAGCGTTTCGGAACGGCAGTTGACGAACTGTCCGGTAGAGACGGCAGCTTTGCCATCCGCAATACCGACCGGGCGGTGGGGGCGCGTCTTTCCGGCAGGATCGCGGCCCTCCACGGCAATAAGGGGATGGAAGGCAGGCCTGTCCGTCTGCACTTCAAGGGTACGGCCGGACAGAGTTTCGGCGCCTGGAACGCAGGCGGGCTGCATATGGTCCTTACCGGAGATGCCAATGACTACGTGGGCAAAGGCATGGCCGGCGGCAAGCTGGTCATCCGTCCACCGCAGGGCGTCCCCTACGCGAGCCATGAGGCGGTCCTCATGGGCAATACCTGCCTCTACGGGGCCACGGGCGGCCGTCTCTATGCGGCTGGCCGGGCAGGCGAACGCTTCGCCGTCAGGAACTCCGGCGCGCAGGCAGTGGTTGAGGGCATAGGCGACAACGGCTGCGAATACATGACCGGCGGCATCGTCGCCATCCTGGGTGAAACCGGGGTCAATTTCGGGGCGGGGATGACCGGCGGGTTCGCCTATGTCCTGGACGCATCAGGGACATTTTCCTCAAGGGTCAACTACGAACTCGTGGAGCTGCTGCCGCTGGAAGGACTGGAGGTATTCCGGGAACATCTGCGGGGAATGGTCGGCTCCCATTATCAGGAAACAGGGAGCCTTCGGGCTGAGCAGATCCTTGCCGGTTTCGACGAGCACTATGCGGGTCTTTTCAGACTGGTCAAACCCAGGACCTCGGATGTTGCAAACCTGCTGGGACATCGCGGCAACTCGTCTGCGGAAACCCTGGCAGCCGTATATTGAGGAGAACAGGCAATGAGCCGGAATCTGTATCAGTTTATTGAAGTCGAACGGGCCGACCCCCAGAAGAAGCGGATCGCGCAGAGGCGGCGCGAATTCGTGGAAATCTACCATCCCTTCCAGGAGGGGCAGATGCAGATGCAGGCTGACCGCTGCCTTTCCTGCGGCAATCCCTACTGCGAATGGAAATGCCCTCTCCACAATTATATCCCGGATTGGCTGCGGCTGGCCGAGGAAGGCCGCATCATCGAGGCCGTGGAACTCTGCCACCAGACCAACAGCCTGCCGGAAATCTGCGGACGGGTCTGCCCGCAGGACCGGCTCTGTGAGGGGGCATGCACCCTCAACGGCGATTTCGGGGCGGTGACCATCGGCAATATAGAACGGTATATCGTCGACACGGCCCTGGAAATGGGCTGGCGGCCGGACCTCACCAAGGTGATTGCCACAGGCAGGCGGGTGGCGGTGATCGGTGCGGGCCCTGCCGGTCTTGGCTGCGCCGATGTCCTGATCCGCAACGGGGTAGTTCCGGT
>Ga0214249_1000239_pt1 | contig 27017 bp, 21 predicted proteins | sample TroBogypolimnion_17_FD_153087 | JGI IMG/M metagenome (GOLD analysis project Ga0214249, IMG submission 153087) | Freshwater microbial communities from Trout Bog Lake, WI - 23JUN2009 hypolimnion | ecosystem: Environmental > Aquatic > Freshwater > Lake > Hypolimnion/Profundal zone | place: Trout... | reverse complement strand
GACGTTTTAAGATGATAACTTTTTCTTCAGGGGTATAATTCTTTCGTTTCCTTTTCATGCTGTTTTCCTCCGTTTGAGTATGTTAACTCAAACGCGGGAAAACTCCAATTTCCGCTGAACCAAGACAACAGGCTCTTCTTCAACCGTTTCTCCAACCTCTGTTTTCTTCGATCTGGCCATACCGAGTTTCTCGAGTATGACTTTCTCGAAAGAAGCGAAGATATCGAGCCCCATCCGTTTACGTATCTCAACAAACAAGCTCGGAGCAAAAGGCTGTTCATCCTTGTAACAGGAGAACCCGGCAAAATACTGAAGGTACGGGTTTTCCTGAATCTGCAACACCGTCTCTTCGTCGCTGAGATTCAGCTTGTGCTTTATAATCACCGCCCCGATTATCAGCCGGGCATCTTTGCAGGGACGTCCGCGGCCTGAATCCATGGCCTTGTAATACCCAAGCGCCAGTTCATCCCAGGGGATGACCCTGCTCCATTTTACCCATCTATTTTCTGGGTTCAGTTCTCCACCAAAAGGGAGGTGGAAACCTTCCAAGCCCATCTGTCGGTTACTTTTATATCTGATCATGTGCAAGCCTATTAAGGGTTTTTGTAGTATTTCTTGCACATTATACCATATATACAGATATTTACATCAATAATATCAGCTTATTAACTGTTTTTGAGGTTAATCTAATTAATTCGGAGAGATCAACCAAGTTACTTTATGATAAACCCCGGCCCAAAGCTGGGCGGACCGTTAACATATCAGTTGATATAAAAGCCAAAAGGCAGGTGAGCTATACTGAAAAACTTTTCGTCAAACCAGGTCCACAGCCAGTGCAGGGCGTTCAAAATTTTGTATCAGTCAACTGTATGTAGCACTTTATTCAAAATTTTTTTTGAAAGTATTTCAATAAATAATGAAACTGCATATGCCCATAAGAGGGAGTGCACAAAAACAAATAAGATACTGTAGGGAAAATTTATTTTTATATGCTCAGCTAACATTATTATTTTAAATTGCACTAGATATATTGCCAGTGAACTTGTTGCTATTCCTTTCAGTATATTAAAACCATCTATTGATAGTTGAAAATTTATTGATATAAATAAAAGAAAGATTGCAGCAACGCATAGAAAATTTAAGTAAAAATTTATCCAAATGAGATTAAGAAAATATGTTGTCATTAGTTTGTGGATAATTTGAGAACCAACAATAATTAATAGCAACTTTATATGGGTGAGTGATAGTGTTCTTGATATTTTTCCTAATTCAACTTTTGAGAACATAATGCCAAAAATGAAGCATGCTAGTGCGTTAACCGAAAAAAATATTCCTTCAGATGGTAGGTCCCCTCTGTAAGGCTCTCCGCTATTCATTCTAATGAAAAACAAAATTGCAGGCAAAATTATGATAAATGCAAATGAATATATAATATATTGTTTTTTGAGTAGAGCATTAAGTGGAAGAAAGAAAACGTATAGAACCAAAAGCACTGGTAAAAATAGTTCCAGTTGCTTGGAACTGTGCCAAATAATCTGCCACCAGATATCATTTTGGAGTCCCTTTAAGTCGCCAATGTTTAATATTCCCAAGATTATGATTAAAGGAATAAGAATTTTAATAAATCTTTTTTTAAACCATTTAACTATCGTTAGCGGTTGATGTTGATAACTTAAAGATAATCCATAACCGGATATAAGATAAAAAATCGAATTTCCAAGATGCCCGCCAAATGAGAGAGCTGGAAATGGATAAATAGAACTCAAATGAGAATTGACAATTAAAAGAATTGCTATGATTCTGATAATAAATAACGATGATATCATATAGTTGCTCCTATATTGATCTTGAGGTTTAAACCTTAAGCGTCTGACAGAGAAAGCGTAACGATAAAAATTAAGGGAACCTTGAATAATTGCATATTAAGATGCTTTTTAATTCCTGACTATTTGACAAACGATCCAAATTTACATGCAAGTTGCACAGACCTATCCTGGTCCCTTCCCGCACGCGCACGATCCCAATGTCGCATGATCATGGAGGCCGCTCGTTGCGCCTGAATGCCGAAAATATGCTTAATCCGCAAACGAATCCTCGACCTCGTTCGGTTCCCTTGTTTTTCCCAGTCCATCAACTTTTTATGATGGGAACCTTTACGCTGTAGACGCTCCCGATAGCCTATCTTCACGATGTTGTCTATTCTTTCCTGGGATCGATACGCCGAATCGGCCCTGACATCACGACTGGTGGTTTGAGGATCCTGTAAATCTTCAAAGACATTACTGTCATGCACTTCGGCACTGCTTATTCTGTAGCGGCAGATCAGCTTGTATTTCACATCTGCGGAGATGTGGTTCTTATAGCCGAAAAAGTTTCTCCCGTTTTTCTTCGTCCATCGGACATCAACATCTTTCTGGCAGCTTTTGTGCTTGCTCCAGTTTTCAGGTTCTTTCTCTTCTTTTGTTAGCTTATTTTCCTCATGGTCGTTACGCTGGATTGGCACTCGAACAATGCTGGCGTCGACAATCTGCCCCTTTTGAACCCTGAATCCATTATCATTGAGAAAGGTCTCAAACCGGGCGAACAAAGTCTCAACGACACCGGCTTTGGTAAGTCTTCACGAAACCACCATATGGATGTACAGTCCGGAATCTTACTGGCGGCATAAAGACCAAGGAAGCGGGAAAAGGAGTAGCGGTCAAAAATCTGAAATTCCAGAGATTCATCAGACAACCGATACAAGGACTGCAGAATCAATGTCTTGAAAAGCAAAATGCTGTCAAAGCCCTTAGCCCCGGCATTGGATTTTCTTTCTTTTTCCCGTGCCTGGTCGATAATCGGCCTGAAAATTTCCCAATCAATAATATCGTTAATCTTGGTCAGTGGATCACCAGCCTTATCGATGCAGTGAAGGCGCATATCAAAATCTAGAAATCCAAGTTGATTCATCGCTTTTTGCCGCGGTCGAAATATTTACCTGAATTGTTCTCGATATATTTAAATAACTTTCTATTTTTACCAAGAATTAATGGAATTCATGGGCGAAATATCGTGCAATTTTTCAAGGAACCCTTGTGACTAAATATTGATAGTTTAGGTGTTACGCCAACAATATTTCTATCAAAACCATCAGAAGAACAAGTTCTCTATGGTAAGTTTATTGAATAAAAATGATTACAACTTCTTCGCCTTTCCGAGAAACCAGCTCACAGCAATTAGAAGCCCCATGCCGAGCACAAAAACCACAATCCCTGAGAATTCGTGCAGAAATCCCTGAGCTGCTGCGGCGCCGATCTCGGTTGCCATCAAGGCTGTTGCCGTGAGCCTGACAGTGTTGGCAAAGATTGCGATGGGCGCTGCCGAGAAAAAGAGGATTATTTTTTTCTTTGCGGTCAAAGTGGACAAGAGTGCCAGGGCCCCGCTTAGAGCGAACATGGTCACAAGCGAGCGGAGCCCTGAGCAGGCTGCGACAACTTCGAGGGTTGTCTGTGCCAGATGCATGACATTTCCCTCCCGGTAGATGGGGATGCCCAGGGTCGATACGACCTGTTCTGTCAAATAGGATGAAAACAGCTGCATGGGAAAGGCGATCTTATTCCAGATAATGGCCGGAAGCGGTATCATGAAGATCAGATACGCCAAGGGAAGAAACAGCATTTTGAAGTACTGCCAGCCTAACAGGAAGAGAGCGATACCGAAGAGAACCACAAGAAGTGAGGTCCTCTGCAAAAAAAACTCCGACCCGATTTTTCCGACAATCAGCTGTCCGAGACCGGCGAGAATCACAAGGAGACCGGGATTGCACGGTTTGATGGCTATCTTCTTCAACTCATCGCGCATGCAATAGATAAAATAGAGTGTGAGAAAGGGGATGAAATAGCCGTGCGAGTAGTCGTCGTTGGTTCCCCAATCTTCAATCAATTTTACAAGGAATGGAAAATAAAGAAAAATCAGCGCCAGAAGAACTATCCCCAAGGGGAACCATTTTTCTCTGCTGGATTGCATGCTTTCATCTCTCATAGATGGGATCCTGGAAGAAAATTTTCGAGTTGCCCCATTGCCTGTTCGGCAAAATTCTGCGCTGTCTGTTCGGCCTTCCCGATTTCATTGCCCTGTGCCTGCACTATAATGCGAACGAAGGTCCCGTCTCTTCTGTTTTTTGTGAGGGCGTCCAGAACCAGGTAGACTTTCTCCCAATATTCTGAAGCAATTATTCTTCCCCGGTTCTGGTACCAATACAACACAACCTGGTATTGGTCGCCGTTACGGATCAGCATTTCGGTGACATCGGACTGTTTCTTTCCTTCAATACCGGCCTGAAGATGGACAGTTTTCACGTCGTCGATCCCCCATCCGCTTCCGGGAAGGCAGTTTTTGGGCGAGTGATAGCCGCCTTCGACGCCGACGGACGAATAAAATCCGGCATAGAAATTCACAGTCTCCGTTGCAGGATTTGTGTAATTGTATTCGATATAGTCGTCGACGCCAAGCAACTTCAAGACGTCTGCAGAGGATTGAAAGGACCTTGAAAGGGTGAAATCCCCAATGTGTTCAGGGAAAGAACTCAGAGACTGTTTGATCGGGACCGGGTTTACGGTCGAGGTGACCTGGAGAATGTACCAGGTGGCAGCAAACAACAATAAGACTATGAAAAATCTTCCTTTTCCTTTCATGCATTTTCTCTGAAGTATGGTGTTATGCACATCGATTGAACGGCCCTCTGTCTTCCGGTCCGGACGCAGAGAGGCGATTTCAGCTCCCCGGATTTGCCTCAATCAGCACAATCAAGCGTACCGGCCCGGAATGGTATGAAGAATAATACACATTTCATACAGTGATGAGAAGCATATATCGGACCTCTGGCAAGAAAGATACGCAATTGTCAGACTATCTTGTGCAATTGCCAGCCTAGCAGATTTGCAGATACTTTCAAATCATTTCTGATGATCGCCTCCGGCCTTTCTGTTGTATCCGGCGTCTCTCGTGGATCGTTCTTTGACGGATTGCATGCCGCAAACGGATGATGCCGTCATAAAAAATTGTCTCTCCGTTTTTAACCTGTTTTGCATGTAGGTTTGATGCCTACAGCGTAGGGATGAACAGGCCCACTGAAAATCAGTCCTGCGCCGATTTACTCGCGGTATTGCATCCTTTAAGATCCCCTGCAATTCTGAAATGACGCAGGAATGGTAGCTTCCTTGAGGATTTTCAGGAAATGCAAGCGATCATGGGCAACCGGGCGTGTCGCGGCTGGGTGCCGGTACCCATGATCGCTTGTCCTGTGCGCGTTCGAGACAAACGACGCAAAAGATTCCCATCTTCTTCCGAGGCTTAAAGCGGGAGCGGAGGTTTCGTCCATGTCAGTATACTCTTCTATAGTAATTACCACACCGTCGACGCATAACTTTATTGACAGAAAGCTGTATTCCCTGCCGGACCTCTGGTCCCCTGTTCCTCCACGAGATCGGCGGAAGACGGAGAGCAAGGGCGAATGCGACAAGCGAACGACAATGCAGGAAGCCGTCGCCCGGCATATCAGGGATGGCATCAACCTGGGCATAGGCGGGCTTCATGATACCCGGAGCCCGGTCGCAATCGTCCACGAGATCATACGGCGTGGAGTGAAAGGCCTGACGCTCTCGTTGTCGTCCTCCTCCCTGTCAGCGGAACTGCTGGCCGGAGCTATGATTCTCGATCCTTCCCATGTTTCCATTTCGCGGGTCCAATTTGCCTGGCACGATAATGAACTGAAAGAGATGAGGCCCTTGCTCGGGCATCTTGTCAGCACCGGGATGGTCGAGTGCGACGACTGTTCTGATTGCGCCATGGGCGACGGTTTTGATGCGTCCTCCTGCGGCAGCGGCCACAAGGGCTGGCAGAGTCTTGACGATTCCGGCGCCGCCACGGCCTTGATCGACCGGGAGAAGATCGCAACGCATACTTTTCAGGCCCAGAAAAAGAAGACATGGTCTCTCTGCCGTCCTGATGTGGGAATCGTGCATGTGCCTGCTGCAGACATGTGCGGCAATGCACGGATCCTTGGCTCGGTATGTGCCTGTCCCGACATTGCCCGAACTGCAATCAGAACTATTATGTCTGTAGACCAGGTGCTTCCCAAAGAAAATATCTTCAGCTTTTCCGATCTGAGCGAGATTTCCTTCGCGGATGTCGACGAGGTTGTCGAGCAGCCGTTTGGCGCCACGCCGGGGGCGTGCCAGGGCCATTATTGGTTTGATGTCCCGCATCTTCTTGAATTCAGAAGCATCTGTAAAGAGTTTACAAGGACTGGCGATACGCAGAGGCTGCAGAAATATTATGACCGCAACATCTTCGGATGCGAAACCTTTGAAGATTTCTTGAACCTGCAGTCTTCCAGGGCGCTGCGGGAGATCATCAGAAAAGATGGGGTACAGCCGCTGAACCTGGATTGAGTCCGGCGGTGAAACAGGGCGGGGAACCGTCCTGCTTTCGATTGATTGGCAGGTACTGAGGGCCGCATTTTCCGCCCTCAGTGAACAGTGGTTTTTTTACAAGAACTACAGGAACTACAAGAACTCAAGAGGTACGCAAATTGGAAAATTCAGAAAAAATGTTCTGGACGGGATTGTCGCCCGATGAGGCCAGAGAGGCCCTTGTCAACAAGGACAAGTCCATGAGGGATAAACAGATGACACTGAAGGAAGCAGTGTCTCGATTCATAAAGGACGGCGACAATATCGGTATCGGCGGGTTTGTCAATATCCGCCAGCCAATTGCCATTACCCATGAGATGGTCCGGCACGGCTTCAAGGATCTGACTCTTTCCTTTCAATCGGCAGGCATGGCGCCGGATATTCTCGGCGGGGCGATGATGGTCCGGCCTGAACATTTCTCTATCAAGAGGATCGAGCTTGCCTATTGGGCGCATGAAGCCTATGGCCTGTCGCCTGTCTGGAGATATCTTGCCGAACGGGCCCTGGTCGAGTTCGAGGATTGGAGCAACTACAATATGTCCGCCAGATTCAAGGCGGGCGCCATGGGCCTTCCCTTCATTCCGACCCGCGGCCCGCTGGGGGGAGACATCGTCAAGACCAGCCGGACAAAGGTCATGGACTGTCCCTTCACCGGGCGGCGCATCGCCCTGCTTCCGGCCAGCAATCCCAATGTCGCCATCCTTCATGTCCAGGCGGCGGATATGTACGGCAACTGCATTATCCGCGGTACCGATGCAACCTGCCCGGAACTGGCCATGGCCTCGGCCCATACCATCGTTACCTGCGAACAGCTGGTCTCTCATGAACTGGTGGTCAGCCAGCCGAAAGACGTGATGATTCCTTTTGCCGCCGTTGATGCAGTTGTTAAAGTGCCCTTTGGCGCCTATCCGGGCGCGTGCCGCCGTCACTATTATTTCAATGGCGATCATATCCGGGAATTTCACAGCCTTGTCGCTCCCGTCTGCAAGGGCGGATCAATGGACGGATTGAAGGCCTGGTATGACAAGCACATATTTGGCGTGAAGGAGTTTGAAGATTACATCGAAATGTTCCAGTCCCGGCAACTGATTGCCGATCAGGCTGCGGAGTCATTCAACTGCGAACGGCTGGCCTGATTTCCGGAACAGTTTTTACCAATATATAAGGAGTCTTTATGACAGATTCAAAAGAGGCGATGAGTCCCTCTACGGATTACACCGCCCAGGAAATAATTGTCGTGGCCGGAGCAAAGGTTCTGGAAGACGATAAAATCGTGTTTGTCGGGACGGGCCTGCCCATGGTGGCGTCTCTTCTGGCGAAGCGGACCCATGCTCCCGGGCTGATTCCCGTTTTCGAAGCCGGAGCCGTCGGCCCTCCTTTGCGGCACGGACTTCCCACCTCCGTCGGTGATTCGAAGACCTTCACCGGCGCATCCTATGTCAAGGGATTGAATGCCGCCTTCGAGCTGACGCAGCGCGGCTTTGCCGATTTCGGCTTCATCGGCGGCGCAGAGGTCGATATGTTCGGCAATCTGAACTCCACCATGATCGGCGATTTTCCCGACGGATATCAAAAACCGAAGGTCCGGTTGCCGGGAAGCGGAGGGGCCAGCGACATGGCCGCCTCCTGTGAACGGACTATCCTGATCGTTCCTCACGATAAAAAGAAATTCAACAGGAAATTGAATTATATCACCAGCCCCGGCCATCTGGACGGCACGCCGGATGCACGGTACAAGGCAGGCATGCAGGGAAAAGGCCCCTATCGTCTGATCTCCACCAAGGGCATTTTTGATTTTGACGAGAAGACCAGAAGAATGCGTATCTTGTACACCTTTCCCGGCGAAACCATTGAGAGCATTCAGGCGGAAACGGGATTTGAGCTGCTGGTCGCTCCGAATGTCTCGGAGTTTGCCGTGCCCACTGTCGAAGAAATACGCTTGATCCGTGAAGAAATCGACCCGGCAGGGGTGTTTGTAAAACGCGCAGCAAAATAACTGCGCAGCAGTTGAAGGGCGCCGTTTCCCGGCGGCCCCTTTCTCTGCACATTGAAGCTGCTTTCCCTGCTGTCTCTTCTTGCACTCCGAGAGACCGCAGGTTGTTGAAACGTCTGCGTCCCCCGAGATGGGCTGCCCCATCCTGCTTGTCCCTACGCGGCCCGGTCGGGGGGCGTCAGCGTTTTTTCCTTCCTTTCTTGTCTCCCCACTCCGCTTGCGGCCCGTAAATAAGCCGCAGTCCACGTGTCTTTGCGAACACCCTTCGCAGGAAAAATGCCTGAAGAAAACATGCCGCAGTCCTTGCGCCTCACTTGCCGGAGCGGGCCGCTATGCTTATAGATTGGTAAAGGATTCAGGATAAAAGGAGAAAATCAATCGTGGGCAGAGGTATTCCGGTACATACAGAGGCTGTTGGGCTTCCGGGGGCGCTGGGGGCATTGCGTTTCGATAATCGCTTTGTCCGGGAACTGCCAGCAGACCCGGTCCGTGAAAATGCGCGCCGCCAGGTTGCAGGGGCCTGCTACTCGCTTGTCAGTCCTGTTCAGGTTTCGAGGCCCGATCTGGTGGCCTTCTCCCGCGAGGCGGCAGAATTGCTGGATCTTTCCGAGGAGGCCTGCGCCTCCCCCGAATTTCTAGAGGTCTTTTCCGGCAACGGCATCCTGCCGGGGATGCAGCCCTTTGCCATGTGCTATGGCGGGCACCAGTTCGGCCACTGGGCAGGCCAGCTGGGAGACGGCCGGGCCATCAATCTGGGCGAGATCATCAACGCGCAAGGCCTGCGCTGGGTGCTGCAGCTGAAAGGGGCCGGGCCGACGCCCTATTCGCGCACGGCGGACGGCCTGGCGGTGCTGCGCTCCTCGGTGCGGGAATTTCTCTGCAGCGAGGCGATGTTTCATCTGGGCATTCCGACTACCAGGGCCTTGAGCCTGATCCTGACCGGCGACCTTGTGGAGCGGGACATGTTCTATGACGGTCACCCGCAGGATGAACCCGGTGCCGTGGTCTGCAGGCTTTCGCCGTCGTTTATCCGTTTCGGCAACTTCGAAATATTCGCCGCAAGAGAAGAGCACGGCCTGCTGCGGCAGCTGGCCGACTACACGATCCGCACGGATTTCGCTCACCTGGGGGAACCGTCGGCAGACGTGTATGGCCGATGGTTTGCCGAGATATGCCGCAGGACCGCCGAACTGATGGTCCACTGGATGCGGGTCGGTTTTGTCCATGGCGTGATGAATACCGACAATATGTCCATCCTGGGGCTGACCATCGATTACGGTCCCTATGGCTGGCTGGAAAATTTTGATCCCGGCTGGACGCCGAACACCACCGATGCTGCCGGGCGGCGGTATTGTTTCGGCAATCAGCCGCATATCGCCCAGTGGAATCTTGTGCAGCTGGCCAACGCCCTCTATCCCCTGATCGGCGCAGCAGATCTTTTGGAGGAGGGCCTGGCCCGATACAACCGGGTCTTTCAACAGGGCTGGCGGGAGATGATTGCCGGGAAGCTGGGGCTTGCATCCTTTGAACCGGCAACCGACGACCCGCTGGTGAGCGAGCTTTTCGGCCTGCTGCAGGCCCTGGAGATGGATATGACGATTTTCTTTCGCAATCTCGCCCGCTTTGAGATGACGCAATCAAAAGAGATTCCTTCCTTTTTGCTGGATGCGTGTTATTCTCCACCTGGCCAAGAGGCCTGCGCGCGGCTTTCCGCCTGGCTTGCCGGATACGGGCAGCGGCTGCAAAGGGATGCCCTTCCGGACCGCCGCCAGCGGATGAACCGCGTCAATCCGAAATACGTGCTGCGCAATTATCTGGCGCAACTGGCCATCGATAAGGCCGCGCAGGGCGATTTCTCCAGCGTCCGGGATCTGCTGGAGGTGCTCAGGCACCCCTATGACGAGCAGCCGGAAGCGGAAGGCTACGCCAGCAGGCGGCCGGATTGGGCGCGCAACCGGGCCGGCTGCTCCATGCTTTCCTGCAGTTCGTAAGGGCAGGATGAGCATCCGCGGGCGGCGGATTTCTTTGAGGTCACCTTGAGTATATCGGATAAGGGAAATGATGAACAATTGCGCAGAAAAGGGGCTGACGCTTTTCGCGGCCCAGAAAATCATCGCCGCATATGCCCGCAAGACGGAAGGGGAGACCGTTGCCTTGGAGGACGCCCTGTTCCGGGTGCCGGTGCATGCAATCCCGGCCATGAAGGCGCTGCCCGGATATGATCAGTCCGGCCGGGACGGTTTTGTGGTCTCGGAAGAGGGGGCGGCCTGTCTCGGTGAGGGCGGCAGCCTGCGCATCGCAGGAGAGATCCGGGCCGGGACCACCGATCCGCTGCCGCTGCAGGCGGACCTTGCCTGCCGGATCATGACCGGCGGGCTGATCCCTGCCTGCGGATCGCGGGTGATTCCCCAGGAAGTCTGCCTTGTGCGGGACGGGATGCTGTCAGCCACCGCTGCAGGCCTTGGGGGCCGGAACAGATTCATTTTCCTGAAGGGCAGCGAAATCGGCAGGGGGCGGGTGGTGGTTGCCGCCGGGGAGCCCATCCTGCCGGAGCATCTGGTCCGGCTCGCGGCAACGGGCCATGCCCGGATGCTGGTTCACAGGAGGCCGCGGGTGCTGTTTGCATGCACCGGCAGCGAGCTGGTCGATACGCCGGACGAGGAAAAACCGGGCCTGAAGGTGTCGGGAAACCGCTATCTGCTGAACGGTCTGATCCGGATGGCGGGCGGCATTCCCGAGTACCGGGGGACGGTTGCCGACAGTGTCCGGGACCTTGCCCTGGTCCTGGGCCGGATCGAGGCTTTGGAGGCGGAGCTCATCATTACCACCGGGGGCATGGGTCCGGGGAAATACGATCTGGTGGAGCAGGCCTTCACGCGCGCGGGAGGCGTGATCCTCTATCGATCGCTGCAGCTCCGGCCGGGAAAGGCAACGCTGTTCGGATTGCTTGGACAGAGCCTCTTCTTCGGGCTTCCCGGCCCGCCCGCGGCCATCAGCGCCCTGTTTCCGCAGCTCATAGAACCCGCCCTGCTTCGCTGCCGGGGTGTGAAAACCATCAAGGCAGCCAGGATCAAAGCCACTCTTCAGGAACCGGTGGCCTTCAAGGAAAAAGGCGTGCTGCGCCTGAAGGGAGGCGTTCTGGAAAAAGGCCTTTCGGTCCGTCCGGCCGGAAAGTCGGAGACTGCGGGCTGTCAGATCTTCTTTCCGGCGCACCGGTTGAATTTTAAAAGGGGAGACGTGGTCGAGGTCCAGCCGCTTTCTGCGCATGCCGGATATTTTCCCCCGTACTAAATCCCTTCCTGCTGGCAGGAGGGGCAGAAGAAGGTGGCCCTGCCTACCATGCGGATCTTTTCGATGGATGTGCCGCAGACCTGGCATGGATCGCCGTTTTTCCCGTAGACCTTGAAATGGACCTGGAAATAGCCGGGCCTGCCGCTGGCGTTCAGATAGTCGCTGATGGTCGATCCGCCGCAGTCGATGGCCTGCCGCAGGATGGCGCGCAGGGCGGGGATCAGCCTCTCCCAGTCCTGCGCGCTCAGGCTGCAGGCCGGGCGGGTCGGATGGATTCCCATGCTGAACAGACACTCGTTGGCGTAGATATTGCCGACGCCCGCCAGGATCCGCATATCCATCAGGAAGCTCTTGATGGGCTGTTTTTTGCTCCCGGCCTGAGTCTGAAGATAGGCTGCGGTGCAGTCCTCGCCAAGGGGTTCGGGGCCGACCGACTTGAAAAATGTGGTCTTCATGGCCGGGGCCTCGTCAGGGGAGGCAAGCCGAACGGAGCCGAAACGCCTGGCGTCGTGGAAGCGCATCTCCAACCCGTTGTCGAGTTGCCACCGGATGTGGTCATGGGCGGCGAGAGGCGAGCCGGAAGCAAAGAGCCCAAGCCTGCCCGTCATGCCCAGATGGACGATGAGGACCGCGCCGGAATCGCAATAAAGCAGCAGGAATTTGGCCCTCCTGCCCACCTCCATGATGGCGTGGCCGACGAGAAACTTCCGCATGGCATCAAGCGGCACGGGGTGGCGCAGCGCCTTGCCGTCATGGAAGACGGCCTCAATCCTCAGACCGGGGAGATGGGCTTGCAGCCCCTGGCGAATCACTTCAATTTCCGGCAGTTCTGGCATATCTTGCGTATTTTCAGGGGATGCAGATCCCCAGGGCTGAGGTTTGGTGAAAGGCTGTGATCACCCGGATTTTTTCCCCTGGAATCTGATTGCGCCGGTTCCGCTCGAAGATGAAGAATGACTCCGGTCCGTCCGTCCGGTCGATCGCACGCAGGATCAGATCGGTAAAGCCGGGCATTCCCGCTGCGCTCAAGGCCTTTTTCGCCGCCTCTTTTGCGGCCCAGAGAAGCGCCAGGCCCTGCAGAAGACCGTTTCCCTGCATCCCGGACAGCAGCCGTTCTTCCTGCTCCGTGCAGAAACGCTCCTTGACGCGGATAAGCGTATCGCTCGTCTTCTGGATATCGACGCCGCAGCCTGTCTCCGCCGCCAGGGCAAGTGCCAGGCTGCCGCTGTGCGAGATCGAGACATCCGGGGCCTGCGGCCAGGCCTCCCCGCAACGCAGCGCCGCAAAAGGCCTGCCGTCGGCGGAATTGCAGATCATCATCGCAGGAAAGGCCGGTATCGTCCGGCCCGGACAATGGCAGCGGAGGAAGTCCTGCAGGGCGATCTTGGCGCAGATGCGTCCGGCAAACCATTCGTTTTGACGCTTCTTCAGCGTGAATCCGCAAAATCTTTCCTCTTCCTGCACGCTCAGCCATTGTGCAGGGACCATCGCATCCGGACCGGCACTTTCCATGGCCGAAAAGTCGAGGAGAACAGGCGCGGAACAGGGCTGCCGGTCTGCGGTTCTTATCTTCTCCAGGAGGGTTTCCGGCAGGGGGATGGCGCGGATAAAAGGGGGAATAGCAGGGGCCATGCCTAAAAATACCTTGCAATTTCAATTGTTCCTGCTAACAATTCAGCCACAGAAGGTGTGGCGCGCCGCGGTTTATTCAAGGAAACAGGAGTTGCTATGATTACCGGTACCGGTCTGACGGGATATGACCTGGTTGTTGTTGTCATTTTTGGTTTATTTGTTCTGCGTGGGATATGGCTGGGACTTCTCAAACAGGTCACAGGCCTTGTGGGCCTGTATGCGGGCTACATTATTGCCGGTCAGTATCATGACCGGGTAACGCCCTTTTTACTCCAGATATCGAAAAATCCCAAGGTCATTTTTTTTGCTTCCTATATCGTCGTCTTTTTGGCCACTTATATTGTGGTTCTACTGGTCGGAAGAGTGATTGCCTTTATGATGAAGCTCACCTTCACCGGCTGGCTGGACAAAATCCTGGGCGGGGTGCTCGGCGGCGCCAAGGCGCTGCTGCTTCTCGTGATGCTGCATATGGTTCTGAAAATGGCCTTGCCGCCGGAGGACAGGATGCTCGTTGACTGCAAGACCTGCAACGCCTTGAACAAGAGCAGCGATATTGCACGGGAATTGATCAAGGATGAGGATGTGAAGAAGCTGCTCGCCGAAAAGAAGGCAGAATTTGCCACCAGGGATGTGAAGGAGAAGGTGCAGGAATTTTTCGAGGCCCCGCCCAAGGATAAAGCCCCTGCAGCGGGGGGGGCTGAAAAGCCGCCGCCGGGAGAATCATCTCCTGTACAATGAAGCCAGCCGTTGAGGCGGGACGTGCAGGAAAAATCCCAGGATTACAAGCTGATTGATCAGTGTTGTGCGGACGATTCCCTTTCGTTGCCAGCGCCGCGCCGAGGTGGTGACGCATTGGGAGAGGATGCGGATTGTGCCCAGGCCTTTTGCCTTTCTGACGAAGAGGAAGTCCTCCATGATGGGGAGATCCGGGAAGCCGCCGAGACGGTCGAATTGCTCCCTGGCGATGAAGATGGCCTGATCGCCGTAAGGCAGTTGCAGGAGGCGTGAGCGGAGAGTGGCGCAGAGGGCGATGAAGCGCAGTGCGGGACCTTCGTGTTCTATGGAAAGACTGAAGGCCCCTGCAATCACATCCGTTGCTGACAGGGCCTGCAGGAGGGGCAGGGAAAAGTCCTGGGGCAGGCGGGTGTCGGCGTGGAGAAACAGCAAGACCCGGCCCTTGGCACAGGCCGCCCCGTAGTTGAGCTGGGCCGCCCGCCCGCCGGTGCAGCGCTCAACGCGCAGTCCCAGCTCCTGCGCCAGGAGGATTGTCCGGTCGGTGCTGCCTCCGTCGACAAGGATGATTTCGCAGGCCGTGCCCTGCAGGTTGTCTGCAAGGGCGCCGATATTTTGCTCTTCATTCAGCGTCGGGATAATAATCGAGATATCCGAGATCTTCTGGTCTGTCGATGTCATGGAGTTCCGGAAGCAGAGAGAAGGTGAGTTGTAAGCGGCAGGCCCTGGCCACGGTGTCGGCGAAGACGCTTGCCGCCCCCCAGGGGATGCCGGTAAAGAGGGATGACAGCCGGTCTTTATCCAGGCTTCCCTTCACGCCGATCAGGTAGTAGCCGCCGTCGCAGGCGGGACCGATGACCATGTCGGTGTCCCTGAGGGCCTTCAGGGCCTGGTCAAGGATGCCTGCGGTGACGCCGGGGGTGTCCGAGCCGGTGAGGATGACGGCCTCCGCCTGGCCGAGATGCATGGCGATGGCCTGGGCCATCCGAACCCCAAGATCGCCGTCTGTCTGGTGCCGGTAGATGGCAGAGGCCCCGAGCCAGGCCCGCATCAAGGGCAGGCTGCCGCCATCGTAATGAATTTCCAGGATGTGGGGATGCGTCGCCGCCAGTACTGCGGCCTGGCCCACGATCCGCTCGGTCATCTTGCGCTGCAGACCTGCGGCCCCCTGCTCCCCCAATACGGGGATCAGCCGGGTCTTGCTCAGGCCGGGTACCGGGTAGCGGGTAAAAACCAGGACAATGTCTTGCCGGGTGTTCATAGAATATTGTAATATCAGAATTTCAATCCTGTTGGCCAGTTTTTTGCCTGCGGGCGGTTGTTCCGGCGGATGGCCCCAGCGGCGCGGCCCTGGCCGTGGCGGGCCGCCTGCTTGCGGGGAATGGGACGGTCCTTCTTTGCAATTGTACCTGATAATTTACTCTTTGCCCAAATTTTACCATCTTGCGATTTTCTTATGAGACAGGGGCGGAAAAAAATACAGCCCGAATCTTACCGGGAGAGGACCTACCGGCAGTCCATGGAGCAGAACGACCTGATCACGAGCCTGGTGCAGATCAAGGAGACGGACCTGCATATCCAGGCAGACCGGGACGTGACCAGAAGGGCCTCAGAACTGGTCCTGCAGTACCGGCTGCAGATCGAGAGCTATATTTCCGATCATCCGGATTTTTTGACGTCGCTTACTCCTCTGCCCCTGGACAGCCTGGCCCCTCCCGTGGTCCGGGACATGCTGCAGGCCTCGGAGGCCGCTGGGGTCGGTCCCATGGCCGCGGTCGCTGGCAGCATCGCGGGCTTTGTCGGGAAGGCCTTGATTGGCGAAGGCGCAGCCGAAATCATCGTTGAAAACGGCGGGGATATATTTATACAGCGGCGTAAGGACTGCACCATCGCCATATTTGCAGGCCAGTCGGTTTTAAGCAACAAGGTCGGGCTTGTACTCTCCGCCGGGCAGATGCCCTGCGGCGTCTGCACCTCGTCGGGGACGGTGGGGCACAGCCTGAGCCTGGGCAAGGCCGATTCCGTCACCGTTGTGGCCGAGTCGGCAGCCTTTGCCGACGCCGTCGCGACCCTGGTGGGCAATGCGGTGGGCGGGGAGGGCGGGGGAAAGGCCGGTGTCGGCCGGGCCCTGGAGAAGGCAAAAGAGATCGCCGGAATCCTGGGCGTTGTCGTCATCTGCGGCGATACGCTGGGGGCGGTCGGCGATGTGCGGCTTGTCAGCCTCAGCGAGAGGAGAGACGCCGGAGACTGAGGTTAGTGAAAATCCGGCGCATACCTGCCGGTTCTAACCAGCATAGCTGGACCGGAATGACCAGCCTCAACGAAACATGAAAGCTCGTCATTTCAGTATGGCACGGCCAGATTATGAAGAGACTTTGATATAAACATGAACGATTACGAGGAAAACAGAGAATGAAAAGCGAACGACCTGCCTGTTTCAAGGCCTACGATATCAGGGGGAAGGTCCCCTCCGAGCTCAATCCCGGTCTGGCAAGGGATATCGGCAGGGCCTTTGCCGCCGTTTTTCCGTTGAAGAAGGTGGCGGTCGGCTATGACATCAGGCTCAGCAGCTGCGAGATTGCCGAGGCCTTAATCTCCGGGCTGATCGATATGGGGACCGATGTGGTGAGCCTGGGCCTCTGCGGCACCGAGGAGATCTATCATGCAGCCTTCAGCCTTGAGGCTCAGGGCGTCGATGGCGGCGTCATTGTCACCGCAAGCCATAATCCCGCCGATTACAACGGCATGAAACTGGTGGTGAAAGGGGCGAGGCCGGTCTCCGGGGATTCCGGGCTCTTCGCCATGGCCGATATGATTGCCGCAGGCAGTCTTCCCGCCCTCTCCGCCGTCAAGGGCAGGCGGACCAGCGAACCGGCCAAGGACCGCTATATCGACCATCTGCTGGGCTATGTGCGATCAGACGAGCTGAAGCCCTTGAAAATCGTGGTGAACAGCGGCAACGGCTGTGCCGGTCCAGTGCTCGATCTTCTGGAAAAACGGCTGCCGTTCCGCTTCGTCAAACTGCATCACAGGCCGGACGGGAGCTTTCCCCACGGCGTGCCCAATCCCCTGCTTCCGGACAGACGCGAGGAAACGTCCCGGCTGGTGCGGGAGCACGGCGCGGATATGGGGATTGCCTGGGACGGAGATTTCGACCGCTGCTTCTTCTGGGATGAACAGGGCAATTTTATCGAAGGCTACTATCTGGTCGGTCTGCTGGCCATGGAGCTCCTGCGCAAGGAACCGGGCGGCACGATCCTCTACGATCCGCGCCTGACCTGGAACACCGAAGAGCTGGTCCGCGCGGCGGGCGGCGTTCCCGTCATGACCCGGACCGGGCACGCCTTCATCAAGGCGCGGATGCGGCAGGAGGACGCGGTCTACGGCGGCGAGATGTCGGCGCATCATTATTTCCGTGATTTCGGCTATTGCGACTCGGGCATGATCCCCTGGCTGCTGGTGGCATCCCTGCTGAGCCGTTCCGGCATGCCGCTGTCCCGGCTTGTGGCGGAACGGATTGCCGCCTATCCCGTCTCCGGGGAGATCAACAACCGGGTGGCAGATCCGGACCTTGTTATTGCACGCATCGAAAAGGCCTATTCAGGAGGCGTAAAGGACACCATCGACGGGCTCAGCCTTGCCTTTCCTGAATTTCGCTTTAATATCAGGAAATCCAATACGGAGCCCTTGCTCAGGCTCAATGTGGAAACCCGAAAAGATGCGGCGCTGCTGGAAGAAAAGACCAGGGAAATTCTCAATTTAATCCTTTGACAACCCTTGGATAGCGGATATATTCAGCTCTTCGGCCAGCCTCTCCGTTAAAGAGGCATGATCGCGAATCCCGGCTTTGATCGTGTTCGACTACTCTTAACCTTTTACGATTTCATGAGGCGTACGGTGCAGACTATTCAACCAATAATTCTGGCAGGCGGGACCGGTTCCAGGCTCTGGCCCCTTTCGCGGGAGCTTTATCCCAAACAGCTTCTGAAACTGATCGATGCGACATCCCTGCTGCAGACCACTCTGCTGCGGGTGGCGCAACTGCCCGGGATGCTGCCGCCCATTGTCGTCGTCGGCGAGGAGCACAGATTTATCACCAAAAGCCAGGTCGACGCGCTCCCGGAGGTGAAGGACTATACCATCCTGCTGGAGCCGATAGGAAGAAACACCGCTCCGGCCGTTGCCGGCGCCGTGGAATATATTGCCGCAGAAGGTGATGATGCTGTGATTGCCCTTGTTCTGCCTGCGGATCATTTGCTTGTTCATATCGATAAATTCCGTGATGTCGTCGGAAAGGCGGCCCAGCTGGCGGCAGAAGGCCTGGTGGTCACCTTCGGGATTGAGCCCCGGCACGCTGAGACCGGCTACGGTTACATAGAGCGGGGGGAGGGGAATGCCGTCCGTTCATTCAAGGAGAAGCCGGATCTGGCAACCGCGAAGGAATACCTGGAGAAGGGGAACTATTTTTGGAACAGCGGGATGTTCGCCTTTTCGGTCGCGACCTTTCGGCAGGAAATGGCTGCATATGCCCCCAAAATCCTCTCGTGCATGGCGGAGGCGGCGGGAGAGGGAAGCCGGGATCAGCGGTTTTTCCGGTTCGATAGCGAGGCCATGTCGCGATGTCCCAGTGATTCAATAGATTACGCACTGATGGAGAAGACATCCAAGGCCGCCGTGGTGGTTGCCGACCTGGGCTGGAGCGATATCGGCTCCTGGCAGGCGCTGTGGGAAGTCTCTGAAAAAAACGCCGACGGCAATATCCTGCAGGGAAGGCCGGAAAACCTGATTGTAAAGGACTCGAAAAACTCGTTGATCCGGTCGGATGACCGGCTGGTCACGGCTATAGGGCTGGAAGGGACCCTGGTGGTGGAGACTGCCGATGCCGTGCTGGTCGCGCCTCTTTCCCGTTCTCAGGATGTGAAGGAAATTGTCGAGGATCTGAAAAAGCAGGGAAGAAAGGAGTTCCGTTTCCACCGGACCGTGTATCGTCCCTGGGGCAGTTATACCGTTCTTGAGGAGCAGCCCCGCTACCAGATGAAACGCATAACCGTCAATCCCGGCCAGAAGCTTTCCCTGCAGATGCACCATCACCGGTACGAGCATTGGGTGGTTGTGACCGGGACCGCAAGGATAACCAATGGCGACGATGTGTCGCTGATCTATGAAAACCAATCCGCCTATATCAAAGCTGGCGCTCTACACAGGCTGGAGAATCCGGGGGTGATCCCGCTGGAGCTGATCGAGGTCCAGATCGGCAGCTATCTGGGCGAAGACGATATCGTTCGTTTCGATGACGATTACGGCCGGGACAAGGGCTGAGCCAGATCCGGAAACATCCGCCGGATTGCCTCGCTTTTTGCCTCAACGATTCCCCGTTCCGTGATCAGGCCGGTCACGAGCCGCGCCGGAGTCACATCGAAGCTGTAATTGGCTGCTTTTGTGCCGGGGGCGGCAAGGCGTATCGACTCGATCCTGCCGTCCGCTGTCGGTCCGCTGATGCAGGTGATCTCCTCGCCTGCGCGCTCCTCGATGGGGATGCCGCTGCCGTTTGCAAGGGTCCAGTCGAAGGTCGAGGAGGGCAGGGCCACATAGAAGGGGATGTCGTTGTCGCGGGCGGCCAGCGCCTTTAAATAGGTGCCGATCTTATTGGCGACATCTCCGTTGCTGGTGGTGCGGTCCGTGCCGACAATGACCATATCCACCAGGCCGTTCTGCATCAGGTGCCCGCCCGCATTGTCGGTGATCAGGGTGTTGGGGATTTCCTCCTGCTGCAGTTCCCAGGCCGTCAGCCGTGAGCCCTGGTTCCAGGGCCTGGTTTCATCCACCCATACATGCAGGGAGATGCCCGCGTCCCGTGCGGCATAGAGGGGGGCCGTGGCGCTGCCGAAATCGACAAAGGCCAGCCAGCCGGCATTGCAGTGGGTCAGGATATTCACCGGCTGCCCCTGCTTTTTCCTGCTGACCTCCCTGATTATCTCCATCCCGTGTCCGCCGATCCTGCGGCAGAACTCCGCATCCTCATCGGCAATGGCTGCGGCCACGCTGAAGGCCTCGTCTCTCTTTTCGCGGGGCGTCTGTTTCTGCCCGACGGCGTGCAGGACCCGCTCGACGGCCCAGGCCAGGTTCCGGGCTGTCGGCCTGCTGCTGCAGAGTCTGGCCCCCGCCTGGAGCATTTCCCGGTCGAAGTCCTGATCCGAGGCCCTGATCGCAGCCAGGTACATGCCGTATCCGGCTGTTGCCCCTATCAGCCCCGCCCCTCTGACATGCATATCCTTGATGGCCGTGCGCGTCTCCTCGAGATCCCTGAGCTTTTCTATGACGAATCTGTGAGGAAGCTGCCGCTGATCGATGATACAGACGGTGGCGGCATCGTCGGGATCCGGCCAGATGGTTCTATAGTGCTGATTGTATACTTTCATGTCTCCTCCGGTATGCGTGCAGGGAATTGGACGGCCTCGGTCCATCGCTGTCCAAGGTACCGTACAGGGGGATAAAAGTAAAGGCAGGGCGGAGAAGAGAGGGGGAAGAGACTTCGCCTGGGCGGTCTGCCTGCCTGTTGCGGGATGAGGAGGCCGCTTGGTCTCTCAATCGAAGAAGGACGGAAATGTCATATAGATGTTCAGTTTTTACAAATATGAAATTTAGCCATGGCGACGTAGGGGGGATAATTCGAAATAATTCGAAATAAATCTTTTAAAATGCGTATATTGATGTGTATTGATAGCCTGATTGGATTATGGCACGTCCTTTGTATACTAAAAAGAGTAGACGCGGTGGTTGGTCTTCGTGTAGAAACTGAGAAAGATGTTCAGGGGGTTGATGTGAAAGAGCATTGCGAGGCCGGCTCTTCCATCCGATCGTGGACAGGAAGCTTTTTATAAAGGTTCCTCTGGAGCCGATAGACAGGAAAAAGAAGCCATCAAACCAGCATGGCTGGACTGGCCAGCTTCAACGAGACATGAAAGCTCGTTATTTCCATACGGCAGCAGGAACGGCGGGGCCAGCATCAAAATGAGACTTTCCTATAAAGAGGAAGACTATGAAAAAAATTGAAGCAATTATCAAACCGTTCAAGCTTGATGAAGTCAAAGACGCCCTTAATGAGATGGGCATTAAGGGTATGACGGTTTCCGAGGTCAAAGGCTATGGCCGTCAGAAAGGGCATACCGAGATCTATCGGGGCGCGGAATATGTGGTTGATTTCATTCCGAAGACCAAAATTGAAATCGTGATTGGCGCGGATATGGTCGATCAGGTTGTGGACAAGATCAGAAATGCTGCCAATACAGGCAAGATCGGTGATGGCAAGATCTTTGTCACCTCTGTGGAACGGATCATCCGCGTGCGGACCGGCGAAGAAGATCTGGATGCCATCTAGCAGGAGCGTATGAGATCGCCATTACATTCTCAACGTGAAGCGCTGGAGAAGTTGTGGGAGCAGGGGTTGAGCGGTCATTCCCTGCTTCGCAGTCACAGTCGGCTTGTCGATGAGTTCATTCTTGAGTGTTTCCAGGCCTCGGAGCTGTCCGGAGCCGCTGAATCGGTGTCTCTGGTGGCCCTGGGCGGCTATGGGCGGCAGGAGCTTTTCCCCTTTTCCGATATCGACCTGATGATTCTCTACCGGCCTTCGGCGGGAGAGGAAGTCGGGAAGATTACGGATGCCATTCTCTATCCCCTTTGGGATACCGGGCTTGATGTCGGACATGGCGTGCGGACGGTGGAGGAGTCTCTCCGGCATGCCGGTGAGGATTTCTTTTTCAGGGTCGCCATGCTTGACGCCCGCCTTATCGGCGGTTCGCAGCTTCTCTTTTTTGAATTGCTTTCAGGCTATAAGGAAAAGTTTGTCGAGGGGGAGCGGGAGGAATTCGTCCGCAGCATGAAGATCTTCCGGGATGAGCGGCGCACCCGCTTCGGCAGCCATAGCTACCTGCTGGAACCGAACATCAAGGAAGGCAAGGGCGGGATGCGGGATATCCAGGCCATGCTCTGGACCGCAAAGGTCGTTTTTGGTCTGGAAGGCCTGACCGGGATTGTCAACGCCGGGATTCTGCTGGAGCAGGAACAGGCGGATTTCGTCAACTCCTGGGAGGCCCTTATCGGGATCCGGAACAGGCTTCATTATATCAGCAAGCGCAAGAACGATCAGCTTTACTTCGAACAGCAGGAAGAACTGGCCCTGGCCCTGGAGTATAAGCCGCGCAAGGGGGCTCTTGGCGTCGAAGTCTTCATGCGGGAGATGTATGCCCATTTGCAGACCATAGCCGTGATCACCGATCTGTTTTTCGAGCATGTCGATGAGGTCTTGGGGCTGGCCGGAAAGAGTGAAGGGCAGGGGCGAGACAGGGTCATCGAAAAGGGGATAGAGTTGCGAAACGGCTTTATCAACCTGACTGCCGCCCATGAGGACCTGCTGGCCAGGCCCTATCTTCTCATGCGGGTCTTTCTTGCCTCTGTCAGACTGGGTGCGCCTGTTCATCACCGGGCCCGCAAGGCGATTGCCGCGAACCTGGACATGATCAGCGACAAGGTTCGCACCTCATCACGGATGTCCAAGGCCTTTCTCGAAATTCTGGAGAGCGACGGTGATGTCCTCTATGTCCTGGAACTGATGCTGGAGACGGGACTGCTGGTGGCCTATATCCCCGAGTTCGGGAGGATCCTGACTCTGGCCCAGCATGATCTGTATCATATCTATACTGTTGACAGGCATTTATTGCAGGCCGTAAGCGAACTGCACAAGGTGATCGTCCGTGAACGTCATCTCTATCAGACCCTTGCCACTCCTGCAATTCTGCTGGTGGCGGCCTTGCTCCATGACATCGGCAAAGGTGCTCACAGCGATCATTCCGTGGTTGGCGCCGACCTTGTCATAGAGGTTGGGAGACGCCTCGGTTTCAATGAGGAAGAGTGCTCCTGTCTGGGGTTTCTTATCCGGTACCATCTCTTCATACCGGAAAATGCCCTGCGGCGCGATTTGAATGATGGCGGGTTTATCAAACGCTGTGCCGAAACCATAGGCACCACAGACCGGTTGACGATGCTGTACCTCCTCTCCATTGCCGACTCCAAAGCGACGGGACCTTCCGCCTGGAGCGACTGGAAGGCGGCCCTGATGCAGGAGATGTTCCTGCGTATCCGGCCCTATCTGGAGTTTGCGCACTTTGATCATAAGGGCGCGGGAGTTATTGATCGCCAGATGGAACAGGGGGCCGTCTGGTTGAAGACGCAGGTGGCGGATCTGTTGCGGTCTGAAGAGGGGCTGCTGATGGATGTGGACGATCTTTCAGCCGATTACCTGGTGAGTTTTGCTCCGGAGACAGTCGCTGAGCATATCAGAATCCATCGTGATCACTATCGGGTAATCCGGCAGAAGTCCCTGATCTTTGCCAAGGATAAAAAGGATAAATGGTCGTTGCTGGTCGTCACTACCGATCAGCCGGGATTGCTGGCCAAGATCTGCGGAGTGATGGCGCTGCATAATCTGATGGTGCTCAATGCCCAGATCTTCACCTGGAGCGATGAGACGGTGGTCGATGTCATCGAGGTTCGTTCTACCGATGGACTGACATTCAAGGAAAGGGACTGGCAGACCCTCAATCAGGATCTGGATCTGGCCATCAACCATCGGCTGGGCCTCGGTCACCGGCTTTATCAGAAGCTGGCCTCAACCTATGGCCGCCGCAAGGAACTGCAGGGAAGGCAGGAATCCAAAGTGATTATCGACAATGAGTCTTCCGAGAACTACACCATTATCGAGGTCTATGCACCGGACCGGCCGGGGCAGTTGTATCACATCACCCAGACGTTGGCGGATTTTGGCATCAATATTCACAAGGCCTTTATCGCTACGGAAGTGGAGCGGTTGATCGATGTCTTTTATGTCCTGGACATGCGCAAAGAAAAAATTACCGATCAGGAATTCAAGAAGGAGGTAACCCATGGGCTGCTGTATTCGATCAGCAAAAATGAAAAATAAATCAAAACGTTGCTCGGTGTAAGACGGTATTTCGCCAAGTATTGCAATCATGTAAGAATTCGTTTTCTGTAAAAATGGCCCTGAGTATACGCTCAGCCTCCGATACCTGACAAGCAGCAAAGTAAGGGATCTGCTGACTGTCCTTTTTGCAATTTCGGGGTTGAAAAAATGCGTCGTATGTTTTACAATTTTGTATCTAATTTTATTTGGCAATTACATACCTGCAACAAACATTATCCCTAACCAATTATGGAGAGTGCACTATGAGTGGAATCCAGGCCCGGTTGAATGCCATTTCGGCAATCATCAACTATAAACCGTCCCATTCCCCCTTGAATTTCAGTGAAACAAAGCCTACCGACATATTCGGATCCAATGTTTTCAGTGACAAGGTCATGAAGGAACGTCTGCCCAAGCATGTCTACAAGTCGTTGAAGAACACCATCGCTTTTGGCGAGAAACTGGACGCCTCCCTTGCCGACGTGGTCGCCAACGCTATGAAGGACTGGGCCATTGAGAAGGGCGCTACCCATTTCACCCATGTGTTTTACCCCCTGACCGGCCTCACCGCCGAAAAGCACGACGCCTTCCTGGTTCCCGATGGTGCCGGCGGCGCCATGGCTGAGTTCTCCGGCAAGCTGCTCATCCAGGGTGAGCCCGACGCCTCCAGCTTCCCCTCCGGCGGACTGCGCGCCACCTTCGAAGCCCGCGGCTATACCGCCTGGGACGTCACCAGCCCGGCCTACATCCTTGAGAATCCCAATGGCACCTTCCTCTGCATCCCCACCGCTTTTGTCTCCTGGACCGGTGAGGCTCTGGACAAGAAGACGCCGCTGCTGCGCTCCCAGCAGGCCCTGAACAAGCAGGCCAAACGCGTGCTCAGTCTCTTTGGGGTCAACACCAAGCTGCCCGTCGGTTCCTTCGCCGGCCCCGAGCAGGAATATTTCCTGGTCGACCGCAATTTTGTGTTCTCCCGTCCCGACCTGCTCATCGCCGGCCGCTCCCTCTTCGGCGCTCCCTCGGCCAAAGGTCAGGAGTTTGAGGACCAGTACTTCGGCGTGATTAACCGTCGCGTGCTCTCTTTCATGATGGAAGTCGAGCGTGAGCTCTTCAAGCTGGGCGTGCCGGTCAAGACCCGTCACAACGAAGTGGCCCCCGCCCAGTTCGAAATCGCCCCCATCTATGAGCAGGGCAACCTGGCCACTGACCACAACCAGATGGTCATGACCACCCTGCGCTCCGTGGCCAAGCGCTACGGCATGATCTGCCTGCTGCATGAGAAACCCTTTGCCGGCATCAACGGCTCGGGCAAGCATCTCAACTACTCCCTTGGCAATGCGGAGTTGGGCAGCCTGTTTGACCCGGGCGACACTCCCCATTCCAATGCCCAGTTCCTGGTATTCTGCGCTGCAGCCATCCGGGCCCTGCATAAATACTCTGCCCTGCTGCGCGCCACCGTGGCTTCCGCCTCCAACGACCACCGCCTGGGCGCCAACGAGGCCCCGCCGGCCATCATGAGCGCCTACCTGGGCGAGCAGTTGACCGACGTGTTTGAGCAGATCAAGAAGGGCGAGGTCAAGGGATCCAAGACCAAGGGCATCATGCATATCGGCGTCGATACCCTGCCGCCTCTGCCCATGGATCCGGGCGATCGCAACCGCACCAGCCCGTTTGCCTTCACCGGCAACCGATTCGAGTTCCGCGCCGTGGGCTCCTCCCACTCCATCGCCGGCGCCCAGGTGGCCCTGAACACGATGATGGCTGAATCTCTCGATTACGTGGCAACCGAATTGGAGAAGTTGGGCAAAGTGAACAAAACCCAGTTCAACGAAGGCGTGCAGAAACTGCTCCAGAAGATGATAACGGAGCATGGCGCCATAGTTTTCAATGGCGACGGCTACTCCGAAGCCTGGCACAAGGAAGCGGCCAAGCGCGGACTGCCCAACCTGAAGACCACCCCCGAAGCCCTGCCGGTGCTCACCAGCAAGGAAGTGGTGGCCCTCTTCACCAAGTACGGCGTCCTTTCCGAAGCCGAGCTGAAGTCCCGCCAGGAGATCTACCTGGAGCAGTATGTCAAGACCATCCTCACCGAGGCCAACCTGGTGATCCGCATGGCCCGCACCGTGATCTTCCCGGCAGCCATGCGCTACCAGGGTCAGCTTGCCGAGACCTGCGCCAGCCTCAAGGTCATCGGCCACGACTTCAAGATGGGCACCCTCGAGGAGGTCACCGCTCAGCTTCGGACCATGCAGACCGAGGTGGACAAGCTGGAGAAGCTCATAGCCCATCAGGGCGGCGATACCCTGGCCCACGCCAAGTTCATGTGCGAGAAGGTGCTTCCCGCCATGCTGGCGGTGCGAAGCTGTGCCGACGCTCTGGAGTCCGTAGTGGCTGACGATCTGTGGCCGCTGCCTTCCTACCAGGAAATGCTGTTCATCCGGTAAGTCTGAAAGACGTCTCAGGCGCAACCGAGGCCGCCCCTTGCAAAAGGGGCGGCCTTTTTGTTTTGCGGCTGATAGACAAAATTTTCAGCCGCCACCGCTCCAAGGTTCACGTGGGCATTCGCAGGTTGCCTGACTGCTGCACGTCCTGTCAATGGTCCTGAAAAGTATGATTATTGCAATATTTACAGAAAATGGTAAAAAGAGCAGGGCCTTTCTGGGCGGCTTTGGAAGATTGCCTTATCCCATGCGGCCAGGGTGGGTCCGGCAGCAACCCTCTGCCGCCGGTACAATTTCAGCAGGGACCTTGATTGTAAATGAAAATTTGATTTTGCAGATGCGGTAATCCTTAATAACGAAACGTAATTTTATCTAAATACAGTATGTAAGGAGCTAGAGAAAATGACCAGAGATGAAATAATGAAGATTATCGAGGAGGAAAACGTCCACTATTTCCGCCTCCAGTTTGTAGATATATTCGGCTTGATGAAGAATGTCGC
>Ga0214249_1000223_pt1 | contig 28399 bp, 30 predicted proteins | sample TroBogypolimnion_17_FD_153087 | JGI IMG/M metagenome (GOLD analysis project Ga0214249, IMG submission 153087) | Freshwater microbial communities from Trout Bog Lake, WI - 23JUN2009 hypolimnion | ecosystem: Environmental > Aquatic > Freshwater > Lake > Hypolimnion/Profundal zone | place: Trout... | reverse complement strand
CACCTTTATATCCCTGTAAAAAGCGATTGTTCCATTTATCCTTATCTGCAAATTTAGTCAACTCTTTAAAGGAGTGCTCTCCTACAGTACGGCCTGGTAAATCGCTGTTAGTTTTAGTTGCATACATGTTTATCTCTCCTTTAAATAGATTCAATAGTTTTTTTACTCAGCGCCAAAGTTCTAATCCTCTTGGAGCGCAACATTGATTTAGCTAATTCTGGTCTTGATTTAATCAATGACTTGAGTGAATTACTTGCACGTTTTTTCATTGCTTTTTTATAAAAAAGCTCCACATTTTTACGCGCCTGCTTTAAGTCTTCTGGCAATTGACATGCCATACCGTCAAGCATCTTCTTCTCTAATTCAGCATCAGCAGATAACTTTGCTAATACGTAGTAGCGGCCATTACGCCATGAACATACCAATACACTTAGATCACTACCCCTATCCGTCTCCACTTCCTGCTTTCCGCTAAATCCAAGAGTCATAAGGGGAAGCTCTCTGCGAGCATTCAAATACTTCCGCGTGAGTTCGAGCTTTTCTTGAGTGCTTGTTTTCAATAAAATACTTTTTTCGCATTCAACTCCATTTGCTCGAATTCGCTCTACTCCACCTGCTTGCTCTAAGTACCCAGCAAACTGCGTCGGCGCTATTTGATTTGCCCTAGCAGTTTCAATAGCCCTTGCATACACGTGCGCTGTTTTGCGATCGGCCCGGGTTATGTAGCGTACTAATACAGTGATATCGGAGGTATTTTCTTGCGTCTTGATACCGTATTGCTCTTGCAAGTTCTTTCGCATGATTCTGATTAGTTCAGCTTTATCATTTGCAACCTCAAACCGCTCAACTAATATTGCAATCTTGCCCAGCAAGCTATAAAGCGCCTTACGTCCGCCAATAACGTAGTTAGCATTAAAAGCCTCATGCTCAGCAGCTAAATCTTCAGCCTGCCCCAGCAACGACCTAGTTACCAACAGATTGCCACTCACTTCTCTCAATTCACTCATTTCACTTCTCCTAAAAACACAGCGAACTTGCTGTATTAAAAGGATCTCATAGCTAACACTTAATAAAAATTACATTTAGAATGTGATTCTTAAGTGTTAATATATTTTTGAATATTTTTGGGAAATTAGGCTCAAAATGCTGCCAAACAAAACGAATAAAGATTGGACTACCAAGGGCATCCAGGGCTATGTCATGCTGATGCTCGAATACCTGCGTTTGAGCCCGACTTATGAATTAGCAAGAAAGGTAAAAAAGGGAAAACTTACAACGGCTGAAAAAAGACAGCTTCCCAATGACTTTGACTTGGTATTAAAGACTTTCGATGAATTTGGCGATGTGTCCTCAATTTCTTTTGCTGATTGGTGGTCTAGCCGAGGCTTCCCACTCTTTGGTAGCGACTACACCAAACCCCAGGTTAGGCAAATAGGCAGAATAGATAAAGATGAAGAATATGAAATTGGCTTTAGCAAAGCCTTAGAGCAATACTTCAACACCATTAGGAAACATGAAGGTAATGGCCCTGGATTAATCCTAGCTATTCCGCTAGGAATGCCTAAGAGAGCAATCCTTAAAGAAGTTAGTAATTTAATTAATAAAGCTGGAGTAGCAGTTCCAATAAAAGCTCAAAAAGCTAAACGCTCACTGACTGCCAAACGACTCAGATCTGCACCACTGATTATTGGAATAAATTTATTGTGGGCTAAGGCGCAGCATCCAGATTGGGCAAACTGGCGCTTAGGGGTGAGGGCTAAAGTCAGTCCAACCAATATAGTTGGACTAGATATCAATGCGGTCAAGGCCACAGCGAAGACAGCAGATCAACGTATTAATTTGACCGTATTAACTAGTCGGGCGTTAAAGAAAGCACAATTGATTTCAGAGAATGCTGCACGTGGCAGATTTCCTGACTCCAAACCAATCCCGTTACCAGAGTTTGATTACGAAGATATCTACAAGCGTATGCGGATAGCCAGACCCAAGCTCAAGAAAACCTAAATCAACTCCACCGCCCTGCGCTTCATCTCATCGTTCACATCGATATAGGCTTGCGTAGTGCTGATATTGCGATGACCCGCTAAGCTCATTAGCACTCTAACGCCAATACCTTTGCTAGCTAGATTGGTAATAAAGCTTCTGCGACCACTATGACTGGTGGCGCCAGATATTCCAGCCTCTTTATAGATGTGCTTAAAGTGCTGCGTTAATGTATTTGCTGTGAAGCCTCGTTTTGGATACTTTTGCGTGGGAAAGAATGCGTAATTGCGTTCTTTAATGGTGATCTCATTAGCAAATGCTTGTAGCTCTGCTTTTAAGCGTTCATTGAGAAACACTGTGCGCGGATGGCGACCTTTAGTTTGTTCTGGCAGTAGACGGATCTCGCTTTTCACCTGATTTTCCCCGTCTAAAACGTCGCATATTCGGAGAGCCGCTACTTCCCCTACTCTGAGCCCACCCCAGTGCGTTAACAGCAACATAGCGCGATTACGTACGCTATGTTTGGTGGTTTGTACATACTCCAAAACTTGGGTAAGTTCTGCACTACTAAATGATTTTGCTTGTGGCATATAGCTGTCCTTAAATGTAATAAATACGCAGCTACAGTATGTTTTCTGATGTTTGGTTTGGACAACCGACTATGGCAGAAATGCCACAGAAAAAAGAGTATTTGATTTCAAAGACCTACAAGATAACTACAGGAAAGCGCAATTTCCTGTAGTTTTTTTATTTAGTGGTTTTTACTGGAAAACCATGGTCTAAATGGCTAAAGTTGTGGCTAAGATGCCACGAATTTAGCTATCAATGATTGAAGCAGCAACCTGAGAGAGCTTGCCGGAAAAGAGATTTATGGGCTTGCCGTGTGTTCTATAGTCCACTTTCAAATAACCTGATTTTTCATAGTTAAAGAACCAGGTATTTTCAGCAACATCCCCATAGGTAATAAAATTTTTTCCATCGTGAATTTGAAGTCCACCCTTGAGTAAATTTTTAAAAGAACCTTTATCAACTGCATATTCAAGATAAAGCTCATCGCAATACGGAAGATGTGCGCAACTGACCAAAAAGTAAGCCTTGTCCTCTGAATCACATAATTCTTTAAAAAAAGGATAATTATTTTGCGTAAGGACTATTCTGAATAGCCTATTAGCCTCAGTAAACTCCTTTACCGTAGCAATGAAGTCACTATGCGTAAATGACATAGAAATATCAAAATTAAATTCTAAGCCGAAGTCAAAATCCAATGGATAGGCGTCTGATTTTGATTGATCTAGATCATAGAAATCTAAACGCTTATATACCCCTATAGACTCCATCATATAGCTCTCAGGATACGAAAAGAATTCAACCCCCTCCTTCCCAACAAACCCACAAGAAAAATTAATGCAGAAGAATTTACTTTTCTGATGTGGCATCCATAAGTCCGAACTAAAACTCTCCTCGAAGAAACTTAAGTCAGAGGCAAGATCAGGGTCATACCACGATGCTCTACAAATAACAGCACCCTTAGAAACATTATTTACATAAGACTTTCCAATAACAACTACATTCTCATCGACCTGAAATAAACATGCAGTGAGATGATTCATAAAGTTAAAGGGTAGCTGCTCTTCTGTTTCTATTTCTATATATTGGCCTTGATTTCCAGAAGTAATTGATTGCACTGAATCTAATGAATAGTTTTGTTTGGCAAAATCCATACTTCCATAAAATATTTCTATAGCAGATTCAACATCCTCTACCTTGGAGAATCGATCATTAATCTTTCTTAAGATAGCCCGTATATTTTTATTTCCATAAATTTTAATTTTTGTATTAAAAACATTGGCCATATTTAAACCTCAATAAATTGCAATAATCAAATTAATGGCAGTACTAAGGCGAACTAAGTTCTCCTGTGATTTCGCTTATCGCTCATCACATTCTCTTCTTCTCATATTACTAAAGAATCATCGCTAGATATATGAAATTATTAATTGATGATTGGGTGATAGAACTTTTAGTCAAACGACGGCTATAGCACTTAAAAAGCACCATGAGCCGCCGCTACGTGTAGATTGGTCTGATGTCACTTCCAGCTAACACGACTCTAGAGGGTATTCCGAAAGACTGATGGATTAAAACTTTCGACCTATTTTGGCATTGGTTTGCCTGATAGGAACCTGCGGCCACCTGTTCTACATAACCTCTAGAGCGATTATGTCAGAGCGGGGTCATTAGCCGACGTATTACAACCCGCGTTTTCTGCCATTTTAGGTAGGCTAACCTTCCCTTCTTTGCCTATGTTATTGCCTATGCTTTTGCCTACGAATCTTTTTATAAAGATTTAATACTCCAAATATTTGCCTTGCTGTTGCCTTGGTTTGCTTTAAGTTAAATGCCTGTACTTGTCTTAGTTGTGCCTCATTCAATAGCAATCCATGTTCTTGCAATAAGCAATGAGCAGCTCTTTTCGCCAAAATGAACTTGGCTTCTAAATCTGGGTTAACGCACTTTTGTGGATTTAATCCCTGTGATCTAAACCAACGATCTGTAGCTGTGCTGTCTTTGAGGGTCTGATAACTATTCATGTAGTTATTTAGCAAACCACACAAATCGCCACTAAATTTCTGGTTTCTTGTGGTTGCCTATTTTCAGGTTGCTCAACCACCATTTCCGATCATATTGTTATATGTGCCCATTAACCATTTAGGAGTAGACATGAGCACACTAGAAACATTGAAATTAGTTACTGTTACCAAACCCGCTAAATTACCTGCTGTTGTCCAAAGGCGCAATAAGCTATCCGATAAGTTATGGGAGCAAATACAGTTAGCTGAAGCTAGAAGCGCTGGCACAAGCTATGCCCCACTCAAAACCAAGCGATTAAAGGATATTGAAGGCAATATTAAAATCCTAGAAGTGCCAAAACGTATTAAGCCCTGGTGGTTTACTGCCCAAAATGGCAAAGCCTGCCTCGTTGTGCGCTATGGATCCAAAACCCTAGAGATAGCCCAAGGTAAAACAGCGATTGAACTCGATAAGCCTGATGAGCTGATACATACACTAGAGATGATTAAGACTGCTGTAGAAGCTGGTGAACTAGATGCACAAATTGAGAAAGCGGCTGGGCTACTTAAAGAAGGGTTTATCAAATGAAGAAATACCTATTGTGGGTACGTATTAGCCAAACCCAAACAGCTAATACGATCGTGTACGCAGAAGGCCAATATCAAGCCAAGCAGTTAGGTGAGATGCAGTACGGCGTAGGTAATGTACTTAATTACACAGAAGTACATGATTGATTGCTATTGGGTTAAATACAGTTATGCGCTTCTATGAATTCGGTATTAAACCTATTAAAACAATCAAGCCCCTTACCCCTGAAAAAGCCAGACTAGCTAGCCTAAAGAATGGCAGCGAAAGAGCTAAGAAACTATATAAAGCAGAAAAGGAGAGACAGAACCTCATCCAAGCTCAACGCAAGATTTTTAACTTGTCTAGACCTTAGCCAATTATAAATTGATGTGAATTGGGCTGGATTCTGGTGGTTTTCACTCAAAAAAGGGATTGATTATTCAAACGACTGACAGGCTATGTGAGGCTTGTGCCAAATGCTTGAAGCACCGTTACTTAAAGTAACGCTTGTACTTACTTCCAGCTCATTGATAGCCCCCAAGATGCTGAGATTAACTTAATTACATCATTATCAAAGCCATCGGAACGGTACTCCCAGTGCTCATCGTAATCTTCAGCATTATCAGTTTCGCCTAGCTCATACCCCTCCTTAGATGGAAATCCCTCCTCCTCAGTTTCCGGGTCATAGCCCCCAAAACTATTTCGAACCTCTGTTAATTCATCTAAAGTCTTGCGAAACTTTTCAGGAAACTCATTTTCGTCCCAATCCAATAGCAATTGACCGTCTTTATCTATCCAAAATAATCCGTCAGCATAAGCTCCGCCACCTTCATAGCCATAAAAGCAGCCGATACAATCATTTTTAATTTGCCTATAGACTACATTTGCCAGAATTCCCCGGCCATCATCTACTGCGAATAAGTGCTCAAAGATTACCTTCTTAACCATGGTGGAATCCTTTCATTTACTATGAGTAATATTTTGACTAATTTCTAAGATATTTAAATACATGTCTACCCTTCCTAGTTATCCATGTCCAAAACCATTATTTTCGATACCGAAGCTACTGTCATTAAAGAACACGTATTAATAGAAGCTGCTTGGGTTGAACTATGTGAGATTGATTTAAATACTCTCCACCGTTACTTAAAGTAACGGTTAGCACTCAGACAGCCAAACTCTTGGAGCATCTAAGGCGCTCAACATCCAATTGATAGCCGCTTGATCTTGGCAATAGGAGAAGTCTTCTTCAAAATCAGGGTCATCATGCTTATCGTAATGGTAGCCAGTAAAAGATATATAAGATTTATATTCGCATAGATTTTTTTGAGCATTAAAAATAATTCCAGGATTTTTTAGGTTTAAATTTATGCTATTAATTTTTTCTAAGATATCTGATTTATCTAATGGTGATTTTTCAAATGGCAGATTAATCTTAATAAACAAATATGGTTCATCTTTATCTGCAGTAATTTCGATATGAATGTACTCTTTTTGACTCTCATTAAATTTAACATCATCAACTATCACAGTATTGCCATCTACAATCTTAATAATAGTTTTTGATAGCCCATGTTCATCCTGATTAATTGAAATTAGGCTGGCCATTTCAAATACTTTTATCCACGCCCACTGCATCGTATCAGCTTGCTTCATACTTTCTCCGTAATTGAAATTTGAGTAGCCAATGAAACATACTATATACATTCAAACAAATATCAACAATGTCCAAAACCATCATTTTCGATACCGAAGCTACAGGCATTAAAGAACCCGTATTAATAGAAGCTGCTTGGATTGAGCTTGAATCAATCGAGCCCTTTACTGTTACCAACCCTTTTGTACAGCGTTATAACCCTGGTAAACCCATTACCCTGGGTGCGCTAGCTGCCCATCACATCATGGACGAGGAATTGGTCAATTGCCCACCAGCCGCTAGCTTTACCTTGCCTGGACACGTGGACTACATCATTGGGCATAACGTGGACTTTGACTGGGAAGTGATCGGCAAGCCTGATGTCAAACGCATCTGTACGCTAGCCCTAGCTCGTAAGCTTTGGCCTGATTTAGATAGTCATAATCAAAGTGCTCTCATGTACTACTTAGAGCGCGATACAGCACGTGAGCAATTACGTAATGCCCATTCGGCCATTATTGATGTGGGTATTTGCGCTGTAATCCTTGATCACATTTGTCAGCAATTAGGCGTTAAAACCATTGAAGATTTATACGCTGAGTCTGAAAAAGCCAGAACCCCAACCACCATGCCTTTTGGGAAACATAAGGGCATGTTGTTGGCGGAAGTACCTAGTGACTATAAACAGTGGCTACTGACTCAAGGGGATATAGATCCTTATTTGAGGAAGGCTTTGGCATCTTGAGTCCTAATACCTTTAGCTCATCGAATTGACACTATCTATACATAATTATAAAAGGCCGCTATCTAGCGGCTTGAATCAAACTCTAGTTTTTTATTAATCTACCTTACCTATAACATTTTGATTTTTCAATGGGCGCAATAAAGGATCGCAACCATCACCTTTATAACTTTCTATTCGTGCTGGACCTGATATAGGATTAAAGACATAAAAACAAATTGCTTCACTTGCTTTTATTTCTAATGGAAATCCAGCCTCACCACCTCCAGCAACACGCCTATTACCAAATATATTGAAGATACCTGGTGATACCTTAACTACAGAGTAAGTTCCTTTGGGCTGTGTGAAAGTGGTATTGTTAATTTTCCAATCTGTATCACCAGAACCTAAATATGAAATTGTTTCACTACTAATTGGTATCAAATAGGTTCCACCATCTTTTGGAACTAGTTGCTTTCCAGCATTTGCCGCTCTTGCTTCCTCCATTCTGTTTGAAGTAGCAACAGCTGATATGACACTACAGCCTGATAGGTGTATCGCACCAAATGTAAATAAAGCCAATAAGATTATTCTTTTCATTTCATATCCCATATCAAATAAAAAGCCACTTTTCACAGTGGCTTTGAATGAAGGCTAATGCTCTAATTAAAACTTGTAGCCAACACCGACTACAGCGTTAAATACATTTGCGCTGGAAGTCATGGAGTAGTTATAGGCATAACCACCAGATACTCCGCTATATGAATTGGTCTTATTGCTATAGCTAAGATAATTTACTTCGCCAAAGCCATATAATCCACCTTGAATGATTTGTTTGTACCCAAGTCCAAGTGAGTAGCCTGTTAGGTTATCAGTGCTTGAGCTACCTCCTTCGGTAGCTTTAATAGATGCACCCGTATAGCCAACTTTGCCGTACAGCAAGCCATCCGTTCCAACTGGTGTTGCTGGTGATAGAAAAATGTTGTATTGGTTTTGCGCCTGATAAGTACCATTAACTCTCACATTTCCTACGCCATAGTTGTAATTACCAGACTGGGAATTAAAAGGATTATATTCAGCACCAATGCCCAAAAGGAAGTCTTTAGTAATTGCACCCATATACCCAACAGTCACAATACCCATAACACTTCCTTGACTCGAAACATTCGTACTGATTGGAGCCGTGCCAACTCCAACAATGTTCAATCCACTAGAGTTAAAAGTTGGGGTAATGTTTTCATATCCAATACCGACCTGGCCATAAGCGCCCTCAAACTTTGACTGTGCGCTAACTTGCATGCTTGTTAGTGTTGTAACCCCTGCGACTACTAATAGGCTGGCTAGTTTCTTCATTCAAATCTCCTGTTAATAAGAGTTTGAGTATCCTTACCTAGCACCTACAAAACAATTTAATTCGATACCTAAATTTATGCATATTAAGAATGCATACTTTCATTGATTAAATAGTTTCCTTTTCTGCCAGACTCCAGTAAGCCATCAACCAAGTGAATTAATTTATCTGTCGCATTCACAAGTCTATGGCGCTTGTCATGAATACCATTTGAAAGAAAAATCCAACCATCATCAATTAAAAGGTTGATGTGTTTTCGTGTATTGAGCGTGCTTCTAATTGAACCTGTACACAACTCCTTAATGGTTAGGTTCCTGCCCTCTAAGTGCGCCCTTAATACATCCAGCATCAAATCGTATGTAATCAATGCATGACCGGAATAGAGTTCCTTATCGAGTACTTTTCTAAGTTCAATGAGTTTATCTATATTTTTTATATGCACTTTTTCCATCCGTCTATGTATAAAGACTGTTTATAAAAAAATCTATAAAAGAAATAGAATGAAAGTTAAGCAATTAACTATGCATAGTTACGTTATCTACTTCCCAATTACTTTCTGGGCATGAGTAGATTAGTAAGTTGATAGCTCATGAACTGAGCTTATCTAAAACAAGTTCAAATATTTATAATTACTGTGTTTTTATACAGTTAATTTATTTGCGTATACGCTCAGCAACTGCAAATAGCGACTAATGCTCAATGTGTTATTGATACCTCAAGTAATTTCAATAAACCCAATTAATTCAGCCGCATAACTACCATCTTCAGCAACCATACCTTTATGTTTAAGATCTCGTTGCAAAGTTGGCTCAACGATGTTGGCAAATATCGCAACTCGTTCTTCTGAGGAGAAAAATGGCTGACTCGGCGAAGTATGAAAATATTGGTCGGATTGACGCTCAATTGCTGGGACTCTATTTCCATTCTTTTTAACGGCAATAGCTTGGGTGAGTATTTGCCGCTCACCTTTACTTGCAATAGTCTCAATAACCCACATTGATAATAAGACAGGATCCTCCAAGCCTTCTTTTACCGCTATCCCAATTTCTTCTGGGACCATACCCCTCCAGCGACCAAGCTCTTCCCTAACTATTGGGTGATCTAGCCCCATCAATTCAAGACTCTCATCCGAAGTAGCAATTTCCCTATCTAAGGTAAATCGTGCGCGAACAACGCCCTCATTGGAAACAAGGTCGTATCTTGACTTATCTATTTTGAGCATTCTTTCATTTTTCTCTAAGGCAGCCTCAGTCATAAAGTGAACGAGTCGATCCATGCTTGAAGATAAGTCTGAAAACGGCTTGTAATCATCAAGACTAAAGCCGTCTAAATCTTGAAATAAATCAAAAACGACCTCTCTTGCCTCGCGAGAATTTGACATTGCAGCCTCTAGCTCAACTTTTGTTCGCTTCAGCTCTGGATCAGACAATGCCTCTTGATATAACCGATCATAATTTAATCGCTCTGATAATTGCCCTAAGATTTGCGCACGCAAATCTTCTGCAACATTACCTTCATCATCAACCTTACCTACTGTTTTTGCAATCTCTGTTAACTTATCATCTAGCAATAGAAATATTCGGCCTTCAATGGTGTCTGATAAAACAAGATTGTAGACCTGAGCAGTATGATTTTGACCATACCTATGAATTCGACCAATTCGCTGCTCTATGTCCATGGGGTTCCATGGTAAGTCAAAATTAAAAAGGATTCGTGCAAATTGCAAATTGATACCTTCTCGACCAGCTGCTGTGCACACCATAACCCTCGGCCCATCATTTGATCTAAAGCGACGTTCTGCGGCAAGCTTTGCCCCATGATCACCACCCCGCAGTACTGTTACTCCTTGGCCAGGAAAAGCCTGTTCGATTTCTTTTGCAATTAAGTCAACGGTTCCTAGATAGGTAGCGAAAATCACTATTTTTTCTTGGGGATCATTTCGCCATAAGGCGCCCAAACCATCTAGCAACTTTTGTACTTTAGTTTCTCGCTGTATGGGGAACACAGAGAGTAGCTCACCAATACGCATGCGCTCTTCTGGTAAATGTATTGAGATTGCAGCGGCAGCGGCATCTTCAGCTTGCCCCGCAGAAAACTCTGATCCATATGGGTCAGAAGCCATTTCCAAAGACTCTTCATCAAGTTTTTTTACCAATCGATATTTAAGATCAGCAAGAACCCTATCAACCTCACTGCGTGCAATGCTATCTCTTGGTAAATTAAATTCCTGATGAATAAGCTCCCTAGCCTCAGCCATTAAATTTTCGCGACCTTCAATATCAAGCTCTTTATCACGCAAAAACGCTTCGTGAATAGTGAGCATTAATAGTCTTCGCTTTAATGTTCTTTTGACAGCCGCGAAACTAGATGCGGCAATTTTTTGGAATATCGCCATTAAAAAACCTAGCGCCCTGCCCTGGCCACCTTGTCTACGTGCAAGATTAAACCCGTCCTCGAGATATTCACGTAACTTATCGTAAAAAATTCTTTCTTCAGCGCCCATCAAGAAAGACTCAGTATGAACCCATCGTCTTGCAAATAGCGGAGATCCATCGGGCTTACAAGCATCAGCCTTCGTTCGTCTGAACATAATCGTATTTAGGCGATGTCTATGCTCAATCATCTCTTCTGGAGATTTGAACAGTGTCGGATTTAAAAGCTGAGCTAACATCCAAAATTGAAAATGATTGCCCTGGTGTGGTGTAGCTGAAAGAATAAGAAGATCTCTCGCGTGATTTTTTAGCGCCTCAGCCAACTTATAGTTTTCTGTTTTTCTGACCACTCCTCCAGTACGATACGCCGTTAAATGATGAGCCTCATCAAATACTACAAGATCCCAACGAGGGGCTTCGAGTAGCCTCTTAATTCTAGAAGTGCGCTTTAAGGTATCAATACTTGCTATCAATAAATCATGTTTAGCAAATGCATTGGTTTTGCGGTCGGTAATATCTCCCTCAGAACCAAAAATTTCAAAATCCAGTTTGAAAATTTCATTTAGTTCACGATGCCAATTGTTTACTAGTCCAGCAGGAACGACTATCAAAGCTCTAGTCATTTCTCCTCGGCTGGCTAATTCTCGCAAGATAAGCGCTGTTTCAATTGTTTTACCTAGTCCGACCTCATCAGCGATTAAGTACCTTCGAGGAGATGATGTGGCAACACGGTGAGTAAGGACTACCTGGTGGGGGAGTAAATCTATTTTTGCGGAGGTTAAGGCGGAAGCGCTCTCCATTATTGGCAATTGATTGGCTTCGCAGGCAAGCCATGCTCTTCGAGCCCTACTCTCACCGCCTCCAACTGATCTTAATATTCTATTTGTGCGTGATTCTTGTTTTCGTAAGGAGTTGACAGGAACTCGCCTTTCGCCAACACCAAAAAATACTCGTATATATCCGTCATTAGCATGATCAAGAATGACTCCTTGGCCAAACTCGCCATGAATTATTCGATCACCAGGAACATAATTCTGAGAAACTAACTCCATCAAGAAAGCCTTGGGTGGTGGAGTCCAATCCATGCAATTCCATCTGGGTCGAAATTAGCTGTTTTTTGATCGATGATTCTACCAACATCAAGCTCGGCACCGGCCCAAAGTATCCTACCCAGATCTAGCTGCCGCGTACTAAAAGGGGCTGCACATATCCAAGAATACGCTTCTGTTGCACGATTCATTTTGACTCTATTTTTGCCAGTTGGCAGCCAAAAAACTAGGGAGGCCTCCAAAGCAAATTTATCTTGAAATGTCAAAATTGCAGGTAACAGTTCCTCCCTCAACCAAGTCTCAGCTTCAGATGGTTCCATTAAATCCATGCAACCTTCAAGCCCTGCAACAACCAGAGTATTACCTTCATTAGAAGGTAAATCATCAGGCCAGTTACCAACCATAGAAAAGAATTCTCTTATGGAAACTACTTGATTTGGATGCGTCAACGCAGAGAGTGTTTCACCGCCCCAGAGCAAACTCACACCTCGACGCTTCCAGACATCACCTTGCAATATTTTCATTCATTACTCTTCGAGAAATAAAGCCATTTGTTGAGCTTCTTGTTTATTTGAGGCCGCCCAGTTGTTGTAAATTGATATTGCCCTCAAAGCAGCATTTCTAATTTTGGGACTAGACCCAGAAATACCAAACCATTCAAGCAAAGCTTTTAAGGCAACGTGGGGTTTGAAATTTTCATTTTTAAGAGTATCAGCAGCATTTATTCCGCTGCCATCAAAACAAGAACCAATTAAAACTAAAGCCTGGTCAAGATCTGAGGTTAATTTTCTCTTGTGCTTACCCTGCCATTCTTGCGCAAAAATTAGCGGATCAACTACTGTAAAGATCTTATTTTTTTCAGAACACCAGCCACGCTGAACAAATTCATCCGGTGTAGTTATTGACCCCTTGAGAAATTTCTGCAACTGATCCCTAGCAAGCTCCGAACCAGACTGGAAAGTTCTCAAAAATTGTCTTGTCATAGGCTCTGAATTAATCGGCGGAGTATCTTTACCTTTATCAGCATCCTCATCAATTAATTGATTGATACCTATTAACGCTTCCTTGACAGAAATAGGGCGCCCTTCATCAATAAATACTTTTCCATAATGGCGAGAGAAATATTCCAATGCTTTTCCACGTCTGATAACTTGAATATCAGCTTCAGGCAATCCTTCTCTTGCATGATTTTCAAGCATCGATTGCAACTGTCGTACATCTGCCATGACCTCTCTACGCATACGCCCCCAACTTACAGGCTTAGGTTCTTCTGTGCGCTTTCGACATACGTGAATGATGTCGTATTCAACTTTCTGGGAACCAAATTGCCCCTCACCTTTAGTTTCATCTGATCGAATTGGATATGTTGCTTCTAGATAAAAACCTGCATTAAAGAGTGATTCAAGCACGGCAACCCACGGCTCATCTTCACTGTGGTGAAAGGTAAACGCTAGAATTCCACCTGCTTTTAAAATGCGATGTGACTCACTCCAACATTGGGTAAGAAGTCTTTGATAAAACCCATTTGGATCTTCTGGCTCCCTATGTCTGTTAGCTACCGCTTCTAAGGTTTTTGGCGTATATTCCCCAGAAAAAATATTAGGGTATTTTTCAGAAAGAACGAGCCTTAACCAAACATAGAAAAAATCAGATAATTCGGAATATTGAACAAGGTCCCCAAACGGAGGGTCAGTAATAACCAAATCAATTGAAGAATTGTCAATATGACTCAACTCAGTGGAAGATCCCTGAGTAACGGTTGCGCTGAGCACAGGGTCACCAGTTAGAATTTTTTCGCTTTTTCCTGTCAATCCATTTGCAGTTAATTGATGAGTCTTTCGAAGATTTTCAACGGCCACAAGCTCCCAAGGAGTTTTTGCCCACTTATTACCTCGACTTAAAACCTCTACCGTTGATGACCAAGGCCCATAACCCAATGGCGAGAAAACCCCAACCTCTACAACATTAGACTTTGGATGAAAGTTGCTGTTTGATAATGCTGGAGCTAGTTTGTCTAACTTTGTATGCCAAAATGAAAATAATGATTGGTTTCTTAAGTACTGCTGAAATGCGCCAAGAACAAACTCACGAACATCCCACGAATGAGTACCAACTTCTGTTATTGCTTTTAGCAAAAGTGCGTGTACCAGCATTTGCCTGGGATTAAACATCGTCCACCAATGAGTGAAGTGATGACCTTCAACATCATGCGGGCCGATTTCTGCTCCAATTGGAATTGCGCTCTTCGGCCAGAATTTGGCTAGATCACCATTTTTTCTGTCCTCCCACTCATGAGAAGCAGCGGTGTACTGCCGTTCAAGTCTTTCATCAAAGGCGGCAAAAAAACGTCCATTGTATGCGGAGTCTGCTGTTAGTCCGCTTGGCGAATACCCTTGAACAGCATATCCGGCAAAAGGCGCCGTTTTCCCATAAGCTTTTATTGTGGTGAGTAAATCCTGAACAGTTCCACAGGCACCGCAGGTAAAGTGTGATCTCTTTGGTATAGATGCTGAATCAGTCTTAAAAGTCACCCCAGTTTCTGGACAAGTAACTTCACTAGGCAATTTTCCTCTTACCTCTAATAAACGTATTTTTGATGCTCGTTCTTTATTCCAGCGCCCCGATTCGTCAGCAGTATCCTGGGCAGACCCACCCAAAGGTAGTCCATCCTTATCGTGATTCGGACTTCCTGATAGCCATTCTGGATGTACCAACAAACTTAGTTCGACTTTCTTACTCTTCCCCTTGCCAAGGTTAACGATGGCTGCATAGCCGCAATGCGGACAAATAACTCCTTTTTTTCGGTCGAGGGTCGAAAATTGATCACTAGGATCTGCAACAAAGAGCGGCGCATCCGGAGCCATACGTACGATCTCCTCCTCTACATCAAATACTTCACTGCATTGACCGCATTTGTGATCCCAATATTTAACGCTCAGAGTCTTAATCGCCATAACAGGACTCATCATGATTGGCGTACGATGTCCGCATCCAGTAACCTGGCACGGACCATGCTTTCCCCAAAAAGTATAGATTACCTCCGGACCTTCATATTCGTAGTCGCGCCGTTGCTCCAGAGAAAGACTTAGTGGATCAAAGTCTTCTGACATAACCTTTTTACTTGATACGTGTGTCCACTTTCCTTTGACACCATTAGGACCATCACAGTAGAAATACGGCATGATCTGGGGCTTAACCTCAACCTCAATATCAGAAAGCAGTTTTATTACATCATCTAGATTAACATTCGCGAATTCTTGCTTGACTACAAACCACGCTACAGGATTTAGATCGTTTCCGATCATTTGCATTCCTAGTCGAGACCCCTCCACCAACGTCGTCCCACCACCCATAAATATATCTGCAACCTTAAGCTGACTGAAGGCGCCCTTCTTTTGGTGATTTGCGTAATAGTTATCCCATACAAGCTTGGCTGCATGTGACTTATCTTCAGGGGCTTTAGTCGAGGCTGCGATCAACATTGATCTAAATACACTAGAGCGTCGACGAGCCCACCATTTCGACATCTGGTAAATAGGCTTGCCGGCATTTCCCTCAATAATTGCAACCTGATTAACTGGCAGGATCGGGAAATCAACTTCAAGGCAAGTTTTTGGGCGATTGGGATCGCTGAAATCAACTGTTTCCATTGAAACGATCTTGCCTGCACCAACAGCCTTAGCAACTTCCTGCGTTATTTGTTCTTTTTTAGTTGCCATTAGAAATAGTATTCCTTATTTCGAAATCTCAATAAATGGGGATAGGACCTCTAATAAAGAAAGTCCTCCGTGAGTCATGGTTGGATATCCGCCTTGGCTCTTCCACTTCCATCGGCCAACAGCCAGAAGGTAATCACCATGCGGACTTTTAGTTTGCAGCGCTACTGGAGGAATGAATGGTCCAACAATTTCGTTGCCACGTATACTTCGTCCACTGGAGAATGTTTGCTTTAAAAATTGGGCAACCTCACCATCCGCATCAGGAAAATTACCAGTAGCTGCATACCCATGATCCGAGGTAATTATTAAACGTCGCCCCAAAGATAAGCGCTCAACAAAACTCCAAAACTCGTCACTACTTAATTGCTCGGCAGCATCCCGAGTAAGAGTATCAAGCCCTTGACCGGCGCCAGATCCATCATGTATTTTGCTGTCAGGCCATTGGTGCCAAAATATCCAGTTTGGATCAGAATTAATAAGGTTTGCACAATCTACCCACGGCATATCGACACACTCAGTATGAGCAACTTGAAGCCTATGGGATTTTCCTCCCCCATTATTTTGAAGCTGACTTCTACTGCTAAATCCTAATGCCTTAGCAAATTCATTGGTTTCGCCAGGTAACTCTGAAGCAGTTGCTGTGACACTGTGTAATGTAAAGCCCCGATCCTTAGCGCCTTGAAGCAACCAAGGCAGCTCTCGTAAGGATAGGCCATCTAAAATTAGTACGGCTTTAGCTCCAAAGGGTTCGCTCCACCAATTAGATAACCGATTTGAGGTCCGCTCAACAGTATCACCAAATTTTTGCCATAAATCCCAACCACTCGAGGAGAGGAAATGATCAATCACACCCACTTCACGATCGCGACTTGTAACCTCACTTGAGGCATTTGAATTCTTTAATTGCTTGGAGGTAATTTCAAGCGTGCTCTTGATGATTTCACGCCAGGCTTCATCAGCGCTGCCTTTGGTTAAAACATGCATAACCTGGATGCTTATACTCATCAAACATCATCCTTTTCAAGATTTAGTTCATAAGTCATGCCATCAGGTAACTTCTTTAGAAGCTCCTTGACCTGAGCGCCATTAGCGACGGCAACTTTAATAGTAATCTCGGTTACTTCAGTCGCAGGTCCAACCCCCCAATTCTCAAGCTTTCCTATGAGATTTAATGCTGAGGTAGCTGGATTATTAAGATGAATTTTTGATTTAATCGAGCCAGGATTTCCTCCAAAAATACCTCCAGGCAATTCTCCACCTGGAATTGGAGGTTGCGGTGGCGATCCTGGGAACAGGCTGCCTCCAGGGATTAAGACTACGGGAGGTTCGCCCGCAGGATTAGCACCACCAGTTGCAGGAATTGCTGATGGCGGCAATAAGGAGACCTCATCTAATTGGCGGCCTGTAAACGAAAGTTTCGGTTTGAGCCTTTTCCACGCGGAATCCTCGCCCTCTCCAGGCTGAGCCTGAAGCAGATCCATGCCACGAAGATTAATGGCAATCTTACCTTGTGCACATAATCGAAGAATTCGCTCTTTCATAAACGTCTCACCAAGCCATGGAATGCAGTCGAATCCACCTGCACGTGGCTCTTGCAATTCACGCAAGATCTTTCCAATAGAAGAATTTTCCAGCGAGGCGTTCAAAATAAACTCTTCAAAATCCTCTGGAACAAAAAGATCATTTACCAATATTTCTTCTATTCCATCTGGAATTTGTGAGCCGTGATTTTTTAAACTCTCAACATTAAAAGAGCACTGTTTTGGCTCTGCAAAACTCCAATTTTGCAAAATTGCAAAACGATCAAATCTTTTCTTCAAAATCTCTCGGAGCTCGCCCTGATATTTTGTATGAAGCCTCTTATACTCTGTCCCTTGAGAGCTCCACTCCGATGCTTTCATTTCGGCCCTAGCCAAAACCAATAAGTCTCTGTCTTGAAATAAGTTTGTAGCTCCACTTTTAGGGATCAGGAAGCGAATTGTATTGCGGCCTTTTTGTAAATGGTCTTTAAGCCAGACTCCAAGCTGCTCATTTAACTTTTCAGGCTCTTCAGGTAGTGCCAATATGGGTAAGCGACCATCCCAATTTTCCGGGTGCTCTAACTCATCAAGCGAGGTCCAGGGATCGGAAGACCAGGATTTTGGCAAAGAAATTACTCTGTAGTTCTTAGCAACCTCCTCATTGCCGCCAATTACATAACGAACTTCTTTGGCTAGTTGAATTAGATCTGAGCCATCAGAGAATAATTTATCGTTCCGTGCGCAAGCCATAACTTTTGCTTGAGGATTCTCCTCTTCGCGAAAAACTAAGCGAGTGCCATTCTGATGAATGTTAAAACTATTCTCAACAATAGTTGCAAGCTCTACCTGGAATGCATTGTCATCAATTGGCTTATCTTTTGTTACGTCAACCTGAAGAATTGATGGCTCAGCACCGGCTGCATTACCAACTGCAATTGATCTCAGCCATAAAGAGCCAACTATCTCCTGTAAATGCGGGACAAGGCTTTGATGGCTTGGTATGGCATCACTTACAGAGATGATATTTTGCTGAGCTTTAGATCGTAGTGACCGATGGTGTTCATTAGAAACAGAGTCCAGTAGTGCCCCAATACCTGAAGAATCATCATCTAACCTAAAATCAGCAGCCGTTAATAAGGGAGTGGATTCCCCATGGCTTTTAAACAAGTTCGCAAGGATTCGAATCATATCCCTAGTTTCTTGAGCATCAGTCGCTATCAATACCTGTTCTTCAAGTAAGCGCAAAAGATGTGGAGCAAATGGCCAGGAATCAATAAATTCTTTTTGCTTTCGATCTTGCTCGGAGGAAGGCACATCTAGCAAACGACAATACTCTTGAATATGAGTATCGGTTAGATTAACAATATCAACATCAGATATTTGCAAACGATTATCAAATAATCGATGTAATAACATCCGCCTACGATCTTTTTGAATTCGCTCAGCATTACCCCCCGCCTTAAAATCTATGGCGACTGGGTTAACGCGATGCACCTGTTGATAAGCATCGCTCCCGCCATTCCGAACTGAAATTACAAGGACTAAAAGCTCTGGATGCTCTTTAGCAATCTCCGAAAGAATTTGAATAAAGTTAAAGGCCCAATTTCTCCAAGGAAATTGCTTAGTATTAGTTAATCCGTCATACCATGTTTGAAACTCATCCAACAAAAGCATAGTTGGGGTATGTTGAACCAATTCAATTATTAGCTGATCTGAAGGTATGGCCGTACCCATTCCCTCCCACTTACCTTTTATAAAACTTCCATGTGGGTGTTTATCGAAAAGTAAGTCCCAAAGAAATTTATATCTTTGGCGGTGAAGACTTTCACCAATAACAAGCATTTGCTCTCTTAGTGGAATTTCCCCAATACTAGGTTCACTTAAAATCGTAGCCCAATTTTTAAGCCATGCACGAGTGGAATTAGGGTCATTAACAGCGTGATACAAAGCAGCCATCAAGTGTGATTTTCCAAGCCCCCTCTCGCCAATGACGGCAACAGGACGACCGTGGTTTGGCCCCACGGCTTCAATGCCCCTTAGAAGATCATGCGTTGGATATGTAATCTCTAAAAAAGATTGTGCATCAATTTGGGTCGCGCCAGTATTGGCATCATTAGATAGCTCAATGGCTGTTCCCTTTAGTCTCTTCCCTCTAAATTCCTCACGAAGTGATAATCCAAGCATTATTGTTGCCCTTTAATTTTCTTTTTAACAATTAAATCAATTTAATCACACCGTTGTTTATCAATAAATGTCCATAAATTTGCCTTATGAGCCTTTTTTGCGTAACTCAAGGCAAGATTAACTTGTTTGTTCACTCGCTTTTTGTATTTTAGTTCCAATATGCCCATGAATCCATTGGGATTAACAAATCAGTCAGCTCCTTAATCGACAGCCTTAACATTCCGTTGGTTGGGGCCATTTCAGGCTGAGGATATTTTTACAACCATTAGTTAATGATTTCTCGCTTTTTTCGTCATTTCCACTGAAAAATCCCCAATGCTTTTTTACGGGGCATATTGAATATTCCTTGATTACTGGCTCATTTGGTGAGCTTTTAGGTCTTTAACCTGTTTATTCCTAGCAATTTAGAGAGGTAATCATGAAATCCATTTTTTTCTTAGCTTCGCTATGGGCAATGCTTCCAGTTTGGGCGCAAGTGACCAATTTAGATAGTAGCCCCTACAACATGCAGAACAGTCCTTATAACATGGACAACTCACCCTACAACATGCGGAATAGTCCTTACAACATGGATAACAGCGCATATAACGCCAGCGCAACAAATGGCGTGTACGACAACACAGGAAACCGCATTGGTTATGAAGTAAATGCGCCTAGTGGAGTAACAAACTATTTTGACAATAGCGGCAACCGAATTGGTTATACGCCAACCAAGCGATGATTATTTCCAATCTCTTTGTTGCTTGTTTGATTGCCATTAGACCGGAACCATTTTTACTTCAAAGCATGATTGACACCACAAAAGTTATTGGGTTGCCAAGACTTAAAACTATGGATCAATTTTTTGCTAAGGCCATTTGTGTAGATGAAATTAAAGGGGAAATGGCTTACGTCATTTATTCAAGAAAAGACTTTCTCAAACAATACATCAAGATCAACTCTTAAAAGGGAATTGAGTATGCGTGACTACACCTATATTGAAGGCTATCGTTTTAATATCTGGAATATATACCGTAGTAAGCGGTTTGACGTTGATAGGCTGGATATTAATTTTGCCGATAAAGATAAGCCTGAATTCATTAGGGGCTTACGAGTAGTTGATCACCATGAGTCTGAAACCTATCTAGTTCATGGTGATGATGCTGATAACTTGGCCTACAGCATGTGTTTTTTACACAATGAAAACAAAGATAATCGTCCAGATGCTTTCGATGATTATCTAATTAAAGCAACTAATAAAAAAGAATATCTAGTTCATAAGTTGTTTGATAGCGAAAAACCTACTGAAGCAGCCGTTCATTAAATGACATCCTAATATTTTTAAAATGAAAAAAGCTTTATACATCACTCTAGCTGGAATTTTAGCCACCCCTTTTCTAGCTTACTCTGCTATTCAGGCTATAGAGCCTTGTGATCCTGATTTTGTTTACGTAAAAGAACCAAGCCTCTTTGCTGCCAAATGGCAGAAGGTGGCACATTCCGAAAACTTTTCTGAATACATTAATCCAGTAAAGATAGAGAAAAACTTTGACTCTACTGTTGAAGTAGTGACCATGCGAAACTACTATAATAAACAGTTAGATAATGACGATGATAAAAATGTCGTATACAAGTCTCACGTCTCCTATGAAACAGTCGATTGCTTTAATCAAACCATTACTGTTAACAAGATATATCTCTTAGGTGATCACTTTGCGGGTGGCTCATTGGTAGAGGAGCCTGTTGAGCCCTTATCTAAACCTATACGTGTTCATTCTCGCTCTATTGGTTTTAGTAAGATCGTCAAAGTATGTGAAATCGCCAATCAGGGCACCGAATCTCAATACGTCAAGAGCAGTTTTATGAATAATATCTAATATCTTCTTCGATATTTAGAGCGCGTCTTTTCACGCTGTACAAACATAAGATGTCTAAAAATACTTTCGCTACAAACTAAAAATAATCCAAACAAGAACCAAAGGCATAACTTAATGTCAAAACCGCCGGCAGACTGAGCAGCCCAACTTAAGAACATAAAGAAAAGTCCAATAAATTTGATCATTTCAAGCTCCTTCCAAGATATGGTCAGACTAATTACCTTAAAGCTCACACAATGAGCCAGTAATCGCCTATAGTTATAAAAACTTTGTTTATTTCAGGGAATAAGCTATGAGTGATCTAGAGCGTCTACATCGAATCAAATATATGATTCAGGCACGTAACTGCGTACCCATTCAGGACTTCCTTGATGAGCTGGAAATCTCTAAGGCTACCTTTAAACGTGATTTAGAGTATCTACGAGACAGGATGAATGCTTCAATCGTATTTGATCGTGCCGAAGGTGGTTACCGCTTAGATAAACCTAATGCCGGTGAAAAGATTGAACTACCAGGCTTATGGTTCTCGGAGAAGGAGGCCACTGCCTTAGTACTAATGCAACATCTCTTGGATAACTTAGATCAGGGCGGATTAATTAGCTCCCACATAGATCCATTGGTAGAAATTATTGACGGAATATTGGGTCAGTCAGAAGTATCAGCAAAAGAGCTCAGAAAGCGCATCAAGGTTTTTGGAATATCTGCCCGCAAGAATTCTCTAGAAAGCTTTGAGGAAGTGGGTAACGCTCTACTAAAGAGACAACGTCTTCAGCTGGAGTACTACTCCAAAGGCAAGGACGAAACTACTAACCGAGAAGTTTCTCCGCAACGCTTAATCTTTTATCGCGATAACTGGTACCTAGACGGGTACTGTCACTTACGTAAGGGATTAAGAAGTTTTGCGCTAGATGGCGTCAAGAAAGCTGAACTGCTAAATAAAAAAACTGAAGAGATATCGGAAAAAGAGTTGCAAGAAAACTTTGCGGAGAGTTACGGTATCTTTTCTGGCAAAGCCACACAAAGAGCAAAACTAAGATTTACGCCCGAACGAGCAAGATGGGTATCTGGTGAAACTTGGCATGGGCAACAAATCGCTTCCTACGACAAAGATAGTTACTACATACTAGAATTTGACTATAACCAAGACCCTGAGCTAGTCATGGAAATTTTAAAACATGGATCTGGTGTACAAGTACTAGCTCCTGCTGCTCTAAAGAAGAGAGTGCAAGACGAATTAAAGAAGACATTAGCTAGTTATTAACAAGCTGGATGCAAAGAATTTACTGTCCCAAGCGTTACTTTAAGTAACGCTTGTCCCGGCCTAAGCAGCCCGCAGCTCCTGTTGAGCCCGTTTCTTACTAGGATAGTTATCCGCAGCCTTACTATCAGCCTCAATGAGCTTTCTAGTATTCGTGCCTCGTAACTGCTCAATAGCCTGTATTACCTGTAAATGACTATAGTGCCGCTCAATCATTAAAACGCTAGTACCCATCTGCTTGGCTAGGGTATGGATAGGCACCATATCGTGAGTAAGTGCTAACGTGGCATAGGTATGACGTAGGCTATAGAACACCCGCTTTTGATTAGTCTTGGGATCAATCAATAAACCATGGTCCGCTAGGAAGCCATCAAACATATGGTTTAAGACATCGCTCAAATCCCTACCCTCTTTAGTTCTAAAGATGTAGTCATCGTTTGTAGGCTTAATCAGCTCAGCCAATGGATCTTTGATTGAGCTCTTTACCCCATAGTTTCTAAGTGCAATACGCTCTAAGACTCTTATGCTGGGTAAACGTCCAATAATCTGCCTTTGTCCTGTTTTACCTTTGACCGTCATCTCACAACTACGATTAAGGCTATGCACTTCAATCACTTCACCCTCTTCATCCAATTGGTCTGTTACTGTACTAATGGGGTTCATCATGAAACGGATCTGTTTCCATTTCATATCTAAGAGCTCAATGCCTGGTCTTGCTCCCGTATCAACCAACATTTCTACATAGTCACGCAGGATTTCTCGGCGCTCTCGGACATCCCGAGTTCTGCCTGCTTCTATATATGGACCCAGTAGCTTTAATAACGCTCTTAGTTCATGTAGCTCAAATGCCGGTCTTCTTTGACTCTCTTTAGTCTTGCCATCTAACTTAGGACGATTACTTTCGGTTAAGTAACCCCGAACAATAGCTTCATCAAAGACTCTATTAAAAGCAGCATTTTGGGTTTTGCGATTGCTGTTCGATATTGCCAAGCCATACCTAGCTTCACGGTCATCGTAGTACTGCTGCAGGGCATCGTAGTCAATATTGGTAATAAGCCTTTGTCCAAGACTGGGTATGAAATGCTCATTAATAATGCGGATATAGTCTTTGTAGATTGACTTACCCAAGCCACCCTTTAAGTCTCGCTCCATCCTATCAATTGCCAGCATAGCGATATCTTTAAAGCGTTTAGTCACTACCGGGATGCCAGAGCGCTTGCGAATCTCTGCTTCTACTAATAGCTCTTTAGCCTTATTAACCGCTAAATCAAACTGAGTCTCTTTAGTCGTAGCCCTAATCCACTTGTTATCCACCTTATAGCGACATTGCCATACAGCGCTATGCTCGCGTTGATAGAGGGTTAGGTTACGGTGTATGAGTTGATGTGTACTTTCTTTTTTATTTGACATACACATACTTTAGCTTCTGACACCAGGCTAGGACAACCTGATTGGAGGAAAAACAAGGGTCAATTTAGCCAAAAGAATGTGTGGCAAGTTATGGGGATTTTTGGATAGTTTATGGGGATATGAAGAGATGAGCGTTACTTAAAGTAACGCTTAATTGGTAATATGTAGGCATGTCAACTGGCTCATTAAACAAACTCTCAGCAAAAGATAGACACCAAGTAATGTTAGGTCGGCTTCAAGGGATAACTGAATCTAAGGGTGGAAAAATAATTGCTGGCGACTATCAGAATAAAAGGTCACTATTTACATTTGAGTGTATAAAAAAACATCAATGGACCGTTGAGGCCCAAACCATACTTACAGGATCTTGGTGCAGAAAATGCTGGGATGAAGATGGTGCAGGAAAACATTTAAAACTGGTCAATGGATTGAAGCAAGCCAAAGATATTGCCATCACCAGGGGTGGAGTGTGTTTATCTGACGAATATAAAACAAATAACTCACCACTTATCTGGAAGTGTGCCAACGGCCACGAATGGAAAGCAGCACTTACCGATATTAGAAAAGGGACTTGGTGTCCCACTTGCGGAAGCGGTGTTAGAGAGCGTTTATGTCGTCACTGGATGGAATCCATAACAGGAAAATCATTTCCAAAAATTAGACCGGTCTGGCTAGTTAACGCCCGTGGAAATCGAATGGAACTCGATGGTTACTGCGAAGAGTTAAACATTGCTTTTGAGCATCACGGCGAACAACACTATCAAAAGCTTAGCCACTTTCAGCGCAGAGATGAATCATTGGAGCAAAGACAGGCTGATGATCAAACAAAAAACAAACTTTGCTCGGAACATGGTATCTCGCTACTTGAAATTCCATTTTCCATCCATGAAGATGAACTTCCCATCTGGATTTATGAAAATTTATCAAAACTATCTCCAAAAATTGAACTTAATAAAGATGTAACAAAAACGTCTCTTAATTATGTTTCTAGTAATGAGCTTGGCGAACTAAAGAAATTGGCCCAAGCAAAAGGTGGTGACTGCTTATCGAGTGTTTATCTTGGCGTCACTAAAAATCATCAATTCAGGTGTCACCTGGGGCATGAATGGAATGCTATACCAGCAAATATAAAAAGCGGGACTTGGTGCCCAATATGCAAACCCGCCTTAATTGGCTCAAGCAACAGAAAACATAGTGTCGAAACTATGCAAAATTTAGCAGCATCTAAAGGTGGCCAATTTATTTCGCCAACATTTACATCTGTAAACAATAAGTATCTCTGGAAATGTTCAAAGGGTCACGAATGGGAGGCTGCTCCAGCTGACATTCAAAAAGGAACCTGGTGCCGCATCTGCTCCACTCTTAAGCAAAGAGATTCCATAGAAGATATGCAAACACTAGCCAGAAATAAGGGCGGAGAATGCCTTTCGAGTGAATACATTAACCAACAAATAAAACTTAGATGGCGTTGCAGAATTGGTCACGAATGGGATGCCAACCCAGCAAACATTAAACATAGAAATTCGTGGTGTCCAATTTGCGCAAAAAAACGAAAAAACATTGCTAATTAAGCAACTTATTACTACCCCATTTTTTCGGCACACGTTAAAAGTAATCTCAAAAATGCCGATCCCGTTGATAACATGTAGATAGTCAAATCTCGGCTTGGCGCAACTGGCAAGTCTAATGGTTGCCCATGCCGATAATTATGAACAGCATCAACCCATTCAGCAAAGCCATCTAACATTCCGCTAATTACTTTTTTCTCAACCTCATCTTTAGAGATTGCAACGCATAAATTTTTAAGTTGATTTTTAACCAGTGACTTATTTAAGTTATTTGTGCTTGGAACCAATGTTCTAGCAAAAATCTCAATTGATTCAAATATTGACCTGATCGCTGCCTTAGTATCAGGCGGAGTTGAATCTAAATACTTGTAGGCGCTTTCAAAAGCATTCTTAATATTCAAATATTTGGATTTGTCCAATAAAACTAAAGTGGAAACTCTATTAGCTTCGAATTCCTGATCCTCGTAAAAATGTACAGTTCCCTCAGAATCCACTCTAAAAGCTAAATTTTCTTCACGCATGCATCGCTCTACAAAAACTACCCAATCCCTACTGCTGAAGTTATCGTTCCTGCCCTTAATAACTTGAAAAACTATAGATACCGCATCCAATACATCTCTTAGCTCAGCCTCTAAAAAAACATTGCTAAACGCAACGCTAACACCTTTCCTTGGGACTTTGGCCCCAGTCTCTTTTTCAAATAACTCACAAGCTAAACCGTTGTAATGGGTATGGAATCTATCCAAAAAATATGCGGATAGCCTATTCCTAAATCTTGCGCTGTCTCTGGTTAAAGGACCTTTATCAAGATAAAGCTGACTAAAGCGTGGGAATGATTTATCGACCATTATTAGATGTTACACAAAGACAAAACCCCCACCATTTCTGATGAGGGTTTGCTTTCTGGTGGGCCCACCAGGACTTGAACCTGGGACCAAAGGATTTAGCGCATGACTAGTATTACAACCAGAATACCAAAACTCTACTCTCATGTTTTTAATGATGGTATTGAGAATGCCTTATAGTAGAGCCATAAAAAATAAAAGAAGAGAAGCGATGATAAAAATCATATTATTAATATTGGCAAGCTTGTGTGGCAATGTATTTGCACAGGATTCGCTTAATAACTACCCTAATCAACGAATCACTATGGTGGTGCCGGCAAGCGCTGGCGGAATAACCGATAACTTAGCGCGGATCTTAAGCGAACAACTTACTACTATTCTTCGACAACCTGTGATTATTGACAACAAACCTGGCGCTAGCGGAATTATTGGCTCAGGACTCGTAGCTCGCTCAAAGCCTGATGGTTACACAATATTGATGTCATTTCCGGCCCATGTAATCAATCCCAGCCTGAAAAAAGATATGCCTTACAACACAGCCAAAGACTTTGTAGCGATCGCGAAAGTCGGAACTGTATCGCAAATACTTCTAGTAAACCAAGAAAACAAAGCCAAATTATTACAAGAGTTTGTGCAGACAGCTAAATCAAAGCCAGGCGATTTAAATTATGGTTCCGTAGGGCTTGGTAGCATGGGCAATCTCTCCATGTTACTTTTTGAGGCTAAAACAGGCCTTGACTTAACTCACATTACCTATAAAGGCGATCCTGAGGTGATGACAGCCCTAATAAGCGGCGACATACAAGCAGCATTTGTATCCCCAATTTCATCGATGGCATTTATTAAATCCGGAAAAGTCAAAGCGCTTGCGATTGCAGATCCGGAAAGATTGCCTGTCCTGCCAACCATTCCTACCATTTCCGAATCTGGATACCCTGGATTTAGTGCAAGTGGCTGGAATGCGATCTTTGCTCCGTCGGGCACCCCCAAGGAGGTGGTTAAAAAATTAAATGCCGCCATTAATCAGGCGCTGAAGGATCCAGGACTTCAAAAGAAATTCCTAGATCAAGGCGTTAAGCCATTAGGCGGAACACCCGAAGCACTTCAAGAATCGCTTGAACAGGATATTTCAAATACTGGCACTGCATTAAAAGCGGCCGGCGTCAATCCCTCTTAACCAAATCTTTACACAACCCCTTGGATTTATATGCCCCACATTCAGCTTGATCAAAATCTAAACACCTATTACGAAGTCTATGACTTTACCGACCCATGGAAAAAACCAGAAACAATATTATTTGTACATGGTTTCACCGAAAACACAACGGCTTGGAGAGCATGGATTCCTCACTTAGCACGTAAATATCGCCTGGTATTGTTTGACATCCGCGGTTTTGGCAAAACTGGTGAGGTATCAGAAGATTTTCCCTACAGCACTGATTTGTTCGTCGAAGATATGGTGAAGTTGATAAATCAAATTTCAGACGAGCCCGTTCATATTATTTCAGGCAAGAGTGGCGCAATTAGCACCATGCGACTAGCTGCCACCAAACCGGAGTTAGTTAAATCATTAGCGCTAACATGCCCCTCAATGCTCACGCCAGGAAGCTCAGACTGGCTTCCTTTTATGGAAGAGCATGGGATCCGCGCTTGGGCTGCTAAAACAATGCCCGCAAGACTTGGATATGATATGTCGCAACCTGTTCTAGACTGGTGGTCCGATATGATG
>Ga0214249_1000216_pt1 | contig 28993 bp, 29 predicted proteins | sample TroBogypolimnion_17_FD_153087 | JGI IMG/M metagenome (GOLD analysis project Ga0214249, IMG submission 153087) | Freshwater microbial communities from Trout Bog Lake, WI - 23JUN2009 hypolimnion | ecosystem: Environmental > Aquatic > Freshwater > Lake > Hypolimnion/Profundal zone | place: Trout... | reverse complement strand
CAGGTGGGCCACAAGTTGCTCCAGCGCCTCCAGGCCCCCGGCTGAGGCCCCCACACCCACGATGGGAAAATCCTTGGAGGGCAACGGGTTCTGAACCACCTTGGGGGCAGGTCGACTGCCCACAGCCTTCGGGGTGGGCGGCTTCGGTGCCTTCGCGGTAGACCCCGACTTTTGAGTCATCTCGCGGCTCCTGGGAGAATGTTTATTCCAAGTATAACCACGTGGGCCAGCCCGATCCCTGGCCCAGGAAGGGAAGATTGGGGCAAGGTTCACCGGCCCTGGCCTAGACTGGGGGCCTGAAAGGAGCTGACCATGCCCGAACCGCTCGAATCCGTTCAGGAAGGCGTGCAGGACCATGCCGCCGAAAGCCGCTTGAATGGCTTCATCGCCCTCTTTGTGGCGGTGGTGGCCACCTTCATGGCCCTCTGCAACGTGAAGGACGGCAACGTCGTCCAGGCCATGCAGCAGTCCCAGGCCCGGGCCGTGGACCAGTGGGCCTACTACCAGAGCAAGGGCACCAAGCAGCACATCGCCGAGAACTCCGCGGACATGCTGCGGGTGCAACTGGACCTGAACCCCGGCCTGAAGCCCGAACTGAAGGCCAAGGTGGAGGCCAAGATCGCCACCCAGGAAGCCAACGCCAAGACCTACGCGGCGGAAAAAGAGCAGATCAAGGCCGAGGCGGAAAAGGCCGCCAAGGACTACGACGCCATGAACGTCCATGACGACCAGTTCGATCTCGCCGAGGCCTGCCTTAGCGTGGCCATCGCCCTGGCGGGGGTCACGGCCCTCACCAAGAAGCGCTGGCTCTTTGGTATGGCCAGCTTCCTCGCCAGCCTCGGCATCCTCTTCGGCCTGGCGGGCTTCCTGGGCTGGGGCCTCCACTCGGACTTCATGGCGAAAATTCTGGGCTAGGGGGCAGCCCAGCCATTGGTGGGATGATGCCTGCATCCCATCACCGCGCCACCGAGGAAGGACTCCATGATCAAGGGCTACGCCAACAGGATCCTGGAGGTCGATCTCGCCGCCCGGACCTTCTCGTTCCAGCCCCTGGATGAGGAGATCGCCCGCCTCTACATCGGCGGCAAGGGCTATGGCACGCGGCTGCTCTATGACACGACGAAGCCCGGCATCGACGCCCTGGGCCCCGAGAACCCTCTGATCTTCGCCACAGGGCCCCTCAACGGCTCGCTGGCGCCCCAGTCCAACCGCTTCGCCGTGGTCTGCAAGAGCCCCCTCACGGGGGGCATCGGCAACGCCGCCTGCGGGGGCTCCTTCGCCCTGGGCCTGAAGAAGGCCGGCCTCGATGTGCTGGTCATCCGGAACCAGTCGCCCGCCCCATTGCGCCTGGAGGTGGACGGGGACGCCGGCACCGTGGCCTTCCTGGACGCCACGGAGCTCTGGGGCCAGGGCACCGCTGCCACGCAGGAGGCTCTGGGCAAGAGCGGCTACCACGCCGTCATCGGCCCGGCGGGAGAGAACCAGGTGCTCTACGCGGGCATCGTGTCCCAGGAGCGCATCGCCGGGCGGACGGGCGTGGGCGCGGTCATGGGCTCCAAGCGGCTCAAGGCCATCACCGTGAAGGGCACCGCCAAGCTGGAGATGGAGGACGAAGAGAAGTTCAAGGCCTACACCAAATGGCTGCGCCAGCACTTCCGGGCCCACCCGATGCTGGGGGAGAAGCTGCGCCGCTACGGCACCATGGGCATCGTCAACACCACCAATGGCCGGAACATCCTCCCCACCCACAACTTCCGCTTCGGGCACCACCCAGACGCCATGCAGCTGTCCGGCGAATACCTGGAAGACAACGGCCTCGTCGGCGTGAAATCCAGCTGCATCCACTGCCCCGTGGCCTGCGGCCGCGACGTGATGGTCGATGGCGCCCGGGTCAAGGGGCCCGAGTACGAGACCGTGGCCCTGCTGGGCACCAACCTGGACATCGTGGATATCAAGCAAGTGTCAGAGTGGAACCAGCTCGCGGACGACCTGGGCATGGACACCATCAGCCTGGGCGTCACCCTTGGCTTCGCCATGGAGCTGCAGGAGCTGGGCATGCTTGAGACCGACCTGGCCTTCGGCAAACCCGAGGGCATCAGCGCCATGATCCGGGACATCGCCTTCCGCCGCGGCCTCGGCGACGACCTGGCCCAGGGCGTGAAGCGCCTGAGTGAGAAGTACGGCGGCTGGAGTTTCGCCATGCATGTGAAGGGGCTGGAGCTCTCGGCGTACGACCCCCGGGGTTCGTACGCCCAGGGCGTGGAGTACGCCACCACCAACCGGGGCGGCTGCCACGTGCAGGGCGCCAGCATGTACATGGAGTCCACGGGCCCGCTGACCATCAACCCCCAGAGCCTGCGCCTCAAGGCAGAGCTGCCCGTGGTCCAGCAGAACCTGGCCTGCGCGCTGAATGCCATGGTGCTCTGCATGTTCAGCACCTACGGCATCATCCCGGCCTTTGTCCACCGCATGGATCCCAACAGCCTGCTCTACCGGGTGGTCGTGGGCGCCTTTGAGCGCAGCGGACCCATGTACCGCTGGCTCCTGGGCCTCAAGGTTCGCCCCCTCCTCTGGTTCGAGCAGTGGCTCACCTACATCACGGGGCAGACCTTCACCTCGGGCCACCTGCAGGAGATCGGGGCCCGCATCTTCAACCTGGAGCGCATGTACAACCTGCGGGAGGGCCTCACGGGCCAGGACGACAGCCTGCCTCCCCGGATGCTCCACGAGCCCACCTTCAAGCACCTGCATTCGGGTGTGCCCCTGGACAGCCTGCTGCCCCGCTACTACCAGATCCGCGGCTGGGACGCCCAGGGTGTGCCCCTGCCCCGCACACTCAAGAAGCTTCAGGTGCGGGTGTGAGCATCACCGTGGAGCTCACCTACGACCTGGCCAAGCTGCTGGGCACCCGGCATCTGGAGCTGGAGGGCGCCGCCACCGTGGGGGACGCCCTGCGCCTTACCCGGGCCCACTTCGCGGAGCAGCAGGCGGACTTCGACCGGCTCACCCGGGTGACTGCCCTGGCCGTCAACGGCGTCCTCATCAACCACCGGAACCTCTGGGCCACCCCCCTCGCTCCCGGCGACCGGGTCAGCTTTCTCAAGGCCGCAGCCGGGGGCTGAGGCGGGCTGTGAACGGCTCGAAAGCGACTGCCTGAACGTCCAAGATTATTCCATTGGAACCCGCTATTTAATTCAGGCCCCACCGCCTAATTATTGTCGGCTTCGGGGTGAGAACCTGCTGAGGCCACGACGGGAACAACCTCCTGACCGCCATTCTCGGCAACCTGAATCTGGCGCAGTCCCTGGTGGGCCCAGGCGGCGAGGCCCTGCCCTTCCTGGACAAGGTCGAGAAAACCGTCCTGCTGGCCTCCTCCTGGCGCGATCGTCTCGAAGTGAAGCCCCTGGACCTCAACCACACGGTTACGGAAATCGGCCCCTTGTTGGCCGTCTCCATCGCCAAGACCGTGACCCTGTCCTATCAGCTGGAGCAGGACATCCCCAGCAGCGAACTGCTGGTCGCGGCCGCAGCGCCGGTGCCGGTCCCAGAGGAGAGTCCACTGGCCTGTCGCGTCCTGCTGGTGGTGGAAGTGATGAAGCGCAGCTAGTAGCCGAGCTCAGAACTGGTAGCCCGCAGAGATCAGCACGCTCCTGAGTTGAGATTCCCGGTCCTCCTCTGAGCGGGGTCGACCCATGATGCGCTTCCAATCGGCGGCGTACTCCACCTTGAGAGGAAAGCCAAACTTGAAGATGAGGCCAAAGCCCGGCGTGACGCGCAGAGCCGGGAAAGAGGGTGCGATCGGCTTCAAGGTGGTGGCATCTGTTGAGGTGAGGAGAGCCGAGTAGACCTGCCCCGCATCCACGAAGAGCTCGGCCCAGACCGAGTTCATGCCGAAGAGGGGGAAGCGGTATTCCAGGTTCAGCACTAGCAGGGCCTGGCCCCCCAATGGGATGGTTCGGGTCACCGGGTTGCCGTTGGCATCTATGACGGCGTTGCCCGTGGCATTCAGAAGGGGCACCTGGCCCAGGGGTCCCAGCATGTCAGGCTCTACGCCCCGCACCGTGGCGGAGCCGCCCCCGAAGAAGCGCTCAGATAGGGGAAGAGCCTGAGAGGAACTCGCTGTAGGTCGGGCCAGGCCCAGGCGGGCGCTGGCCATGAGCACGCCATCTTCCGCATGAAAACCGACGGGCGAGTTCCATTGGTAGCGGAGGTCCAGCTTGGCGAAGCTGCTGTTTTTGGAGGTGAGGAAGGCCTGGCCAGCGAACTCCACCCGCCCCTGGAAGTAGGTGCCGTCCGTGGGATCGTAGGGGCGATCCCGCCGGTCCACCGTCACCTGGAGATAGGGGGCGGAGATGATGCTGTGCGGTGGGGTGCGGGCGACCTTGAACAGGTCTTCGTTGGTGATCAAGGCATTGCCGTCGGAGTCTCTGTTTGCGGCCACATCCACCCGCTCCCAGCGGTAGCCCAGCTGCACGGACTGCACGGGACTGAGCTTCCATTCCAGGCTGGGGGTGATGCGGCGGCGGCGGGCGAAGAAGGCCGCCTGGGCCTCCTCGATGTAGGCCGTCTCAGCATGGAACGTGGTGCGCTCGGGCAGCCAGTTGTCCAGCGCGCCCGGCATGAACCAGGGATCCGTATAGCCCACGCTGTAGTTGTCCACGGAGCGGTTGATGTTGCCCGTGGGGAAGGCCCGACGCAGGAAGGGGATGTCGAGGGTCTGGTTCCCACCCCGGGCGCCAAAGTCCAGGGTGCGGCCCATGCCGCCCACGTTCAGGCGCTGGGCGTTGAGCCCGAGGTGATAGCCCTGGGTGTTGTCGAAACCGAAGGACTCGGAGAAGATCCAGGGCGGCCGCTCCTGGAGCCGCAGGGCCAAGTCGCCCCGCTGCCAGGACTGCTGCTCTTCGCCGGGCAGCTCCTTGAGGCCGAGCAGGTCCAGCCGCTGGAAGGTGCCCAGGTTGCCCAGGTGGATCTGGCCCTCGTCCAGCCGGAGGGGATCCAGGGCGGTCCCGGTTGGCAGCTCCATCTCCCGCAGAACCGCCCGCGCCCGGGTCTGATCGCTGCCCTGGACCACCAGGCGGCGGGTCAGATCCAGGGGCTGGGCCGGCACCTGGATGCGCACCACGGAGCGGGTGTCCTCATCCTCGAAGCTCAGCTTCACCTGAGGATTGGCGGAACCCGCCGAACTCAGCCGCCGACGCAGGTCCGCCACCACCAGGGCCAGATCGTTCCGGACCAGGGGGAGGCTGGGCTTGAAGTCAAGGTGCACGGTCTCCTCCGTGCGGACCAGGGTTCCCTCCACCCCCAGGAGGTGCCGCCGGTCTGACGGGTAGGTGGCGGAGCCGTGGAGGGCCTTCGGCCGGTCCGAAAGGGCCAGCAGGAGGCTCTGGGCCAAACTCTCCCGGGGCAGGTCGGTGTGGGCGGGCAGGTCCAGGACGAGGCTGTCCAGGAGGTGGCGGCGCCCCTCCCGGATGCTGAGGTGGACTTCCACGATCCCGCTCGCCAGGGTGTCCACGCGTCGCCGCACGGCCACCTCCGTGAAACCCCGCAGCAGGTAGTAGGCCGTGACCCGGTCCTCCAGGGACTTGACGGTCTGGGCCTCAGCCAGAGGCGAGAAGACCAGCAGGCGGCGGGACAGGGACACCACGGCCTGCAGATCCTTCTCGGACACCTCGCGATTGCCCTCGAAGGTGACCTTGCCCAGCGTGCGGCGGGGTCCCTTGACCACGGTATAGGTGAGGGTCACGGCCTGGGGGCGTTCTGAGGACCCGGCGGTGACCTCGCGCTGATAGGTCACCTTTGCTTCCGGATAGCCCTGGTCCCGGAAGTACGAGGCGATGCGTCCCGCCCCCTCCTCCAGGAGGCTGGGCGTGTAGCGTTCGGCCCGGGCCAGGGGGACGAACTCTGCAAGCCGGGGCTGCTTCCAGATGAAGCCGAGGGGGTTCATGCCCCGGGCACGGAGCTGCACCTTGGGTCCGGCCTGCACTTCCAGCACCATGACGCCGGTTTCCGGGGCAGGCTCCAGCCGCACGGTACCTTCCAGGTAGCCGTCCTTGACCAGGCGCTGCCGCAACCTCCGGTGGGCCTCACGGAGCGTGGCGGGGGTCCAGAGGGTCTTCCCGGGCTCGAGGTGGGCTTCCTTCAGGAGTCTTTCCTGGCTGTAGGGCGTGGGATCGCCCTCAAACCGGATCTTCTGCAGCAGGGCTGGCGTCCCCAGACTCAGCACCAGTCCCAGGGGCCGCCCCGGCTCCGTCACCCGAAGCTGAAGGCGGGCTTCGGGATAGCCAGCCTCCCGCAGGCGCTGTTCGGCCAGGCTCACCAGCTGGGCCTGACGCTGCGGCCCCAGGCGCTGGCCCCGCCTCAGCTCCGGCAACAGGGTCTTCCGCAGGGGCCCGAGGACCGCATCGCCCTCCCAGCGCCAGCTCTGGATCGGCTGAAGGGGGACCAGGCGAAGGCGGACCACCCCGTCAGCCAGGCTGCCCGTCACGGACTGGTAGCGGTCCACCAAGCGCACGGCAGCCAGAGCCTGCTGGAAGCTGGCCTCGTCCAGGGGCAGGCCAGGCTTCAGGCCCAGGGCCGCGGCGGCGAAGCGCCGATCGTCCTCGCTGCCGCCCTCGATCTGGACCTTGACCAGGGCCCTCGGGACGTCGAGCCCCCAGGCGCCGGAAGCACCCAGCGCCAGGAGGCTCGACAGCAGGACGGTGCGGGGACGCACCTTTCTAGAAACCCGCGAGGGCCTCTTCCTCTGTGTCCATCACGTCGAAGACCGAGTGCAGGCTGGTCATCTTGATGAGGCTGAAGATCTTGGAGCTCATGCCGCAGATGCGCATCTCGCCGCTCTTCCCCTTGATGGAGGTGTAGCAGCCCACCAGCTCGCCCACACCGGAGGAGTCCAGGTAGCTCACCTTGCTGAAGTTGATGACGATCTTGCGGGCGCCGTCCGTCAGGGCCGTGCGCACGGCCTCGCCGAGTTCCTGGTCGCCGTCTCCGAGGGTGATCTTCCCTTCGGGGTAGAGGATCAGCACCTCTTGGTGCTTGCGGGTGTTCAGGATCATGGGATGCCTCGAGATGAGCGGCCAGTGTAGCAAAAGTGCCGAGGTCCAGGGCAAAGATGCGATCGCTTCTCAGAGACTTTGGAGCTGTCCTGAAACCAGAACGCAGGAACCGGCACGAGGCCTGCATGGCTCTCCCCAGTGCCGGGACTCACCCGGTCCATTCTGCAGGGTGCTCCATGTTCGACCTCACCGGTGGCAACGCGATGATCCAGTCCATGGATGTCAGCATGTCCCTGGCTTCCAAGCGCATGAGCCTGATCGCCTCGAACCTGGCCAACCTGGACACCCCGGGCTACCGGACCCGGGACTTCAGCTTCCAGGGGGCCCTCAAGTCGGCCCTGGATGGGCAAATTTCGCCCGCTTCTCTCAACGCTACCCACCCCATGCACCTCCAGGGCACCACCAGCGCCGCCCTGCCGCCCACCACGGATGCCCTCAAGCCCAGCTCCGAGCGCAACGATGGCAACGACGTGAGCCTGGACCGGGAGAACATGCTGCTCTCCCGCACCCAGACCGACTACCAGACAGCGTCCACCCTCATGCAAGTCGAGCTTCGGAAGCTCTATTCCATGATCCGAGAAGCGAGCGCGCACTGATGTCCATCAACCAGATCCTCGATATCGCCGGCACCGGCATGGCTGCTCAGCGGCTGCGGGTCCAGCTCATCGCCGCCAACATCGCCAACAGCGAGACCACGCGCACCAAGGAAGGCGGCCCCTACCGGCGCATGGACGCGGTCTTCCAGAGCCAGGACATGGGCTTCAAGGGCGCCCTGGCCAGTGCCGGAGTCCGGGTCGCCAGCATCCAGAAGAGCAAGGAACCCTTCCTCAGCCGCTACGAGCCCAGCCACCCGGATGCCAACGCCGATGGCGTGGTGAGCTACCCCAACGTCAATCCCGTCGAGGAGATGGTCAACCTCACAGAGGCAAGCCAGTCCTATCAGGCCAACATTGCCGTGGTCCGGGCCGCCAAGACCATGGCCACCTCCGCCCTGGACATCCTCCGCGTCCAGTAGGCTGTCGGAATTTCGACTTGCCCCCAGACCGCTCCCGACTGATCGTGTGACTAGCCCTTCCCCCGAGCCCACCCCATGGACCCACTCCTGAACACCCCCTCGCTGGCTCCCCTCAGCCCCGCCTCTGGAACCGACCGTTCCAGCCTGGGCAGTGGCGCGGCGGGCGGTGCGGGTGCCGAGGGCGGGGTCGCTTTTGGGGACCTCCTCAAGCAGGCCCTCCAGGAAGTGAACCAGGTTTCAGCCCAATCCGAGGTTGAGGCACGGAACTTGATGACTGGAGAGGGTGCAGACATGCACTCGGCCATGCTGGCTGTCCAGAAGGCCGATCTTAGCTTCCAGATGATGATGGCCGTGCGATCGAAACTGATCGACGCCTACCGCGAGGTCATGCGCATGCAGATGTAGCGCAGGCTTGGCTTTCGGGCGCGGCCTCACCCCTGACTGAGGAACGCCTATGGCCGGGGAAACGAACCTCGCTGAACAGATCACCACTGCCTTCCGCGACATGAGCGGGACCCAGCGCGTCATGGTTTTGGCTATCACCGTGACAGTTCTCCTGGCCCTCGGCGGCCTGGGCATCTGGGCCGGCCAGGAGTCCAAGGCCGTCCTGGCCGCCAACATCTCCCCCCAGGAGGCCAGCTCCATCGTGGCCCAGCTGGACAAGCAACAGATCCCCTACGAGCTCAGCAGCGACCAGCGCAGCATCATGGTCCCCGAGAGCAAGGTGGGCCAATTGCGCCTGAAGTTCGCCGGGGACGGCCTCCTCTCCGGGGACAAGCTCGGCTTCGAGAAGCTGGAGAACGCCGGCCTCGGAACCACGGATTTCTCCCAGAAGGTCATTCACCGCCGGGCAATGGAAGCCACCTTGGCCAAGACCATCATGAGCCTCCAGCAGGTAGCTGACGCCAACGTCCACATCACGCCCTCCAGCGACAGCCCCTTCCTCACAGAGAAGGAAGACGCCAAGGCCAGCGTCCTGCTCAAGCTCCGGGGCTCCAAGATGCTGCCGGACGAGAACACCCAGGCCATCGTGAACCTGGTGGCCGCCAGCGTGGAGGGCCTCAAGCCTGAGCAAGTGGTCATCATCGACCAGTACAGCCGCATCCTCTCCCGCACCGGCCGCGACCCCATGGTGGGAGCCAGCGACGCACAAAAGAAGGTGGCCCGGGAGGAGGAGGACTACCTTGTCCGCCGCGTCACGGACCTGCTGGAGCCTGTGGTGGGCATCGGCAAGGTGCGGGCCACGGCCCATGTGGACCTGGATTTCGACAAGGTGAAGATGAACGAGGAGCGCTTCGATCCTGCGAGCCAGGTGGAGCGCAGTGTTCAGCAGAAGGAAGAGAAGCTCACCAAGAAGGACTCGGGCGCGGGCATCCCCGGCACACCCAGCAACGTGGCGCCAGCCACGGGCGGCGGCACCGCGAATGTCATCGAAAACTCCGAGAAGAAGGAGACCACCACCAACTACGACATCAGCAAGGTCGTCAGCTCCACCGACAAGGCCACCGGCACCGTGAAGCGCATGACCCTGGCCGTGATCGTGGATGACCTGAGCACCTGGACCAAGGATCCCAAGGGTGAGCCCCTGCTGAAGACCACCCCCCGGCCCGCCGAGGAACTGAAGAAAATCCGGGACCAGGTCTCAGCCGCCGTGGGCATCCAGCCCAAGCGCGGGGATGAACTCACCGTGGAGAACATGGCCTTCGCCACCCTCCAGACGAACCCCAAGGAAGAGGCGGACGCCAAGAAGCAGTTCTGGGTGGACCTGGTGCGCCAGTTCGCCCCCAGTGTGATCTACGGCATCATCGGCCTAGCCCTCTTCTTCATGATCTTCCTGCCCATGCTCAAGCGCATGTCCGCCGCCATCAATCGCCCGGCTCCCATGCGGGTGGCCAGCGGAGACGGTGGCGAGGGCGGCCTGGCCATGGCCGGCGGCGGGGGCGGCGGCAGCACCCGCAAGCCCGTGCAGGTGAAGTCCATGACCGAGATCGAGGCTGAGATCGAAGCGGAACTCAACGCCGACGCCGCCTTCAGCGCCCCGGAAGCCCGCCGGCGCGAGCTCATCAAGAAGCGCCTCCAGGAAGGCTCCATGGAGGACCCAGAAACCATTGCCTCGCTGGTCCGCTCCTGGCTGCTTGAGGAGGGACGGTAGCCATGTCGAAACTGACCGGAATGCAGAAGGCCGCCGTGCTCATGGTCACCCTGGGTGACGAGACCGCGTCGAACATCTTCAAGTACCTGGAGGAGGACGAAATCCAGTCCATCTCCCGGGAGATCGCCATCACCAAGCATGTGCAGCCCGAGTTGGCCGAGGAAGTCATGGAGGAGTTCCACACCATGACCCAGGCCCGGAGCTACATCAGCCAGGGCGGCATCGAATACGCCAAGAAGCTGCTCATCAAGTCTGTGGGCCCCGAGGTGGCGCGGAAGATCATCGATCGCCTGGTTAAGGCCCTGGAATCCAGCGCCGGCTTCACCAGCCTGGAGCGGGCGAACCCCCAGCAGCTCTCCAAGTTCATCCAGAACGAGCACCCCCAGACCATCGCCCTCATCCTGGCCCACCTCAACGCCTCCCAGGCGGCGGAACTCATCTCCAGCCTCCCGGAAGTACTCCGCAGCGACGTGGCCATGCGCATGGCCAGCCTCCAGGAGATCAGCCCCGAGGTGGTGCGCCGCATCAGCCTCATCCTTGAACAGAAGCTGGAGGCCCTGGGCTCCTTCGCCACCGAAGCCTATGGCGGTGTCCGCGCCGTAGCCGAGCTGTTCAACCGCATGGAGCGCAACGTGGGCCGCACGGTGCTTGAGAAGATCGAGACCGAGAACCCCCAACTGGCGGCCAGCATCCGGGACCTCATGTTCGTCTTCGACGACATCCTGCTCATCGACGACAACGGCATCACCGAGATCCTCAAGCGGGCCGACAAGAAGACCCTCACCATCGCGCTCAAGGGCACCAGCGAGGAACTCCAGAATCAGTTCTTCCGCAACATGTCCAGCCGCGCCGTGGAGCTCATGAAGGAGGAGATGGAGTTCATGGGCCCCGTGAAGCTGAAGGATGTGGAGAAGTCCCAACACGAGATCGTGGAGATCGTGCGTCAGCTCGAAGAGGAAGGCGTCATCAGCATCGGCGGAGGCGGAGGCGAGGACTATGTCTCATAAGGGCTTCATCCGCGCCGAGGACCTCGTGGACACCCTCCTCGAGTCATTCCCGTACTTCCCCATCGACGCCATGATGTCCCAGGAGAACTTCGGCGAGGATTCCGATTCCATCGCCTCGGAGCTGGGAGACCTCGATGGCATGGCCATCCCCCTGGAGAAGCGCCTCGTGGACCGGCTCCAGGAAGCGGAGCGCCAGGCCCAGGACATCGCCCGCCGCGCCTACGAAGAGGGGTTTGCGGGAGGTGAGGCCGAGGGCCGGGCCTTCGGCGAGTCCCAGTACAAGGCCTACATCCTGCGCCTCGAAGAACAACTCCTGGACTTGGCTACGATTGCGACGGGCCTCAGGGAAGCCCTGAACGAAGAGGTGGTGGCCCTGGCCCTGGCCGTGGGCGAGCACCTGGCCGTCCAGCAGATCGAGCAGAAGCCGGAGGCCGTGAAGGCCCTGCTGGAGCGCGTCATCGAAGAGCTGCCCTTCCCCCTCCCCCGGGGTCGGCGCGAAGGCGAAATGCCCATGCAGGTCTACCTGAATCCAGCCGACCTGGAGCAGTTGGGCGAGCACTTCTCGGACCACTCGGGCCTCGTGCTCCTGGCCGAAACGGCCCTCAGCCGCGGCAGCCTGCGCATTGAAGCTCCCCAGGGCATCCTCAACGGCACCCTCGAGCGCCGCCGCGAACGCCTCATGCAGCTCATCGAACGCATGAAAGAAGAAGGCCGCGCATGACCGCCATCCTGGCCCCCTCCGCCCTGGCGGCCCGCATCCCCGGGCTGCCCAAGGGCGACTGGATGGGCCGGGTCACCAAGGTGGTGGGACTGGTGGTGGAATCCACGGGACCCGACTGCTCCGTGGGCGAGCAGATGCTCATCCATGCCACGGACGTGGGGGGTCGGCCCCGGCTGGTCCACGCTGAAGTGGTCGGCTTTTCCGGCCAGAAGGTGCTGCTCATGCCCATCGAGGAGACCGAAGGCATCCGCCCCGGCCTCTGGGTGGAAGGCACAGGCCATCAGTCCGAGCTGCCCGTTTCAGACTCCCTGCTGGGCCGCGTCATCGATCCCCTGGGCCGCCCCTTGGATGGCGGACCCCCCATCGAGGCCATGGCCCACCTGCCCCTGCAGGGCGCCCCCCCCAATCCCATGCAGCGCAAACGCATCGACCAGGTGCTCTCCACCGGCGTGCGGGCCATCGACGGCCTGCTCACCCTGGGCAAGGGCCAGCGGGTCGGCATCTTCTCCGGCTCCGGTGTGGGCAAGTCCACCCTCCTGGGCATGGTGGCGCGGAACACTTCGGCCGCAGTGAACGTCATCACCCTGGTGGGGGAGCGGGGCCGCGAGCTGCGGGAGTTCATCGAGAACGACCTGGGCACCGAGGGCCTCCGCCGCAGCGTGGTGGTGGTCTCCACCAGCGACCAGAGCCCCCTCCTGCGTCTGCGCTGCGCCATGGCCGGCACCACCGTGGCCGAGTATTTCATGCGCCAGGGCAAGGATGTGCTCCTGATGATGGACAGCGTGACCCGCTTCGCCATGGCCCAGCGCGAGGTGGGCCTCAGCGCCGGGGAGCCGCCGAGTTCCCGAGGCTATACCCCTTCAGTCTTCGCCCTGCTGCCCCGGCTCATGGAGCGGGCCGGCACCTTCGAGGGCATGGGTTCCATCACGGGCATCTACACGGTGCTGGTGGAGGGCGACGACATGAACGAGCCCATCAGTGACTCCGTGCGGGGCATCCTCGATGGGCACGTAGTGCTCTCCCGGAAGCTGGGCTCCAAGAATCATTTTCCCGCCATTGATGTACTCGCCAGCCTCTCCCGCCTCTTCAGCGCCCTGGCACCACCTGAGCAGAAGCAGCTCGCCAGCAAGCTGAGGGACCTCATGGCCACCTACCAGGACGCCGAGGACCTCATCCAGATCGGCGCCTACACCAAGGGCTCCAGCACCAGCATCGACCAGGCCATCCAGTTCCAGCCCGCCATCCAGTCCTTCCTGCGCCAGGCCACGGCCGAGGCCTCGGATCACCGCCAGGCCATGCTGGACATGGGCAAGATCTTCGGCATTGATCTGGCGCCCTTCCTGAAGCAGCTGAGCTGATGGCCGCCCGCTTCCACTTCCGCCTGGAGCCCCTGCGCAAGCTGCGGGAGGCCCTGGAGCGCGAGGCCGAGCGCGCCCTGGCGCGGGCCATCCAGGCCGAGCGGGAAGTCCGGGATTTCCTGGAAGCCCTGGAAGCCGAGCGCACCGCCCTCTACGAAGCCCGCCGCCAAGCCGCAGGCCAAGTCCTCGACTTGGACCTCTGGCGTGCCGGCGAACGCTACCTGGTGGTGCTGGAACGGCGGCAGATCGAAGCCTTTGAGCGTCTGCGGACAGCCTCTGCCGCCACCGCCGCCGCCCGGGCGGCCCTGGTCCTGGCCCACCGCGATCACCTCATGCTCGTCCGCCTGAAGGAACGCCGCGCGCTTCAGCACCTGAAAGAACAGGAGCTCCGCGAAGCCCTGGAGATGGACGAACTGGCCGTCCTGCGCTACCAACGGCGAACCGCCTAGCCCCCTAGGAGTCCCCATGAATCCCCGCTACCTGCTCTGGATCTCAGCCCCCCTCATCCTGTCGGCAGGCGTCCTCTGGCTGTCGGCTCAGGAACCCAAAGGCGAAACCAAGGGCCTCGCCGGCGAAGGAGTGAAGGTGGCGGAACTGGCCTCCCAACTGCAGAACCGCGAGAAGGCCATCGCCCAGAAAGAGGCTGAGCTGCGCCAACTGGAGCAGCGCCTCAACACCCTCCAGGCCACCCTCGACAAGGACCGCGGCGAGATGGCCGGCCGGGAGAAGGCCGTGCAGGAGGCCCTGGCCAAGGTGGAGCACCTGAAGGTCCGCCCCGCCATCGACCCCCAGATCATCCACACCTATGAGGCCATGGACCCCACCGCTGGAGCCCAGGCCATGAAGGAGCTGGCCGCCCAGAACATGGAGGTGGCCGTGGCCCTGGTGGCAGGCATGGTGCCCAAGAAGGCCGCGAAGCTCATGGACCAGCTGGCACCCCTCGACGCCAAGCTGGCGGGTCGACTCTCGGAGAAGGTCAGCCTCTCCAAGGCCAAGGACCCGGCTGCCTGAACCCCCGGCAAGCCTAAGCCCACGAGCGGCTTGGCCGCGAGTGGGCGCGTGGGCCCAGGGGTGTGCGCGCAGCGCGGGACCCACGGTCAGCATCGAGCCATTCCTGCCCAATGACATCGGCACGGTCCTGGCCCAGGGAACTCATCCGGATGACCCGGAAGTGAGGTCCCCATGGCTTCAGCCAGTCCCACCGCCCTCTTGCCGATCAGCGATCGGCTGGTGTCGGAGCGTTCGGAAGCCAAGGCCTACGATGGCTCCGACGGCAAGTTTGCGGGCCTCATGGCCCAATTCACGCCCCCGGCGACCAAGCCCGCGGGGACATTGGTTGGCAGCAGCCCCCAAGCCCGGTCGGAGGCACTGCGGAGCAGGCGCAATGACAGCTCCCAGGCCACCCATGCCGACGACAGCAGCACCACCGCAGCCCGGGACAGCCCAAACCGCCCTGGGGCAGTCCGAGAGCAGTCAGCCCAAAAGCCGACGCCTCGGGATCCGAGCCGCAGCAATCCCGCCGCCGCGTCCACCCCCGCCCCGCGGAACGGCGCCACCGCCGCCCCCGATGCCAGTGGCACCCCGGCAACTCCTGCCAATGCCGATGCGTCTCCCACGACCAATGCCCAACCCCAGGGAGCCCAGGGACAGGCCCCAGTGGCCCCTACTGTCGACGACACCGCCGCCGTCGCCCAGACTCTGGCGCTGACTCAGGCTCAGCTCCAGGCCAGCCAGGGGTCCTCCCTCCTTCCCATCGCCGCCCAGGCTCCCAATGCAACCCTGGATCCCAGCACAACCCTGGATCCCAACGCAGCCCTGGATCCCATGGCGATGCTGAAAGTCGGCCTGGCTGCCTCCCAGGGCCTGCCGCTCCCTCAGGCGCCCTCTGCGCCTGCAGCCACAGCCGCCCTGCCCACCACAACTCAGCTCCAGCCCCAGCCCCCCACGCCGGCGGCGGCACCGACACCCGTTCCACTTCCCACCACTGCCGCCAGCCTCAGCCAGGATCTGGCCAAGGCCCTGCAATCACAGAGCCCGAGCGCGGCGGCCAACGATCTCGGGTCCGTCGCGCCCAGCCAAGGCCAGCCCAGCTCGCCGATGATCACCTTCCAGGCAGCGGTTGCCGCCGCCGGCGCCCCGTCCAAGGAGACGCCGAAACCAGCAACTGCGGCGCAGCTCGCGACAGGATTGCTGGCGGAACCTGCGCTGGCCAGCGCCAAGACTCCGCTGGTGCTCGCGGCCCCGGCCGCACCGCAGGCCCTCACTCCCATGCAACTCAAGCTCCAGCTCGAAGCAGCGCCCCTGAGCGCCGAGGCCACCAAGGCCAGCGCAGCAGAGGCGGGCCTGCCGAATCTGACCCTGGATCTTGGCGCCCAGAAGGTCCAGGACATGTCCACCCAGGCCATCCACCTGCCGGATGGCTCCAGTGCGGCGGTCCTGAACGCTCCCGCAAAAACCATGGAGGTCGCTCCCGCTCCAGTGGTCACAGAAGCAGCCACCATTCAGACGCCGCTCACGGCCCCCGTCAGCCAGGTGGCCGGCAGCATGCGGTGGATGCTGAAGACCGGCTCCCAGGAAGCCCAACTGCAGCTGCATCCCGACTCCCTTGGCCAGGTCACCATCCACCTCAAGGTGGATGGCGGCGAGGTCCACGCCCGCATCTGGGTCACCGATCCCAGCTCCGCCCAGGCCGTTCAGGAAGGTCGTGCCCACCTGGAGCTGTCGCTCAAGGAGCAGGGCCTCCAGCTGGGAAGCTTCGACCTCCAACAGGGCAATCATCCCTCCCAGCAGGCACCTTCGACAGCGACCTACAGCACGCCGCCCGCTGCGGACCTGCTCCAGGCTCGGCAAGAAGCACCGCCCGGCCCATCGCCTTCCGTCCTCAACCCGCACCACGTCGAGCTTTACGCCTGATCGGCACGATTCCTGTTTATTCAATCACCTGGAGGTTTCCATGGAAACCGGAATGATCACCAGCACCACGGCGACTCCCGCCACCACCAGCACCACGACCCCCAGCAACACGCTGGACAAGGACAGCTTCCTCAAGCTGCTGGTGGCCCAGCTGAAGAACCAGGACCCCACGGGTTCAGGCCAGGATCCCAACGCGATGATCCAGCAGCTGACCAGCTTCTCGGCGCTGGAGCAGGCGCAAAACACCAACACCCTCCTCACGGGGCTGCAGGGTCAGACCTCCGGCCTCTTCCAGGCCCAGACCGCGGCCCTGGTGGGCAAGACAGTGCAGGTCGCCGGCTCCTCCTTCAACCTGGCTTCGGGTTCCGCCTCCATGGGCCTGAACCTGGGCGCCGCCGCCAACGTGACCCTGACCGTGAAGGATGCCAATGGCCAGCTGGTGGGCATCATTCCCGAAGGGCAGCTCACCGCTGGCGATCACACCCTGACATGGGACGGCAAGGATGCCAACGGCGTCACCTTGCCGGATGGCGCCTACTCCGTGGGCGTGTCGGCTACCGCCGCCGATGGCACTGCGGCCACCGCCACCACCAGCTTACTGGTGAAGGTGGACTCCGTCTCCTTCCAGAACGGAGCGGTCTACCTGAACTCCGGCAACAGCAGCTACGCCCTCACCGACGTCACCAAGATCAACGCCTGAGCCCAAGGAGCCCCCATGAGTCTCTATTCCGCCTTCTATTCCGGCCTTTCCGGCCTCGCCACCAACGCCAATGCGCTGAATGTCATCGGCAACAACCTCTCGAACATCAACACCGTGGGCTTCAAGGGCTCCAGCACCACCTTCCGCGACATCTTCAGCACCAGCCTGGGCGGCGTCTCCACCCAGGGCAACGGCAACCCCATCCAGTTCGGCCTGGGCGTCCAGGTGAACAGTGTGAGCCAGGACTTCTCCCAGTCTTCCTTCCAGAGCACCGGCAACGCGCTGGACATGGCCATCCAGGGTAACGGCTTCTTCACCCTACAGAGCACCGATGGCCGCCAGGTCTTCTCCCGGGCCGGCAACTTCACGCGCAACAACTCAGGCCTGCTGGTGGCCAGCGACGCTTCCAACGTCATGGGCTGGAACCGTGATCCCATCACCGGCAAGGTGAACACCTCCGCCGCTCTGTCCCCCATCAGCATCAGCGACGGCACCACGGCCAGCGCCCTCGCCACGTCCGTCATCAGGACCGGCGTGAACCTGAACGCCTCCTCTGCCACGGGCGCCACCTCGGTCCTTACCACGCCTATCCAGGTCTATGACAGCCAGGGCAACACCCAGTCCCTCACGGTGACCTACCAGAAAACCGCCACCAACACCTGGAGCTACACCGTGGCGGGCCCCGCCGGGGCCACCATCAATGGTGGCGCCACCGCAGCCGGCAACCTCACCTTCTCCCCCAACGGCACCCTGCTCACCATCAACGGCAGCGCCCCCACCGCCGCCAACAATCCCTCCCTCGCCATCAACTGGGGCAACGGCGCCGCCGCAAGCACCATCGGCTTTGGCCTGGTGAATGCCGACGGCAGCTCGAACCTGACCCAGTACAGCGCGGCCAGCGACACCAGCAGTAGCTTCCAGGACGGCTACGGCGCCGGCACCCTGCGCGACCTGACCGTGGACCAGACCGGCGTCATCAGCGGCACCTTCACCAACGGTCAGGTCATCCAGCTGGCCCAGGTGGCCCTCTCCACCTTCAATAACGTGAATGGCCTGGTGCAGGCCGGGAACAACCACTGGGGCCAGAGCCTCGCCTCGGGCTCGCCCACCATCGGCATCGCGGGCCAGGGCGGCCGGGGCGGTGTGCTGGGTTCCAACCTGGAACTTTCCAACGTGGATATGGCGGGTGAGTTCACCAAGCTCATCCTCAGTCAACGCGGCTATCAGGCCAATTCTCGTATCGTCACCACCACGGACCAGCTGCTGCAGGAAACCCTGAACATGAAGCAGTAGGTTCTGAACGCCTCCCGAAAGAAGCGCGGCTCACCGGAGCCGCGCTTCTGCGTACACTGCTCCCATGCCCCAGACCTACTTTCCCTCCACCGAATACCCAGGCCGCATCCTGGTGGTGGACGACCAGCGGGACAATCTCCGCATCCTGGCCCTGGAACTGAAGCGGTCCCCCTTTCAGCTCACCTGTGTGGAGTCCGCCCGGGAAGCCCTGGAGCTCTGCGCGAACACCGTTTTCGAGGGCATCCTCATGGATGTGAGTCTGCCCGAGATTGACGGCATCGAGGCCTGCCGACGCATCCGGCGGGAGGGACTCAACACCCGCACCCCGCTCATCTTCCTTAGCGCCATGCGGGTGGGTGGGGACTGGGTGACCCAGGGCCTGGAGGCCGGGGGCCTGGACTACCTGACCAAACCCTACGCCCTGCCGGAGCTATTGGCGAAGCTGTCCGTAATGGTACGCCTCTCCCGACAGAACGAGGCTGTCATGGCCCACGAGCGGCACACGGCCCTGCTGGAGGTGGCGGGCGGCGCGGCCCACGAGCTGGCCCAGCCCCTGGCTTCGGCCGTCCTCCTGGCGGACCAGCTCGCCCACCAGAACGCCCCCGCCTCGCCCGCGCAGATCGAGCAGCTCCGGACCTTCCTGGGCCAGACCGCCCGCATCCTCCGCCAGATCCAGAACCTCCGCACCTATGTGACCAAACCCTATGCCACCGGGCAGATCCTGGATCTCGCCCAGAGCAGCGGCGAGCGCGACGAGCCAGGACTTTAACGGGGATACAATGGGCTTTTGACCGAGGCACCATGTCCGACCAGGAACTTCAGCCCCTTGCCCCCCGTCGGCACACCCGCCAGATCATGGTGGGCAAGGTGCCCGTGGGCGGGGATGCCCCCATATCCGTCCAGAGCATGACCAAGACGGATACCCGGGATGTGGAAGCCACGGTCAAGCAGATCTACGGCTATGCCGCTGCGGGCTGCGAGATCGTGCGCGTGAGTGTCCCCACCAAGAAGGCCGGCGAGGTCTTCCATGAGATCTGCGACCGCAGCCCCATCCCCGTCATTGCCGACATCCACTTCGATTACCGCCTGGCCCTGGTGGCCGCAGACGCTGGTGCTGCCTGTCTCCGCATCAATCCGGGCAACATTGGCGGCCAGGACCGTGTGAAGGCCGTGGTGGACAAGGCGGGCTCCAAGGGCATCTCCATCCGCATCGGCGTCAACGGCGGCAGCCTCGAGAAGGACCTGCTGGAGAAGTTCGGCACCGCCACCCCCGAGGCCATGGTCGAAAGCGCCCTGCGCCACATCGAGGTGCTCGAGCGCGAGGGCTTCAGGGACATCAAGATCAGCCTCAAGGCCAGCGATGTCATCCGCACGGTGCAGGCCTACCGCCTGTTGGCCAGACAGGTGGATTATCCGTTCCACCTGGGGATCACCGAGGCCGGCACACCCTTCGGCGGCACCATCCGCTCCAGCGTGGGCATGGGCATCCTGCTGGCCGAGGGTCTGGGCGACACCATCCGAGTCTCCCTGACGGGCGAGGGCGAGGACGAGTGCCGCGTGGGCCATGAAATGCTGCGCGCCCTCGCGCTGCGCTCTGGCGGCTTCCGCATGGTGAGCTGCCCCAGCTGCGGCCGGGTGCAGATCGACCTCAACCGGGTGGCCCACGAGATCGAGGAGGGCCTGAAGCTCATCAATCACGAGAACATCACCTACGCAGTCATGGGCTGCGTGGTGAACGGCCCCGGCGAGGCCCGGGACGCGGACCTGGGCGTGGCGGGTGGCGCGGGCGAGGGGCTCATCTACCGCAAGGGCGAGCTCATCCGCAAGGTAAAGGAGGAGGACCTGGTCCCCGCCTTCCTGGAGGAGGCCCGCAAGGTCAAGGCCGAGGCTGATGCGGCCAAGGCCTAGCATGGTCCTCTGGCTGCTGCTGCACCCCTTCGCCGCGTTCAGCCTCTACCTGCTGCTGGAGGCCTGTCTGCCTGTGCCCTTCCAGCCCACAGCCTGGGTCTGCCGGGGCGCCATCCGCACCTACCAGGCCACCCTCTCCAGCCACCTCCCCACCGCCTGCAAGTTCACACCCACCTGCAGTCACTACGGCCTTGGCTGCATCCAGAAATATGGCACCCTGCGCGGGGGCCTACTCGTCACCTGGCGCCTGCTCCGCTGCTCACCCCTGACCCAGGGCGGCGTGGATCCCATTCCCTGAGTGAGGGAGCGTCGAGCGCCCAAACGAGAGTTGTAGGTCCTTTAAACAGATATTCAGACCTTTTTAGTATGGTATTGTGACCCAGCTCACGCCCCCTCTCACCCATCCTGGGGTCGAGTCATCAGCCCGGAGGCATCCCATGACCCTCACCCTCGATACCAAAGTCGGCGACCTCGTACTGGCCTGGCCCCAGGCACTCCGCTTCCTGGAAGCCAATGGCGTGGACTACTGCTGCGGCGGCCACCGCTCCCTGCAGGAAGCCTGCACTGTCGCGGGGCAAGAGCCCGAGGCCATCCTCGCGGCCCTGGAGGCCCTGCCGGCGCTGGCCCCCGGCACTCCCTCGCCCCAGGTCTGGCTGGCGGCATCCCTGACTCAGCTGCTGGCCCACATCGAGGCCACGCACCACGCCTTCCTCCGCACCGAGCTGCCCCGTCTGGAGGCTCTCATGCATAGGGTCTTGGGCGCCCACGGGGCGAACCACCCGGAACTGGGCGAGGTGGCCGGGCTCGTCCAGGACCTGAGCGGCGACCTGATCCCCCACCTCATGAAGGAAGAGCAGATCCTCTTCCCCTTCATCCGCCGCATGGAATCCGGCCAACCTGGCGAGGCCTGCTTCGGCACCGTGCAGAGCCCCATCCGCGTCATGGAAGCCGAGCACGTGGAAGTGGGCAACCTGCTGGTCCAGCTCCGCACCCTCACGCAGGACTACAGCGTCCCGGCGGACGGCTGCGCCACCTTCCGTGCCCTCTATGACGGCCTCAGGGGCCTGGAGGAGGATCTCCACCTCCACATCTACCTGGAGAACCAGATCCTCCACCCCCGCGCTGTGGCCATGGAGGCGGCCGTTCGCGCCTGACCTGGATCAGTGCGCGTCCTGGACGCTCCAGCGGTCGGTGCAGCCTTCGCTCTCGACGACCTGGTGGGCCTTGCGTAGGCGCAGGGTGTGCTGGACGGTCTGCATGACCGTGTAGAGCCGCTCCTGGATGCCCAGGCGGCGCAGGTCTTCAGCCGCGAACCAGGTGATGCCCTCTGCGCTCTTGCGAACGGCGTGATCTGCCAAGATCTGCTCAGTGATACCCACAAAGACCTCCGAACTGATACGTTGATCATACAGGGGGGAAGCGTGGCCAAGTGGCGGGACACGGGAATGGGTTCGGTTCTCATGGGAGCATGGGCTCTGGCCACGGTGCCCCTCACGGTCATCGGCATCCTGTTGGCTGTCCCCTTCCTGGGGCCCCGGCGCGCCTTCGCCAAGGTGGGCCCCATGTTCGCCCGGGGCATGGCCTGGTTCTGCGACATGCCCTTCGAACTCCGGGGCTGGGAGCAGCTCCCCGAGGTCATCCGCTCGGGGCGGCAACCCGTGGTCTTCATGTCCAACCATGAAAGCCAGCTGGACCCACCGGTCCTGGTGGCCGCCCTGCCCCTGCCCGCGGTCTTCATCGCCAAGAAGGAGCTCAAATACGTGCCCTTCATCGGCTGGGCCGGCTGGGCCGCAGGCGTGATCTTCATCGACCGGGGCAACCGCGAGCGCGCCATGCTGAGCCTTCAGGATGCCGCCCAGCAGATCCGGGGCGGCAAGAACGTGGTCATTTTCCCCGAGGGCACCCGCAGTCCCACGGGCAAGATGCTGCCCTTCAAGAAGGGTGGCTTCGCCCTGGCCATGGACGCCGGCGTGCCCATCATCCCGACGGCCACGGTCGGTGGCCACCATGTGCTTCCCTCCGGGGGCCTGCACATCCGGCCGGGGCGCTTCGTGGTGCTGGTGGGCGAGCCGGTGGCGCCCGCGGACTTCCCCAGTCGGGACGCACTCATGGTCGAAGTGCGCAGCCGCGTGGAGGCCCTCGTGGCCGAGGCAAAGACTCTCTAGCGGAAGACCGGATCCTGCTTGGCCACTTTCAGCTTGCCCGGATGGAGCCGGTCCGCCAGTTCCACCATGGACTGGGCCATGGCCCGATCGCCCAGCCGTGCCACGACCCGGGCCATGAAGTAGAGGTTCACGGAGAGTACCCGGCGCTCGTTGTGCTTTTTGGTGCTGAGGTCAGTGGAAGCCAGCTTCTGCCGGAAGGCCTCGAAGCGGGCCTTGGCGCCCTCGCCATCCCCAGCCACCGCCTGCTTCACCCCCGCCAGCAGCACCGTATTGGAGTGGTCTGGCGGCCACACGCCCTCCAGGTCCCGGAGCAGGCCCTCGGCCGTGGCCCGGTCGCTCCTGGTCCAGGCCGTGTAGGCCAGGAGGCTGCGCAAGACGTTCGAATTCGGGATCTCGCGCAGGCCGGCCCGGAGGCGCGCCTCGGCCTCTTGGCTGCGTCCCATCCAGAGGAGGGCATCGGCCGCGGTGACATAGGCGAACTCCGCTGCGGGACGCAGGCTCAGAGCGCGGTCTGCATGAGCCAGGGCCTCGGGCAGCTCACCTTCGTTTTGCAGCAGTACGCCGTAGCGGTGGTGGGCCTGCCAGCCCTCAGGGAAGAGGCTGAGGGATTTCTCGAAGTAGCGGCGGGCCGCCTGATGGTTCTCCTCACCTTCCAGGCCCGCGAACACATCCGCCAGCACGTCGTAGGCCTTGTGGTCGGCCGGGTCCAGGCGCACGGCCTGCAGCGCCGAGCGGCTGGCGCCCTCCAGGTCCCCCATGCGGAGCAGGATGGAGCCCAGAGCCCGGTAGGCCTGGGAGGCGCTGGGATCCAGGGCGATGGCCTTTTCTGAGGCCACCTTGCCCAGGCGCAGGAGGTTCTGGCCCTCCTCATAGCGGCCAGAACTGAGGGCCGTGATGGCGCCCAGTTCCGCCAGAGTCCAGGCGTACTCGGCCCGGGCCGGCGCGTAGTCGGGTTCACCCTCGATGGCCGAGGCCAGGAGGTTGCTGGCCAGCCGCACAGAATCCAGGTTGCCCTCGGTGATGACCCCCAGGGCCTTGGTATAGAGCTCGCGGGTGCGGGGCAGCTTGGCCTGGGAACGCATGGCCCCTGGATCACTGCCCAGACCCATCTCCTGGGGCAGTCGCTGCTGCAGCTCATCCTCCAGCTTCAACAGCTCGGTCATGGGCCGGTCCAGCTGGAACTGGTGGAGCGTCGCGCCCCGGGCCACATCCACCACCCGGACGCCCATGCGCAGCTGGCCGCCCACCACCTGGTAACTGCCCAGGACGAGCAACTCCGCCTTGAGGCGGCGGCCCAGCTCCCCCAGGGCCCGCGGCGCCTGGCCCGGCTTGTCGCCCATCTGCTGCATGGCCTCCACCACCCGCAGGCGGTCCACCACAGCCAGATCGTCGCGGCGCACGAGGCCGAAGGCCATGGCGTCGGCGAAACTGTTGCTGAGCCAAGCCTGCTCGAGATCCGGCTGCAACTGCTCCAGGGGCAGGATGGCCACCACCCGGCGGCCCTTGGTGAAGTCCTCGCGGGAGGCCCGCCGGGCCTCGCCCAGACCCGTGCCATCGCCGCGCTGCATGAACCAGGTGGTGGCGCCCACCACCAGCAGCAGGGCCACGCCCCCAAGCGCCCAGGGCCAGCGCCGGGCAGCGATCGGAGCCCGCGACGGGATCAGGTGGGGCACCGCCGCCGTGGCGGTATTTTCGGACAACCCCGCGGCCAGGGCCTGCAGGTTGGGAAAGCGATCCTTGGGCTGCTTGGCCATCAGGCGGTGGATGGCGTCCTGGAGCGTGCGGGGCAGATCCGGGCGCACTTCGGAGAGGGGCTTCGGCTCATCCCGGGTCACGGCATAGAGCGTGTCCACCAGGCTGCCGTGGAGGAAGGGGTGGATGGCCGTGGCCAACTCGTAGAGCACCACGCCCAGGCTGAACTGGTCCGACTGCCCTGTGAGGGGCTGACCATTGGCCTGCTCAGGGCTCATGTAGGCGGGGGTGCCCTGGCTGTAGCCCGGGGCCGTGCGCTCCACCAGGGTCAGGTGATGGGAAGTCGCCCCCAGGGGCAGGTCATCCCCGCCACGGCGGGCGATGCCGAAGTCCAGGATCTTGAGCTGTCCCTCTTCCGTGAGCAGCATGTTCTCGGGCTTGATGTCCCGGTGGACGATGCCCTTCTGGTGGGCGTGGGAGAGGGCCGAAGCGGCCTGGCGGGCCAGCACCAGCAGAGTGTCCGGCTCCGCCGGGCGGCCCACCAGTGCCCGCAGCGTGTGGCCCTCCACCAGTTCCATGGCGATGTACGGGGTACCGTCCACATCGCCGGCATCGTAGATGTGGGCGATGTTGGGATGGTTCAGCTGGCAGGCCAGCTTGGCCTCGCCGATGAGGGCCTGGCGGCGCAGGTCGTCGGCGTCCTTGAGGATCTTGAGGGCCACCTCGCGCTCCAGGCGCAGGTCCAGGGCCCTCCAGACTTCACCCATGGCCCCTTCGCCCAAACGGGCAAGCAATCGGTAAGAACCGAAACGGGTCGATTCGAGGGCCAAGCAACTCCCATTACAAAAGAAGCAAGTATACCTTTCGGCAGGTAGGCATCGGACCTCAATGGTCGAACATTTCCAACCGCAACTTGGACCTAGCCTTGGCCGGGCCTTGACCTGGGTCTCGAAATGTCGAGAATCAGGCCGGAGGCCACCATGCTCGCACCTGATCTGGATGCTGCCCTCACCGGGGCCCGCCTGGTGGAGGAAGCCGGCGCCCTGCTGACTCTGGGCGAAGAACCCGAGCGCATGGTGGCCCACGCCTTCGAACGGCTTGGGCAACTGGTGCCCTATGATCTGGCCACGGTGCTTCTGAAAGAAGGCGATCGCCTGCGCGTGGCCCACGCCGTAGGGCCACTGGCCACGCCTCAACTGCTGTCGGCCCTCATCCCCGTGCGGGGCAACCTGCGCCTGCAGAATGCCCTCAAGGCCCGCTCCCGGCCCGCCACCTTTGAGGAGGACGACCCCGGCGAGGACACCTTCCACGGCCTCCTCGACATGCCCAACGGCCACAGCTGCATGGTGGCGCCGCTGCGGAGCCAAGGAGAGACCTTCGGCCTCATGACCCTGGACGCCATGGTCTGCCGTCAGTACCCGGAGAGCGTGCTGCACCACGTGGGTGTGTTCGCCTCCCTGCTGGCCCTGGGCCTCAAGCAGGCCGAGCACCTGGGCCGCTTGGCGGAACGGGAGCGGAGTCTGGCCGAAGAGGTCAGCTACTTCCGGGAAGTGCAGCGGCGGGATGTGCTGCAGGAGCCCCTGCGGGCCGAGAGCCCCGCCATGCGCGGCATCCTGGAGCAGCTGCGCCAGGTGGCCGCCACCGCCGCCACAGTGCTCATCACTGGGGAGACCGGCACCGGCAAGGAAAAGGTGGCCCAGACCCTGCACCACCTCTCGCCCCGCCGCGAGAAGCCCTTCATCAAAGTGAACTGCGCCTCCCTGCCCGCCACCCTCATCGAGTCCGAGCTCTTCGGCCATGTGAAGGGCGCTTTCAGCGGTGCGGCTTCGGCTCGGAAAGGGCGATTCGAACTGGCGGACGGCGGCACCCTGTTCCTGGATGAGATCGGCGACCTGCCCCTGGACCTGCAGCCCAAGCTGCTGCGGGCCATCCAGGAAAAGGAGATCGACCCCCTGGGCAGCGAGAAGGCCAAGCGCGTGGACGTGCGCCTGGTGGCCGCCACCCACACAAACCTGCGCCGGGCTGTGGCCGAGGGGCGCTTCCGGGAGGACCTTTTCTACCGCCTAAGCGTCTTCCCCATCCACCTACCTCCCCTGCGCGAACGGCCCGAGGACATCGGGGCCCTGGCCGAGGGCTTCCTCGAGCGCTTCGCCCGGGAGAATCGCCGCCCCCCCATCCACCTGCCCGCCGCCCTGCGGGAGCAGCTGGAGGGTTACGCCTGGCCCGGCAATGTCCGCGAGCTGCACAATGTCCTCGAACGGGCCGCCATCCTCTCGGCGGATCGTGAGCTGCGCCTCCCGCCGGGCGCCCTGCCCGCCGCGGGGGAGCGCAGCGACCCGACGCTCAGCGGGGTGCTCAGTTGGGATGCCCAGGAGCGCCGCTACCTGGAAGGGCTGCTTCGCCACTGTGGCGGCAAGATCGCCGGCGCCACCGGGGCCGCCGCAAGGGCGGGCCTGGCCCCCTCCACCCTCCTGTCCAGACTGGAGCGCCTGGGGCTGAAACCCCGGGAGTTTCGAGAAGCGTGATAGCGTAAGTACCTATCGGAGTGTTGGATGAGCGAGATCACCGGCCCCAACGAAGCCCTGCCGCCTGTTCAAGCAGCACCGGCTTTCCCGCCACCTCTGCAGCCCATCCCCTTCGAGGACCTGGAGACATTCCCTGGATTCTGGGCCCGGGTGGGCGCCATGTTCCAGCTGGCCTTCAGCGAGCCCATGACGCTCTTCGACCGGGTGCCCTTGACCGAAGGTCTCGGTGCTCCCTGGCGCTTCCTCCTGCTCATGTCCGTGCCGATTTTCCTCATCGTGGCGGCGATTTTCTTCTTCACGGGCATGGGCATCATGCTGGCGGCCCTGGAGGCCAAGGGCCTGCGGGGGGAGGGCGGGACCGTGGCGGCGGTCATGCCCATCATCTTCGGCGTCATCCTGCTGCTCATGCCCCTGCTCAGCTTCCTGGGCATGGTCATCGGCGGAGCCCTGAACCACTTCTTCCTGTGGATGTGGGGCGGCCTCAAGCACGGCCATCCCACCAGTCAGACCATCCGCGCCTACGGCTATGCCTCGGCCTTCCTCCAGATCGGCGCCCTCATCCCCTATCTCGGGTTCCTGATCCAGATCGCCGGATTGGTGGTCATCGGCATCGGCTTGGCCCGCATGCACAAGACCGACACCTGGCGTGGCATCTGCGCGGTGCTCACCCCCCTGGTCCTCATGTGCTGCTGCCTCGTGCCCATCATCGTGATGTTCGCCGTCTACCTCGGCAGCCACGCGCGGTAGTCCGTAATCTGCAAATCCGTTGGCTGGACCGTGGACGAGACCACTGATCCACCACGAGAAATCAGTTCATCAGTCGTATCGGAGCCACTCGCGCACGGCGTCGCCCACCCCGTCCGGGGCCAGCACGCGCTGCACGGCGCCGGCCTCCAGGGCTGTCTCTGCATCCCAGGTCTCGAAGCCCCGGAAAAGCCGATCGGCCCCGACGGAACCCAGCAGCTCAGGCAGGCGCACGGTACCGCCGAAGCCCGTGAGGATGCCGTGCTTCGCAGCGGGGTGTGCCAGGCGCAGGCCACCCTTGCCTGTGACGGGATCCGCGTCCACGGCCCACCGCTCCTGGCCATGCAGGGCCAGGTCGCAACCACCCCCCATGGCCACGCCAGAAATGACCGTAAGGCTACGCCAGCCGGGCCAGAGCAGGTGGTTCATCACGCGCTGGCCCCGGCGGGAGAAGGGTTCCGCTGACACCGGATCCAGGGCGCCGACTTCATGCAGATCCGCACCGGCGCTGAAGTGATGGCCCCGGCCCGCCATCCAGGCAGAACCACCCAGGGCCAGGCGCCGCACGCCCGCCCAGCGCAGCTCGATGAAGAGCCGATCCATCGCCAGCAGTAGGTCACTGTGCAGCCGGTGCAAACCATCGCTGGAGCGCAACCCGATCCAGGCCCCGTCCCCCTCGCGCCAGAGATCCAGCGAGGTGCGTCCTTCATACCAGGCCTGGATGGTCATGGCAGCTCCAGCTTGGCGAAGGCCGCTTCGAGCGGCTCCGTGTCAGGATCCCAGGTTGGGGCCCCGGGCAGCTGATTGCGGAACCAGGTGGCCTGACGTTTGGCGTAGGCCTGGGTCTCTTGCACCACCTGCGCCACCACCTGCTTAGAATCCCCGCCCGCCACCCAGGCCGCGTAGCCCAGAGGTCGCAACGCCATCAGATCGTCGGCGTGGCCCGCCGCCAAAAGCCCCGCCACTTCCTCGGGCCAGCCCTGGGCCACCTGGGCGGCCACCCGGGCCACCACGCGCTCCCGCCGCCGCTCGCGAGTCGGCGTCACCACCAGCACCCGCCAGCCCGCCGGGAGGCCCGTGGTCGGTCCTTCCAGCAAGCCCGAAGGCGCGCGCCCCGTCGCCAAGTGCAGGCTCAGGGCCCGCTGGACCCGGGCCGTGTCGTTGGGGTGCAGGCGCGCGGCTCGCGCAGGATCCACGGCCCCCAGGAAGCGATGCAGCACCGGTGCGCCCAGCGCTGCGCCCCAGCGCCGGACCTTGTCCACCAAGGCGCCGTCCACCTCCGGCAGCGCGCTGAGCTGGTCCCAGATGCCGCGCAGGTAGAGGCCCGAACCCGTCACCAGCACCGGGGCTGGAACCGACCCGAGCCAGCCCCGCACCAGCTCCCCGAACTGGGCCGGATTGGGCCGCGCCGACAGGGGCAGCAGGCCGTAGCCCAGGTGGGGCACGCCGTCCTGCTCCGCGAGGCTGGGTTGCCCCGTACCGATGGCAAGGCCCGCCACGGCCTGGTAGGGATCCCCGTTCACCACGGTCCCACCCAGGCGCCGCGCCACCGCCGCCCCCAGGGCGGACTTGCCGGAGGCCGTGGGGCCGAGAAGGGCGATGAGCATAGCTAAGACGCTAGCAGGAGTCAGCGGCGGGAACCTTCTCACTGGTTCACCACATTCGAAGGTCATGCGCGTCTCCCTAGCCTGCCTCTGCCTCTGCGTCGGCCTCCTGGCCGCAGAGGCACCCCGTCCGGGACTGGATCC
>Ga0214249_1000214_pt1 | contig 29009 bp, 40 predicted proteins | sample TroBogypolimnion_17_FD_153087 | JGI IMG/M metagenome (GOLD analysis project Ga0214249, IMG submission 153087) | Freshwater microbial communities from Trout Bog Lake, WI - 23JUN2009 hypolimnion | ecosystem: Environmental > Aquatic > Freshwater > Lake > Hypolimnion/Profundal zone | place: Trout... | reverse complement strand
CGAGCCAGAATGGCAGCTATGGTCTGTTAGACCATTTTTCAGCCTGGAATGCAGTTTCATTTATAATTCTAAGTCTTGGCCTGGTAGCTCAGTCGGTAGAGCAGAGGATTGAAAAGCATCCTGTAAGACGGCAGAGTAATATAGAATAAGGCTTTGCGGGCGATTAGAGTTTGGTAAGTTACAAAGTTTGCTAAACAAAATCACAGAATATTTTTACAGTCGTTAAAAATTTCTTCACATAAAAAGTAGCGTAGCAAAACGTAATTACGTATTTCAAAACGTGTGACGTTGCCAACGCTTAACCATTTTTACTATGCCTGTCGTCAGTGTCACCAATATTTTTTTATACAGCCATATTCACCACTAATACCCCGTCTTTTGGCGCATAAACGCATTTAGATAAAGCGACGTGTTGAAACGACACTTACTTGTTGTCAAACTTTTGCTGCGCTACGTTACGCAACGCCAGCACTTTATCTGTTTCAGTTGGTTGGGCTTGCTGCTTTAAGGCGGACTGGGTATAGCGATTAGCAAGCGCATTCATTTTGCGTTGCTGTACGTTGTGGAGTTTTTGCGGAAGGGTTGGTGGCTTAGCTTGTGGGGGTGGTGCTTTTTGTTGTGGGGGTTGGGCAGAGGCTGGTGAGGGTATGGCTTTATTGGGCGGGGGTGTTTGTTTAGGTTGGGAGGGTTGATTAGGTTGGACTTGTGGCGCAGCAAACTTACTGGCAAAGAATTGGTTTAGCAGTTGTAGCAATTCATTCTTATCCTCGTCCTTCATAAATTCATTCATACGCATAGCACTTCTCCTTTTATGTATTTATTGGAAATGCTTACGTAGTCGTGTTGAAACGACAGCAAGTGGGTGCTACGCATACGGCAGCACCCTTACCCGCTTAATGCTTAAACGCAGCAGCTACAGCGCCACTAACTTGCTCTAACTGCGTGTCCAATTCACCCGCTTCTACAGCACCCTTAATAATTTCTAATGTAGGTACAAGCTCTGTTGTTGTGCCAACTTCCACTGTGCTTTTACCTTTTGTAATTTCAATTAGCTTTGCGCCATAACGGACGTTTAAGCACAGCTTGCCGTTATCCGCTACAAACCACCATTGCCGTACACGCTTATGTAATTCCACATTTCTACTTGTGCCGTCTTCATTGCGTAAAGTTTTATGACGTACAACGCTAAACGTAGTGCCGCTTTGTTGTGCTTTAGCTAACTGAATTTGCTCCCATACTTTTTTAGCCAGCTTATTACGGCGTAGCTGTACGGCAGGCATTGCTGTTGGACGTTTAGTGCTGCTTAGTTTTAAGTTACCAATTGCGCTCATATCTTTCTCCTTTTGTTAATGAGTGTTTGTAAGTTAATTTCACTCACCACAAATGGACAACCTATTTCACCAAAACACCTAATAACCACATATTTCTAAGCCAGATTTATTACTGTTTTATTTGGTTTAGATAAATAAAAGTGCGAGTTGCTTTGGAGTTGCTATTGGTTGCCAGTTACGTAGTGACACAAAGAAACAAGTTACTTGTTACAAGTAACTGCTGTTACCCGTAATGTGACTTAGTGACAGCAACAGGGACAAGTAACTTCTTCTTTTGGCATCGCCACTTCTGTAACTAAGAAGCAACAGCGCAACAACAGAAAAAGGAAAATGAAATGACAACAACAGAAATAGCAGTACGCCTATACAACAACCCAAAATTTGGTACGACATATGGCAAGGGGCAATATCACAACGCAATAATGAATGGCACAGTGGACTTACATAAGCAAAGCATTAAGTACCTCATTGACTTAGTGCCACACGCTAATTGGGAAGCAAGCATTAAGACAGATAACGATATGGAGTTATTAGCTTACGCAGAAGAGTGCTATGAGCAAGTTGGCATTAAGACAGAGGCACAGCGCAAAGACTTAGCGTGTAGTTGGATTAAACGATTTGACAATAATTTATTAAAGCCTCGTGTTATTGGCTTTGCGTTACTGAATTTGAATACGGGTGACTTTAAGTTATTGGTACTGGACGAGGAGAAAGACGTAAAGCTACAAGAGCGGCTAACAGTGAAAAGTTGTAGGGACGCAAGTAGTGGGCAGCGCAGCCCTAACTTATTTGCCAGTAATTACGACTTAGCTGCTTAGCGAAGTAAGCAATGGGGGGTGAGTAAAAAAGTGGTGGGGTTGATAAAAAACAGAAGTTAAAAAATCCGCAGCGCAGAAATTTAAGTGCTGCGTACCCATTTCGTAGCTTACTCACCTCAAGTCCACCGCTAATCAGCCCTACAAGCTGTCAAATTAGTGGAGTACATAGCAGCACAGCAGAGAACCGCTTAAATAGCTTGTAGGGCTTGCTGCGCTGTTAACAGACAGATAACAGCAAGCCGTAGTCTAAAAGCCACAAAGTAAGTGAAAAGAAGTAAAAAAGAAAACCAAATAGAACAGTGAATGTATTTGGTTTTTTATGTAAGTCATTGAAAAAGTTGAAAGAGCACCGCTTACAACAAGCGGTTGCTCTTTCTAAACAACAGAAATTACGCTTATACACAGTTATTTATTGATTAAGGAGACTGTGTATGAAACAAGCAAAGACGCTTAGCCAGCAAGAAGTGCGCCGTGTTTTAGATTACGTTGCTACCCGCAAACACGCACTACGTAACAGAGCAATGATTTTGACAACATTTTTATGTGGCGTACGTGTAGGTGAATTAGCGCAGCTACGTATAGAAGACGTTGTAGCAGCAGACGGCACAATTAAGACAGAAGTACATTTAGATAAAGAGCGCACTAAACACCAACACGCACGTACTGTGTTTATTAACGAGCGGTTGCGCAAAGAGTTAGCCACTTATGTTGCTACGCTTACTGTCCGTAGTCCACAGCAGCCATTATTTGGTACGCAAAAGAATAGAGAACGTGGCTTTACGCCTAATACAGCAGCGCAGCACTTTCTAACAATGTACAGAGGGGCTGGTATAGACGGCGCAAGCAGTCACAGTGGTAGACGCACATTTATTACATCATTAGCAAATAAAGGCGTAGGCGTAAGAGTGCTAATGAGTTTAGCGGGACACCAGTCAATGAGTACTACACAGTCATACATTGACGTTAACGCAGAGTTAATGCGTAAAGCAGTGGAGTTGGCGTAATGAGTGACTGTAAAGTCGTTTTGACACGACTACGTATACGGAGCTGTAATGCGTACAAGACGTAAGCAGACACAGCTACTATTCCCAATACCAGCAAAGCCAATAGTCAATTGGGAGTTTGTCACCAAGCTAAGCAGCAAAGAAAACACCAATATCATTTACTTACGTGATGGAGAGGTAGTTTTATATAAACACGCACGTAGCAATGTATGGCAAGTACGCTTTAAGTTATTTGATAGGCAGTGGCATAGGCACTCTACTAAACACTACAACCTACAGTTTGCTAAACAAGTGGCTTGTGAAATGTATGACGAGGCACGATTTAAGGAGCGTATTGGAGTGCCTGTAGTTAGCCGTCGTTTTGATACTGTGGCTAATCGCTGCTTACAAGACATAGACAGAGAAATACAAGCAGGCATTAAAGCGCACACCAATAAAGACTACAAGCGTGTCATTAACAAATATCTCATTCCGTTTTTTGGAAGCTATATGGTTGATAACATTAACGAGCAAGTTGTCAGCGAGTATGAGCAGTGGCGCAATAATGAAATGGGCATTACGCCAAAAGCGAGTACGCTAATGACACACGCCAGTGCGTACAGCAGAGTGATTAAGTCAGCAGTACAGCGTGGTTGGGTAAGCGCCAATAGTCCCATTGCGTTTTTGAATAGAAGAGGCAAAGCCAGTACTCCACGTGCGGGCTTTACACGTGAAGAGATACACAAGTTATTAGAGTACTTGCCAGAATTTGCTAATGGCGGACATACGGAGTTGGCACGTGATATGCGTAAGCTGCTACGTGACTATGTAGAGATATTGATAGCAACGGGTATGCGCTGCGGTAAAGAGAGTATGAATTTACAGTGGAAGCACGTGGACTGGTATGACGAGGCAGCTACTGGCAAAAGATACTTACGCTTATATGTGAATGGCAAAACGGGCGGCAGACAGTTAATTGTTAGAAACTTTGGCATTGCTGCGTTTGAGCGTTTGGCTATTAGGCAGAAAGACTTAATTGCTAAAAACTTAAATGAAGCAATTAAGCGCAAAACAACAATTAGGGTGTTTAGACTGAGCGACGGCACACAACCTAAAAGCCTACATACAACATTTAAGTGGCTGCTCCACTTTGCTCATTTAACGTATGACGCCAAAACAAAGCAGCAAAGAACTTTATATAGCTTACGTCACGCTTACGCTACTTTGGCGTTAATGGACGACGCAATAGATATACACACATTAGCGAGGCAAATGGGTACAAGCGTAGGAATGTTAGAAAAGCACTACAGCAAGCTAACGGCAACTATGGCTGCGGAGAAGTTGGCTTAATTGTCGTGTTGAAACGACTATTTGAAGCGGGGGGGGGTATTTTAAAAATAATAATTATTATGCTTTATAGTAGGATGAAATTAAGGCAAAAAGTCTAAAATGAGCGATACAAAATTCACAAACGAAGTAAATGAACAGGAAATTAGTCTTTTAGACATAGTTCAATTTATTAAAGAGTCTTATAAGAAAATACTTGCTTTTGGGGCGGTTGGTGCTTTAGTTGGTATGGTTGGGATATTGGTGTTTGGTACATATAGTGCTAATCTTGTTTTATCAAACAATACAGCCAATACAGCCAATACAGCCAATACAGCCAATACAGCCAATACAGCCAATACAGCCAATACAGCCATAGACATTCTTCGCCTGAAATATTTACAGGCAGCATTGCCAAATTTACAGCAAGAGAAACAAAAAGCTAATAAAAATGAAGAGGATGAGTTTTTAGGTTCAGAGTCACTTTGGGAGAAAAGCGTTAAGCCAATGCTGTTGGTTAGCAAGGCAGATACAAAAGAATTATTAGACGCAAGTGCTTTAAATAGTTCAGGCTCAAAAATATCCTCAATTCAAATTAGTAGTAAGGGACGTACTAAAGAGGCTGCCATTCAAAAAGTAGAGAAAATGAGCAACTTTTTCATTAATGGCTCAGCATTTATAGAGTTGAAAGATTTAGTAAGAAGTTATGAATTAAAAGTAATTTCTATAGGTAGCAATCTAAAAAGGAAGGTAGCAAGTGCTGAGGTAGAGTTAGAGTACCTACAAAAAAGAATAAAAAACTTAAATGAATTAAAAAACCAGTATCCAAGTACATCTTCGTCGGGCGGGCAAGTTGTTGATGCTAAAGATAGTGGCGCAAAGTACTTACCAGTGACAACCCAAATAGTAGCCGCAACAACAGATGCCAATAATATAAGAGAGACATTAGCAAGATATAGGGATGAAGAAAGTCAAAGTAGGGTTTATAAAGAATTTGTTGAAAAAGCAAAGCCACTAATGGAAAGTAGTGGGGATGTGGTTGTTTTGACGAATGAACTGTTGGGAGTATGTGAAAAAATTTCTACAAATTTGAATGGTGGCACTATACAGCAGGTAGCTTTGGAAGAAATTAAAGCGTCGCTAACCGCAATTCAGACAAATCAGCTTTATGGATTAAAACAAATTGGAGCTGTGGATGTTGCTAACCCACAATATTTAAAATTTATTATGGGTGGTTTATTCGCTGGAATCTTTGTTGGGCTATTAGTGGCGTTTGGAATGAAAGTATTGAAACAAATGAAGGCTGCTTAACAGATTTGTACAAATACATTTAATGCTAAAAAGCCCACTTACAACAGTGGGCTTTTTTCTTGTCGTGTTAAAACGACTGCGTATACAACGGCACTATGCTGCTAACTTTAAGTCCCAGTTGTTAGCTCTGTATTGCTGTACGACTAACTTGCGTGCGGCATTGAGTATGCGACGTGCGCTGCCATTACAGTAGCTAATAATTTTAAGTATGTCGCCGTCTGTTACGCCAGTCACGTTGTAGTCAGCCAATATGCGTTTGACAACTGGCAGCCACTCTGCGTCAGCAGCAGCATTAAACTCCACACGCTCACACCTATCTTGTACGCCATTTTCAATTAGCGCCAACCTATTAGTAGTAAAGATACACACACACTGGTTAGTATTGGTATTCATTGCTACTTTTAAAGACGACATTGACTCACTACGTAAGTTATCTACTTCGTCCAAAATAAAGTAGTGGTACGTGCCCATTAACGGAATAAGCTGCGCTTGTGACTTAATGCTTTCAATAACGCTTGCGCCGTTGTCCCCACCCTGCGCAATTTTGTAATACGCTACGTAAGGACTCTCGCCACCACGTGCTGCCTCTATTAAGTCTGGCAGTATCTTTGCTAAAGCTGTTTTGCCAGTGCCATTAACGCCGTATAGCAATATGCCGTTAATGCCGCCAGTTGGAAAACCCATTAAGCCACTAACAATGTCTTCTACAGTTTGTTTTGCGCTAATACTATGAAACACAATGTCATTTAGTGTTTTTGGACTGTAACGTTCTTCAAAATCATTAAACATACACTTCTCCTTATTTGTAATAAAAAGGGCAACGCTGTTATACGTTGCCCAATAGTTGCCGTTAATTAAGCTGCTGCGTTAGCAATAGCGTCATTTAACTGTGCGTCGTTGCTTGCTACGCTACGTTCTGCCACTTGCTTTTTAATGCTGTCTTTATTTGCGCTGTAATACGCAGCTAAAGCAGCATTTACAGCCGTAGTGCTATTTGTTACAGCGTTAATAGCAAACTTGCCATTTGCTTGCTGCGTAGCTACAAACACTACTTGCTGTCCAATACACGCAGCGTCAATTTGCTTAGCAAGTGCTTCACTGCTAATTTCTGCTAATACAGCACTTGCCACAGTAGTTTTAGCTACTTCAGCTTTTTGCTTTGCGCTTAACGCATTGCCGTTTTTAGCTAAGCGTATTTCTTCTACGCCGCCGTTTGCTTTAATAAAGTCCGCAATATCTGCGCTTTTAATCTGCTTAACGTTAGCAGTACGCAAAACAATGCTGTACGCACTTACACGTCGTCTGTCTGCGCCAAACACGCATTTAACAATTTTGTGTAGTGTGTGTGACTTTTTATTAACTGCTACGTTATGTAGCGTCATATAGTCGTCTAACTGTGTACGCAGCGTTTTAGCATTTTCAGTAGCTAGGCACATTTCTTCATACTTTGCGTAGCATTTAGCCAAAATTGCGTATAGCAAGTCATTGCTATTCTTAAACGCATTGTCTGCCCATACTTCTTGCTCGTTTTTAAGCAATTCAATAAAAGACAGCGAATTAGTTGTTAACATTGCTTTAGCGTTGTCGTTTGTAAACGACTCTGCGTTAGCAGTTACAGCAGCGTGGTTAGCAATAGTTTTTACAGCAGTAGTTACAGTAGTTTGTGTCATTTTGTTTCTTTCTTAAGTAGTTAAAAAGTAGGTTAGTGTTAACAAATATTCCTTACTAACCATAAGTAATACTTTACTCTTCTACGTCACTTTTCTCACTTCAAAAGCAATTTATAACCATTTGGATGTTAATAAATGAAGGTACATTTTTCAGCACAACACCCCACTTTTGGCACTAAGCACAAGCCAAAGTCACCCACTTATCAGCAGCGCAGTCCGTACTATTGGTGGTGGGCTTTTTTGCGCTTAAACGAGGACTACATTAAGTGCTGTGAATTAGGTGGTAAGGGCAAGTTGGCGCAGTTATATAAAGACTTTGGTGACGTAAGGGGGGATAGTTTTAAGCAGTGGTGGAATGACAATGCTGTTGCGCTGTTTGCGGAAAAGCCTCTGCCACAAAGTCTTACAAAGTTAACTAACAAAATAGAGTGGGACGATACGTGGGGTGACAGCGTAATGGTTGTGGCTGTACCAATGAGTATGAGTAAACGCTATATCTACAGTAAGTTTATGGACTTAGTTAAAAAGAACCACACAGCAGAAAGAGGACGTACAGCAGAGCAGTGGGCTAAAAGTACTGCCAAATACCCAATTAACCGCAACCACACAATAGATAACTTACGCACAACGTTTACTGTGTATGAAGCGTACGTAGCTAATAGTCAGTTACCAAAAGCGGAGAAGCTAACTGTGTGGGAGTTGGGAGATAAGTTGCGGGTAGTTAAGTCAGCAGCAAAGTCTAAATATGGGGAAGAGGGACGTACAGAAATTGAGAGGCGCAATATATTGGCTGCGTCTGTTAGCCGTTACGTTAAGCAAGCCAAACAAATCATTGCTGCTACAGCAGAAGGTAAATTCCCCGCATAAAGAGTCGTTTTGAAACGTCACTTACGTAAACCAAACGTTTTGCGGCGTTTTTAACAACGTGCGGTGTGCTACGTGTACGCAAGCTACTTTTAGGCAGATTTGGGTATGGTAGATAGGTAGTTTTAAGCACAATGACAGACAGAATTAGTCTACAGCCCGCAAATTGAGCACTGGTTTAACAGTTTACGTATAATAGACAGTCTTAAATGGCCTGGTAGCTCAGTCGGTAGAGCAGAGGATTGAAAAAAAACCTACTGCCGGCGTTGCCTTATGCTGTATGGCTCTGAGAGCTACGGCCGTTTTTCGGTGCTACACATAGTGCGACACGGCCTTAAGAATTCCAACAGTAAAAAATAATTTCTTAAGCTGTTCTACAGTAGTGCCACTGCGTTAAAAAACTACTCCCTGTTCATGAGTTGTCTTTTAAAACGACAAATTAAAAACCTAACTGCCCAGCCGTTAGAGAATTGCTATTATGAATATCAATGAAGATAGTCACTCTTAATATTCAACATGGTGGGGGTAGGCGTATAGCCCCAATCATTGAATTCCTAAAGCAACTAAATGCGGATCTCATAGTCCTCACCGAATATCACTTAGATGACAAGAATCTAGGCAAGCAGTTGGTAGAACTTGGATACCAACATCAGGTTGCTGGAAGCACTCTACCTAAAGAAAACTCAGTATTGATTGTCTCCAAAGAGCAATTTGAGGTTCTAAACGCATCTCAACGAATTGTTTCGGTCAGACTTGAAGAGTTAGTTTTATTTGGAGTCTATTTCCCTCAAGGCGACGAGAAGTATCCCGTCTATAAGAAGCTAAAGAGTGAAGTGCAAGAGGCTAACTCCTCAGTCCTTGTACTTGGGGACTTTAATACTGGACTTCACTACATCGATGAGGCGGGCAAGACATTCGCTTGCGCTGATAGTTTTGAGTCACTTAAGGATGTCGGCTTAGTAGATTCGTGGAGAGCTAGACATCCAGCCGCTAAGGAATTTAGCTGGTTTAGCAGTCAGGGAAACGGCTTTAGGATTGATCATGCATTCTGTTCGTTATTGCTAGATCAAAAAGTCTCAAATATTGAATATATCCACACACCAAGAGAGATGAAGATTACTGATCACTCTGCTCTAGTGGTGGAAATATTCTAAACACTGATAGACTAAGCAACACTATAGCGAGCACTAAAACAATATGTCTACAGCTTGGGAAATACAGGTAATTAAATACTATCAACAATACAAAGAACAAGAACAAGTATTGATAGATAACAATAATTTATTTGGAGCATTAACTCACTTTAGGATAGCTAGGAACTTTAGTGGGTTAGCTGAACAAAGCAACAAAGATGAACTGGCAGCAATCATTAATTCAACAATACTGAATAACTCCCTTACAAGTGAGCAGAAATACATAGAATTACTTGATAAATTTAAGTGTAGGTATAAAAAAGAACTTATATCTGCTACATCAAAAATACTTTGGTTTACAGACAACAAAGAAGAACACATCATTTATGACTCATTGGCTTTAAATAAGTTATCTAAAATAAAGGGCTCAATAAATACCAAAAGTCATAAAAAATACTTTGATTTCTGTGGCAAATGGCATGAGTTATTTGCCGAGAATGAAAAGCAAATAAAGACAGCTACAAATAGGGTTAAGGATTTCTATCTAACTACTCCAAACTTCAAAGATAGCCATATAGACGTAATGGACACACTATGGTTTAGGATGCGTGTATTAGATGTCTACTTGTGGGGCAATGAAAGCTAAATGGAGCCTTAGCTTGAAGTGTCGCTTTAAACGACTTAGGTGTTGGTAGCAGGGTAATTCGTTACATAGTATTCAATAGAATTAAACAGATCCTTAAGGTGCTCTTGATCTTGCGGAAGCGTTGTAGTTAGGATTCTTTCAGTATTGATCTGCTTAAAGTGCTTTGCAATTTCCGAAAAGATCATATTAGGCTTACCGACATGGTGGGCAAAATCTCTAGTGAGTTTGGTGTTGTATTCAACTAAAACCTTTATTTCTTTACGAAGAGCTTCGACTGTTGCTTCATTAGGTGGAGTCATCATTAATCCTTTTTAATGAGTTGTGGTTTATATGTGATGTTGCATGATGCTTAATAATTTTTTAATGCTTTAGCAAGCTCTTCTTTAACCCTCTTGCGTAAGCTAGCTGGCGCCAATACCTCAACGCCTGATCCATATTTCAAAATATCCATAACCAGCTCGGGATCTTGGTTGTAGTCAAACTCTAAGAGGTAATTCCCTGCTTTATCAAAGGCGCCCACTTGCTGCCCATGCCAAGTTTCACTACTAACCCATCTTGCTTTTTCGGGAGAGAATTTAAGCCTTGCTCGTTGGTCTGCTTTGCCCGAGAAGATGCCATAGCTTTCTGCAAAGTGCTCATGCAACTGCTTCTCTGAAATCTCATCGGCTTTTGTATTGGTGATAATTGCTTTGCTGATTCCATCAAGCGAGAAGCTTCTTAAGTCTTTACGCAAATGACAATAAGCATCTAGATACCAGTTATCTCTATAGAAGATTAATCGCTGTGGCGATATTTCTCGCTCAGTAGTCTCATTAGTGCCCCGAGCGTAATAGGTAATTTGGAGTCGCTTACGCTTTAGTAGGGCGCTCCCAATTTCTTCAAAGTTTTCAATAGAGCTTTTGCGTGCCGACATCCCAAATACTTTTAATCTCTTGCGCAGTTCTTTGGCGGGGGTATTGCTTTGACCAAGAATACCGTCAATGATTGAAGTAAGTGGGGCAATATGTGGCGCAATTAATCCTCCTTTATCTAAACCCGATAGTAGGTGTTGCATGAGAACGAGGGCCGTTGCCTCCTTTTCAGAGAACCATAAGCCCGGCAATTCAATCTTTTCACCAATACTTTGCCCGTCAAAACAGTAGCCACCTTTGAACCTGTCATAAACAATGGAGGCATTCATCCTGCTTCGCAAGTATTCCAAGTCACGCTTAAAGGTTGCTTTGGATATTTCCAATTCACTTAAGAAGTCATTAAGTGGCACACACTGACGAGCTTGAATCATGTATTTGATTCTATGAAGCCTCTCAATATCGCCCATATGCTTCTTTCAAGTAATTACCTTAATGAACTTACATTACAAGCTCATTCATTGAGCTTGTAAACCCCGCACCCACAAATAACCTGATTGCCAATTAAGAAAAGAGCTTTCTAAAGTAAAGCCTTCTCCAGCCAACGGGTTCAGATGCTAGGTGCGCCTCAGACATTAAGAAGTCAGGCTTTTGAGCTTGCAGGGCATATTTCTTAGCCGATCGAGAAGATGGAATGCCAGCAATTACTGCCGCATCTATGGTCGCTTTAACAATAAAAGGCTCGAACTTAGGGTTATGCAAAGCGACTTGCATAGGCATAACAATGCTGAGGATGATTGCGCTAGCTAGCATGGGGCTACCTCTTGGAGGGTGTATAGCCAATCCTGTTACCAGTGTTATCAAAGTAATTGGTCACACCACTTGGCGCTTTAACCTCGTAGCCAATCCTATTACCAGTATTGTCATAAACCCCATTTTTAGAGCTAGCGTTATATGCGCTGTTATCCATGTTGTATGGGCTATTACGCATATTGCTGGAAGAGTTTTCCATGTTGTATGGACTGTTTTGCATGTTGTAGGGCGAATTGTCTAAATTCGTAACTTGAGCAAAGCTCTTTTGTGCATAAAGTGCCGCTTGAGCGAGTAGAAAGATGGTGAGTAGATATTTCATGGGCTTCTCCTAAAAGGGGTCTTTAGAAGGAGATTAATGAGCCTCAGGCTCATTAGGTGAGCTATTGGGCTAGTAATGTCGTTTAAAACGACAAAGTTAATGTGTGTGCGTGTGGCGTAAGGCCTGCATATAGGATGGTGAGAGTGGACGCTTAGTACAATAAAAGTTAAGAAGCAATGGAGATCTAGATAACATGGCAAATAAAAGTCTTACAAACGCCAAGCGTGCAAAAAATGACGAGTTTTATACGCAGTATGTAGATATTCAAAAGGAAGTTGAAGCTTATTTAGACTACGACCCAAAGGCGTTCAAAGGCAAGGTTCTCTACTGTAATTGCGATGATCCTTATGAGAGTAATTTTTTTCGATATTTCGTACTCAATTTTAAAAAACTTGGTCTTAAGCAACTCATAACTACAAGTTACAAACCATCACCTGTAGCCAATACTCAGTTGGAGCTACTTGGGGGTTATGAAGAGGAGCCAAGCTTAAAGGGGCGGCCTAAGGCTACCGCCAATAAATTCATAATTAATAAAGTTCAAGATGTTAATGGCGATGGCGAATTTAATCTTATGGATGTTGCTGAGCAGTTAAAAGCAAATAAGGCAAATGAGTGGACACCGCTAGACGGCGATGGGGACTTTCGTAGCCCTGAATGTGTTGAGCTGCTTAAGCAGGCGGATATCGTAGTGACTAACCCCCCATTCAGCTTATTTCGGGAGTATGTCAAACAACTAATGGACTATAAAAAACAATTCTCAATAATTGGGAATATGAATGCAATTACCTACAAAGAAATTTTCCCTCTCATTAAGGATGACAAGATTTGGCTTGGTGCAACCGGCAATGGAAACGATATGGTTTTTGCAGTTCCTAACGGCTCAGAGATTAACGAAAGCGACAGGCAAAAAGCCGCTCGTATGGGGTATGTTGGGGACTTTACTCGACTTGGTAATTCATGTTGGTTTACAAATCTTGACCATGGGCGTCGCCATAGGCCGCTACCCCTAATGACTATGGCGGAGAATTTAAAGTTTAGCCGCCATAAACAAATTAAAGGTAAGAAAAAGTATGACACTTACGATAATTACGATGCAATAGAGGTGCCTTTTACAGACTCTATTCCAAGTGACTACGAGGGTGTTATGGGCGTGCCGATTAGTTTTTTAGACAAATATAACCCAGACCAATTTGAGATTCTAGGAGCAACGCAACGCGGCTGCCATGACGCAGTTCCTGACATCAAAAAATATGATGATTATTGGGAGGTTCGTCAAGATGGCGGGCGAACTGGTTCTTCAGGTGGGAAGACAAATGAGAACGCCAATCTAGTCGGAAATGATGGAAAGAAAAACTACTTCGTCAATAAAGAGGGGCGAGTTATTCAGTCTGCATACCAAAGAATTTTTATCAGGCACCGTTAAAGGGAAACATGAAAACAACTCTAAGGGTAGATATCACCGCAGGCGATATCTGTGACGGTTTTATTTATAACGAGCTTGAGGGTAAGGGCTTATTTGGGCTCGCTGGCAAACTTACTATTCAGCCTGAATACCAAAGAAACTACATATATGCGGAAGAGGGTGGAAGGCGAGAGGCAGCTGTCATTGAATCTATGCTTAAAGGATATCCATTGGGACTGATTTACTTTAATAAGATTGCTGACGATAAGCTTGAAGTGCTAGATGGGCAGCAGCGTATTACGAGCATTGGTAGGTTCATTACAAATAAGTTTGCAATCAAAGACAGCAATGGGATGGAGCAATACTTTAGCGGGTTGGCTCAAGATAAGAAGGAGTTAATTAAAGCTACAAAATTATTAATTTATGAATGCGAGGGGCGGGAAAGCGAAATCAAAGAGTGGTTTAAAACCATTAATATCGCTGGAGTTCCACTTAATGAGCAGGAATTATTAAACGCTGTTTATTCAGGTAGATTTGTTACTCGTGCAAAAGAAGAGTTCAGCAATAGTCAAAACGCCAATATTCAAAAATGGGCTGCTTACATAAAAGGCAGCGTTATTAGGCAGGAGTTTTTGGAGTGCGCACTGGGCTGGATAAGCAAGGGGAATATCGGTGACTATATGAGTCGCCATCGTAATGACGATAATATTAAAGAGCTATCGACTTACTTTAATACTGTAATTGATTGGGTTTCAACAGTATTTATTGATGTAGAAAGTGAGATGCGAGGAGTTGAGTGGGGCCGGCTTTATGAGGCTTACCACAAGTCCTCTTATAACCCCGCAGATATTTCCGATAAGGTAAAAAGTCTTTATGGGGATTCTTATGTAAAAAATAGAAAAGGAGTTTTCGAATTTATTCTGGGAGGCTCACTTGACACAAAATTATTGGATGTTCGAGTTTTTGACGAAGTTACCAAAAAGACTGTTTACAAATCTCAGACAGATGAAGCAAAAGCTAAAGATAAGTCAAATTGCCCCCTTTGTTCAATTGGGCATGATGCTAATAAGAAAAAGATCTGGGCACTTGCAGATATGGACGCTGACCATGTAGCTGCATGGAGTAATGGTGGGGGGACTAATATAAAAAATTGCCAATTGTTATGCAAGTCGCACAATCGAGCTAAAGGCAATCGTTAACTTTTACATCTAAAGTTAGATGAAGATTTCGACCCATGAGCACTGAACCTAATCTAGAGTTTGTGGGTAGCATGAAGGCTGAAAAGCTAACCACATTAGCCGAAGACTCTAAAAAAGAGCGGGAAGAAATTCTTGCTGATCAAGGCTACTGGGCAAAGCATGGCACCAATCGCTCTACACGAGCCGCTAAGAGCAAGAGTGAAATCATGGAGGAGCTAAGCCGTGAACGATTCCCGTGGGAAGAGTAAGCCAACGCTAGACTCCTTGCTCAAGGATCAACAAGTCATTACAGGCAAAGATCTTATCAAGCGAGATAAAGAAGCTGAGAAGCAAAGGGCTTTACTACAAGAGGCTATTGAGTTTGAGTAAAGGAATCGTAGGCAAAAGAGGTAAGTGGCTTGAACTGTCGTTTAAAACGACAAATGAGAAGTTAGCCTCTAGTCTGAGTTTTCCATTTTACTTTTAGCAACTTGAATAGCTGCCTCAGAAAAAAAGTCCCGATAGTCTAAGATGATGGCTTCAGCAGTTAAGTGAAGCATTTTTGCATTCTTCAACCTATCAAAGTTAGCGCTTGAGTTTGGGTTCTTGGCAATTCTGTTTAGGGTCTCTATAACCCCATGCCTTCTTAGCATTTGTTCAGTTCTGTTAGGGTGATAGCCTAAAGTTTTTAGGGCGCTTACACCTTTAGCCACTCTATCCCTCAGAGCCTCAGGCGTATTGTCATCGGCAAACGCTTGGGGCTGAACTAATTTCGTTGAGAGTTTTATGACAACCTCTTTAAGACCTAATTCATCGGCACGCTTAATGGCTTTTCTAATGTCAGCATTAGAAAGCTCTCCTGCCTCAGCGGCGTCAATTATCTTCTTTGCATTAAATGATGGTTTTGCCATCAGACCATTCTAATTTAATAATGGATTGTTTGGCATAAAAAAGCCCACTAAAAAAGTGGGCTATGAGTAACGGTTTTGATGGCGTCTGAGAATTTGATCTAATTATCTGCATTCCATTTTGCTTTTTCATACCAATTGGAAAAATTACGCTCAGCATGCTTAAAAGCACCTTGCCCAAAGTTTTCAAAGCACTCAGAAGTTAGTAACTTAGCAGCCTTTTTAGCATTTGGATCAATTTCTGTCTTCTTATTAACAACGCTGTTAAATTCATCTACTTTTTCAATGAAATGATTTATTGAATTGATGCGATTAATTAAGTCATAGCTGCTAATACACAGGGTTTGAAGTTCATTTAAAGACTCGTGAGTTAGAAGAAGGTGATCGACTATGAGATCAGAGTGCTGAAGATCAAAGAAAACATTTCTCTTGGCTTCAGAATCCAATCTAAGAACAGAAGTCATGTAAAGCGAACTTCTGGTTGAATAATAACTTCGTAATTCAGAGGCTCTATTCAATCCACTTGATATTACATTCAAAGCAGAACTCATGCTGTAAATTTCATCTTTATAGTGCCCTGATGTTTTATAAAAACTCGCCGTTTTACAGCCTAAAGTTTTTTTAACGGTAGATAGTTTAGGTAATAATGAATCCTCATCGCATCTAAATAGAATAAATTTAGCTGACTTATCTGTTCCAACAATTGATTTCATATTTCCCCCTTAAATAATGTTGGATGATTGATTTTTTCGACGAGCGAGTCTGCCAAGGTTGTGCGCTAGGTTTCTAAATGACCCATTGGCTGCCTTGATAGTTGGCAATAACTCAGCCTCGCTTAACTGCGTGCCAGTCTTAGCAACAATGGCATTAGCAATCGCAAGATACTCGCTAGCTTGCGCTGCATTCATTTCCACCAATACACAACGATCTAATAAACCCTTATCAAGCTGTGAGACATTGTTAGTGGTGAGTATGAATACACCCCTAGTCGTATTGAGTGCCGACTTTAAGCTTTGCTGTGCCAGCTTGGTTAAGTTATCTACTTCGTCAATGATGAAGTAATGCAGTCCGCTGGCATTAATTGATGACCTACTTAAAATAGCTTCAATCAAAGTCATTACTTGCGGACCCGAGAATCCTTGCTGACACGCAATCATTTCTTCGGGCAAGCTTAAGTCTTCACTTGTTTTGCCTTGCTCGATTGCGTTAGGTAGCATCTTTGCGAGAGTGGTTTTGCCTGTCCCAAAAACTCCGTAAAGAAGAATGGCTGATTTGCCGCAACTAGGTAACGTTTCGGTATTGCTGACAATGTCTTCGATGCGTAAGCGACTCTCGGGATTACCAAAGATAATGTCATTAATGGTTTGAGGCTCATGAAATGGCTCCTTATTAAACATGGTGATTCCTTTTATGAAGTGTTGAGTGGGGGATGCTCATAACATCCCCCGGTTTTATTAAGCTGCTATAGCTACTGCGCCATCAGCATCATTCGCTGCTGCAATAGTTGCTTGAGCTTCAGCCAAAACTTCTTGCTGTTTGCCATATAGAGCTGTGTATGCTGCTGTGACTAGGCTGTCGTTTCTCAAAACAGAGCGGATACCAAAGCTGCCATCAGGTTGTTGCTCTGCAAGTAAGACGCAAGCCTGTCCCATAAAATCAGCATCAGCTACATGTGAGAGCAATTCAGACTTAGCGTAGCCAATAAAGTCTTTACCTTCAACAATGTGTTTAGCGACTTCTGCTTTAGCTTTTGGGCTGATATAGGTTGCACTGCGACCAAGTCGAATCTCTTGTATGCCGCCGTTGCTCTCAATCCAAGTTCCCAACTCAGCAATCCCCACTTTGCACTTTTGCGCTTGACGCAATACGAGTGAGTAGGTGCTGACCCGACGACGGTCAATGTTTCCAAAAACAGCACGAACTACACGTGTTGCAAGTGGTAATTCGGACTTGTAGGCGTAGCTACGTGCTTTGTAAAAACGCTCTAAAGAGTCGCTACGCTCTTTTGCTTGCGCTAAAGTAAGCTCACCACAAAATGCCAAGCAGTCAGCTAATACAGCATATAAAGACTGATTACTTGTTTTATAAGCGCCTTGCTCCCATGTAATACGATTTGCTTCAATGCTAATAAGCGATTTAGTCGCATTATTAACAAGGGCGTTGCTTGTTGTTGCGTTGTCGTTTAAAACGACGTTAGTTGTTACAGGGTTAGTTGTTTCTACGATTGTGTTCATTTTGTTACCTTTCAAATAGCAGCACTGGTTGATAGAATTGGTATTACGTTTTCGCACTGCATGTATAAGACTTTAAATTTGAAAGTCTTATTTTTTTAGGCATATGGATAAAGGCGCTGCTACCTAAATGACGATGGATTTCTACTACAAAGGCTTAGGTCCTGAAGAGCGCATATTTGCGCAAACACCTGAAGCTGCTGCTGCTAAAGCAAAGGGAACTTTGTATGAGGCATGGTTCGATGTATTGCAAACATCGCCTTGGTATAACAAGATTTGTGAGACACAAGATTTTCCGAGCGATAAAGCAAGAGAGGCGTGGGAACGCTTCGGTGATTTACGCAGCAAGACATTTAGCAAGTGGTGGCTAGAGACTGGCTACAAGATATTTGCTGAAGTTGTGCCATATCAGCCAATGCAAATTGCTGACTTAAAGATTGAAGTAAAAAAGTCAAAAGATCAAAAGAAACCACCACTACTAAAAATTGAAGTGCCGCTCAATTTATCGCCTGCTGCACTTAAAGAACAATTTAATGAAATCCTCAAAGCGCACAAGCTCTATACAGATGAATTTGATCGCTGGGATTACAGCACTGCTGAAGTGCATCAAGATCGTGAAACGAAATTAACCTACGCCACCATTAAAAAGTGGATGCAGGTATATAAGGCTTATGAGAAACAAAAAGATAAGAAAGACTTCAAGCTTTATAACTTTGCCAAAGAGCTTGATTTACACCCAACCCTGTTTAGGGGAATGGAAAAGAAGAAGGATATTGGGCCTTATGGAACTCTCAGGGTGGAGGCGGCTAATGTTGCTAGTGACATATTGAAGAAAGCCATGTTCCTCATGGCAAATGCTACAGAGATGAGTTTTCCGAATACTGCGCCGCATGAATGGGCAGTAACAAGCAATAGAGCTAAAAGCGTAAAAAGGAGTGATGTTTATAAGGGGAGGTAAGGTATTCTTATAACAACTTGTAAGCAACTATAGGGGGTTATATGGATTTCTATCTAAAAGCGCCGAAGTGGCATGCCAAGAAATGCCCTAACGCTACTAAAGATGCGACGCCAGTTAAATGGCGCTCCGTAAAAGATGCAACAGTTATTAAAGTCACTAAAGCCAAATATCGAGGATCCGAGTTTGATGGGATCTTTCTAGTAGTTAATGGCAACTCTATAAAAGAATCTAAGTCAGGCAAAGGCAAGAAGAAAGTTTTCTGCCTTTGGTATGGACATCAAATTCAGACTGACTTCCCTGAGCTAACGCTTGATATCTCCACCACTGAGCTTATTGAGAATTACAAAGGCAAAGTAGTGACTGACTTAGCCGATCCTAAAAAGAAATAATTAAGCCAATTCCACTGCTGCTTTAAGTTGATCGGGGCTGCTGTAGAGATAGGTAGCAGTAGTGCTGATGTTTCTATGCCCAGCTAGACTTTTCAATATATGAATCGCCGTGCCTTTATTGGCTAACCCCGTTAAAAAGCTGCGACGACCTGAATGTGAGCTACACCCCTCTAAGCCCACGGCACGATACAAATAGAAGAAATATTGGGTCAAAGAGTTCGCCGAAAACCCATCTTTCTTTTGTGTATAAAACAGGGGCTTGCTAGCATCCTTAATTTTTAGCAATCGGGTGTATTGCGCTAATTCCTTTTGCATGCGTTCGTTTAAGTAAACAGTGCGGGCATGCTTGCCCTTGGTTTGGTCGGGCATTAAGCGGATTTCGGGTTTGATTGTGCCGCTGTCGTTTAAAACGTCGTTTACACGCAGGGCAGCCACTTCAGCTACTCGCATACCAGCGTAGTGCGTAAGTAGCAGCATGACACGATTACGTGCGCTGTGCCTACGTGTAGCAACGTGATCTAAAACTTTACGTAATTCTTGTGCGTTTAAAACTCTAGCTTGTGACATACGGTTCTCCCTGAAAAATATTAAATGCAGAGCTACAGTATGTTTTCTTAGATTAGGTTTGGGCAACCGAAAATGGTTGATTAAGATCCCCACTAAATTCAATGACTTAGCGAAAAACATAAGAGTTCAGTAATTCTCTTATATTTATGTGGCTAAAGTGCCACGAATTAAAAGACTTGTTTAAAAGCCCTACAAGCTATTTGATTTTCAGCTCAGCTACCCAAGCCAGCGAGAGGAAGTGATCAGTGCTTAAGCGGGGGATTTATCCGAAAAGGTTGGTTACTTTCGCACAGCGCCTAGATGCACTAAACATTCTGCTCATATCAATCACCTAGCCATTCCTGATGAATATTATGAATTAGTTGATAAATGAATTCATGATCAAGTTCAGTGGAGTCTGAATCCTCAAACGGAATAATTTCTACGTAATCTTCTTCAATGTCATAAATCGCCTTGATGCAGACCTCTTCTTTTGGCCTATGAATAAGAGTTAGTGCGGCCTCTTCATGTTCGGGAAATTGACCAGAGAGTGAATCTTTGTGAATAAAAATAGCAAAAGTTAAAATATTTTGATCGTAATCAGTATTTTTTTCTTCGTTGTAGCCATACCCTTCGAAAATAATCTTCACACCTGGCAACTCATCTCCACTTCTATTGCCGGGAAGAATTAATCCCTCATCCATTGTTAGAATAAAATCTCTTAACCAGATTTCAATGATCTCTTCATAGGTCATATTATTTCCAATAGCAGTGTTTGAATATATTCTATAGGCAAACTACGTTCGCCTGTGACTTCGCTTCTCGCTCATCACATTTTTTCTTTCTTTTGATTTGTCTTTGATATTGATTGGGTGACAGAACTTTTAGTCAAATGACGGCTATGTTGATTGTTTAGATCAACATAGCCGCCGCTCGATGTTAGATTGGTATGACATCACTTCTAGCTAACACGACTCTAAAAAAGTATGATGGAAGACTGATGGATTAAAACTTCCAACCCACTAAAGTGGGAACTTGCGGCCTACTTGTGTTGTATCACCTTTAGAGCAGTGATACCAAGTGCGGGGTCATTAGCCGTTATATTACAACCCGCGTTTTTGCCGTTTTAGGTGGGCTAACCTTGCTGCTTAACTATTTGCCTATGAAGTTGTCTGCGTATTTTTTTATATAAGTTCAAAACTTGATAAATGCGTTTTTGGGTAGATTTATTTTTAAATGCCTGAAGTAGTTCAATTTGCTCTTGCGTTAATAGATCAATGCAATCATCTAATAGCTGCTTACATGCAGCCTTTGCACGAATGCAATTCGTTTCTAAGTCTGGATGAAAGAAAGTGCATGGGTTATAGCCATTAGTTTTAAGCCAAGAATCTCGAAGCTTCATATCTTTGATTGTTTGATAGCTTTGCATAAAGATATTTAGTCAAACCTAATAAAAGCAGACAAACTCTGGTTCTGATTATTAGATTCAGACAGATCTTGTCAAAAAGAGGTTGCTCAACCGAAAACTCTGACAATAAATTAAGTGTGCCCATTAACTTAAAGGAGAAAACAATGAGCGCACTTAATAGTTTGAAACTAACAGCATCAAAAAAACCAACAAGCATTCCGCCCATCTTGCATAGACGCAATAAGCTGTCTACAAAAATATGGGAGCAGATACAGCTTGCTAAAGCCCAAAAAGAGGGTGATACCTTTACTGTTAAGAAATTTAAAACAGTAAAAGATAGCGACGGCTCAAGTAAATCAATTGAAATGCAAAAGCGAGTTCGCCCTTGGTGGTTCGTTGCCACTGAAGGCAAGGTCTGCGTCAATGTGCGCTATGGCGCTAAGTTGATTGAGTTAGCTAAAGGCAAAACCGCTGTTGAAGTAGCTACAGCAGAAGATTTAATCAAGACGCTGGAAGTGATTAAAGCTGCCGTAGAAGCTGGGGAGCTTGATACGCAGATTGAGGCAGCTAGTGGCGCAGTTCGTGCAGGGTTCGGAAGATAAGTTGGTAAGGGGATGTCGTTCTAAGCGACATCCTCATTCGCTGAGCAATCCAACTTTACTTTAATAAGGAAAACTATGCGAGCTATCGTTATAAAACCCCACCCAATCGTCTTTGACAAAATTCAGAGATTAATCAATGTTAATGGAATGAATTTTGAAGAAGAGTTTCTTGCAAAAGTGATTAGTGAGCATTTAGCTAAACAGAAGAATGGCAAGCTGCCTACTATCACAGATGCTTTTCAGATTTACATGAATGAAGCTACATCAGCTCATAGACCTACTTTTGTTAAGCATGCCAACTATCACTTTCGTAGTTTTAAGGATTTCTTTGGCGATTTAACTTTAGAAGAGCTAAAGCATTGGCACATTACAGAATATAGGGACTACCAACTTAACAGAGGCATAAGCCCTACGAGCGTTCGCAAACACAACAACACACTTAATGCGATGCTCAATGTTGCGTTCAAGCATTTAGATATAGATAGGCTTAGTCCCTTTAGGGCATTAAAGATTAGAGGTGAAGGCGAAACAAAGCGTTCAATGCCAATAATTACTACCCAGCTTATTCATCAAGTTAAAGACCATTTATTAAAGAACTCCTCGCCACATAAGCTAATCGCCCTAATTCAACTAAACACAGGCTTTAGGCTTTCTGAGCCCTTATTTGCAAGGTTGGAAGATTGTGTTTTGGAGCATGACATCCCGCATTTATGGATTAGAAGAAATTCATTGAGCGACAGAAAAACCAAATCTAGTATTAGAGCTGTGCCGTTATGTGGGGTTTCATTGGATGCGGCGAAGGAGCTATACAAGATTGCAAGGAAGAAACAAAGCGAGTGGTTTGTTCCGCACTATGCACGAGATAACGGCAACTCAAGTTGTTCACAAATCATTAAAAAGACATTAAAGGAGTTTGATTTTAAGAGCCACATGTTCAGGCACGCAATCATTGACAGAATGAAGGCCCGCAACGACATACCTACACGCCTTGCTGAGAGCATTACAGGACATAGCAGTGGCGGCTCTGAATTTAACATGTATGGAACGGTTGGCTATACGCTAGAACAAAAGCGAGATGTGATTTTGAAGGTGCTAATTTAGAGATAGTGAAATGAAGAAATACGCTCTGTGGGTTCGTATAAGCCCAACTCAAACAGCCAATACCTATGTTTATGCAGATAACCAGTTAGCTGCAAAGATGCTTGGCGAGCACATGTATGGCGTTGGAAATGTACTCAATTACACAGAAGTAAGTCAGTAAATGGAAAGTGGCTTAAATACTTGATGCGCTTTTATGAATTTAAAACTATCAAACCTATTAAGCCACTTTCCCCTGAGCGGGCTCGTGTTGCCACCCTAAAGAAAAATGTAGCTTCTGCCAAACAGCAACTCCGCACTGAAAAAGGCAAGCAGCTAATAAAGCCCATTGGCTCGGTGGGTAGTGCGCCCTAAAAAATAAGCTGCGCAGTTTTTTGCGCCGCCCAAGATCTCGACCCCTGGTGATTTAAATCTAACGCCACCCCGTATTCGTAATAATTCTTATTACGAGAAATGCGGAGATTTGAGTGAATTCTAGTGGTTTTATGGGGTTTTTGAGGGAAAAGTGGATTTAGATATTTGTGGGGAAGACAGGCATTGCGAGAATGGTGCCAAATACTATCTTTTATTCTGAAATTTCGATAAATTGATTTGCACTGTCCTCAATAGATTGGAACTGGGTATGACTAAGGCATCAGCAGTAAAAGAGAGATCAATTGATTACTTCAAGTTACCTTTTGAAGTTCATTACAGCGATACCGTTCCAGTCACCACGCTTGATTTCAAATCAGACTTAGATGATGCTGATATGAGGTTTGAAGATGTAAAGATAGTTCACATGGAGCAAGGATCTTCATTTGGGCTTACCCTCATTTGCAATGAAAATAATGGACCAGAGCTATATTGCTGTCTAAAAAATTACCATGATGAAGCTGTGCCTGATTGGTTAAATTTTGAGGAAGAGGATGAGGTAGATTTCAATTACGGCTGTGACTATGCAGTAGTGATTGAAGGCAATCAAATTTATTTTGCATCTCTTACAGATGAACAAGAAGATGAAGAGTCAGAGGACTTCTTGGATGTCGATAATATGGATGTATGTAACAGCCTCTCTTTTTTGGAATATGAGCTTAGTGCAAGCTCACCAGACTACATAATTCTTGATGTCCATAACTCAAAAATAAAGGTTGATTTGGATGGTTATGCCCTAGGTGACGATGGGAACAGAATAGAGTCACAGCGTGTAATTAATATAGATGGGCTAGATGATGAAAGATATGAGGAGTTCCAAAATAAAGATATGTTTGATGCAAAATTCGACTGGGTTAAATCAGTATTAGAAAAAGATTTCCCTCGGGATGCAAACTTGGAGCTTAACCCTGATACAGAGTAGTCGTTTAAAACGACACTTCATAACTAAGCTAGTCGCTCTGCCGCTAATGTAGCCGTCATCTTGCTGTAGTGCCTCTCTAACATTCCAACGCTAGTGCCCATCTGCTTTGCCAGTGTATGCACATCCATATTGCCTTCTATTAATGCCATCGTTGCGTAGGTATGCCGCAGACTATAAAGAGTGCGGTTTTGCCCTGTAGCTGTATCTTTAAGTAAACCACTGGCTTTCATCAGCCACTGAAAAGTTGTGTGAAAGCTCTTGGGTTGAGTTCCATCACTTAATCTAAATAAGGGAATGTTGTATTTCTTGCGTAGCACTTCATCTAGCGTCAGTCCTGCAAAAGCCTTCTCCCTGCTAGCCAGTCTTTGTAATGCCGCTTCTGCGTAGTGCTTAGCAATTAAATACCGAGCCCCTGTTTTGCCACTTACCCAAATACGCAGATAACGCTTTTCTGTTTTGTGATCCACATACCATTCAATGTGCTTCCAGTGAATATTTAAACTCTCTTTGCCACTACGCATACCAGTGCTAATAAGTAGCTCTATGTAATCACGGCTAAGTAAGCGCATCTCTTTCGCTAATGCACTATGTCCACCCAAGCTGTAGTCTTTTAAGAAGTTGAGCAAGTAATCTAATTCCACACGACTAAAGGCGGGGCGGGATTTACCTTTAGCGCCACGACGGCTTAAATGGGCTAATGGCACTTGTGCGCTGATGTAGCCTCGTTGCACTGCTAGGCTAATAATGCGGTTGTAAGCACTAGAGTGGGTGGCTAAGGTGCTGGCTAATGGGGTTCGTTTCATTAGTGTGTTTCGCCATATCTCATATTCCCGCATGTGCTCCGCTTTAATGTTTTCTATAAAGCGTTTGCCAAAGAACGGAAGCAGATATTTATTAATGACTCGTATGTAGTCTTTATTAGTCATTGCCTTAATACCCGCATCAATCTCATCTTGCAGTTCTTTTAGGGTTTCTTTGGCGATAGCATCGAACTTGCGCCTTGTGTAGCTAACCCCCATACGCTCTCTAAAACGGGCTTCATCGTAGATTTCACAAGCGGCACGACTGGCAAACTCTAAGTTGTGGTGTTTGGTGGATATGGAATGCCACTTACGATCAAAGAGCTTGAAGCGGGCTTGCCACACATCACTGCGATCCCTTTTATACAAAATAAGCTCACCTTCGCGCAAGCGATGTGTATTTGGAGTTGGCTTTTGGGTGGGAACTACATAGAGCTGGTGGATGTTAGTGCTAACTTCACTTTTAATGGGATGTATGTTGGCGCTGCTGAGGAAAGCAGGCAGGGTGTTTTTACGCATTTGAGTTGCCCAAAATGTAAGCGTAAATTCAGACCAATGTTTTGGGCAAGAGCCTTTTGTGAATTATTTTTCAGGGCAAACTGACTACAATAAAGCTTATGAAATCGATAAGCATTCAATAAATGAAGCTAGAAGCATTTTTAGAGAAGTTAGCAAAAGAAGACTTTCCAGCTCCCGTTTTAGTGGAGCGAGCAGTTGGCGAGTTTTTAGATTCGCACTCCCATCCTTATGAAGTTCATGCATTGGTGATTGAAGGGCAAATCGATATCACCATTAACGGCATAAAGACCGCCTACTTAGCTGGGGATGCATTTCATTTGCTACCCAATCAAATGCATACAGAAAACTATGGCGCCAAAGGCGTTAAGTATCTTGCCAGTAGAAAAGGCGCCGACTTGCAAGAAGAGCCAGGCAACGATTAATTATTTGTTCCAAATGGAACAAATTTCTACGGTGTCTAGTTATTCCCACCCCCATTGCTTACGCTGTCGTTTAAAACGACATGCTAGCTAGCGCCTCTTATCCACTCAGTAGCAGCCGTTCAAAATAAGCTGTTTTGGGGTATCTGAGAGGCAGAGAACGGCCAGATGCAGCCATCGCACTGCCTACACAATTTCATATGTCAGGAGTAAGACTGCAGCACCCATGCAGATCAATGCGAGCATAAAGAACTTATCCGCAATATCTTCAAAATAAACCTTTTTTGAATTGCTTCGAATGGATAGGTATGAAAAGATAGAGCTTGCTAGAAAGATGAGGGCATCTAGGGCTAGGAGGTCATCTACCCAATAGGCAATGCCTCGGTTGGCCTGAGTCAGTTTCACAATGCTGATAACGGTCATACATACACCAAGCATTGCGCCTGAAGTCGGCAGAATATGACCACTTAGATTGTTGGGGTTACGCATTTACTGGTGAATGTAACCTGGCAAAGTGCCTGACCCAGAGCTTTGGTTGGGCGACGGTGATCCACCGAGTTCTGGCAAGTTGTAGTTTGGTTGGCTTGGTGTCAGTCTTTTTTGAGTTGCATTAATAAAAGTAGGTACTTTGCTATCAAAAGATGCCTTTTGCTCAGCACTCAATAATTTGTAAAGCGGTTTCGCAGTCTCATCAACCTCTTTTAAGCTGGCATATCGATTTTTTGCATCTTCAGTAGATTGACTTAGAAATTTCAGTCCATCAACAGTGGCGGAACTATCGTTATTCAATTTAGCTCTTTCTTTGGCAACATCACTCGCATAGAGTCTCACCTTGATTGCAAAATTACCCCAAGCCTTGCTTTGTTCGGGTGTTAGCTTAAGACTTTCCTCAAGGCGAGATAATCCAGTTTCGATTTGCTCATAAGTCAGCAGATGTGAGCCTGGAGTAGGCATCGAGATATGGGTATTTGCCGATGTGCTGGAAGAGTCGGGATTAGAGGCATTGCGCCCGGCGCCCCTTCGCATTCCAGGCATTCCTGGTATCCCAGAGCCTTGGGATCCGCCCCATTGAGCAAAAGACTCTTTAATGGGCAAAATTGCTACTAAAACTGTAAAACTCAAGATAATTGAGCGCAATGGCATGATGGCCCGATTCATTTTTCTCTCAACTGGATGTCCCTAACTCTTGTTAGACAGCAATTTTGGAAAATACTTACTCTAAAAAGAAAATAATTATTTTGTCTTGGTCGTAAGTTTTCTATAGGTGCCCGCGTCTAAGAATTAACAAACAAGGAGATGTAAATGAAAAGAACGATGCAAGGTCTAATTATGGCTAGTGTGTTGATGGTGAGTGCCATTAGCATTGCCAGCGCCGCCTTACCAGAGCCGCAAGATCCCCAGGTAGTTGCTAATATGAGCTTTGAGCAACGCCTGCAAATGTCCAAGGATCTGCGAGAGCAATTTAAACAAGCCACTCCAGAAGAGCGCCGTGAGTATCGCCAAAAACTTCATGCCAAATTTAAGGCGCTCAGCCCCGAAGAGCGCAAGGCATTGCGCGACAAAATGCACGCTCAGTGGCAGGCACTAAGCCCTGAGCAAAAGAAAGAGCTGCGCGATAACCGCAAAGCCATGATTGCGGCAATGACTCCTGAAGAGCGTCTTGAGATGAAAAAAGAACGCGAAGAGTGGATGAAGGCGCATCCTCATGAAAAAGAACATTGGAATAAGCCAATGAGCAATTAAGGATCAGTTTGACTTTATTTCCTAGTAAGCAACACCGCATCGAACAGGCTTTATTAAAAGGAGCTGTTGCGGGAAATTCTCAGGCATCAAAAGAAGTCATTCGCCTGCTGAGTTCCCCCGCATATTCCTTGGCTTGGAAGATGCTTGGCAACAAAGAAGATGCAGAAGATGTCGTACAAGAGGCCTTTATTCGCTTATGGAAAAGTGCCGATTCGTTTGCGGGAAAGTCAGGACTTTTTACTTACTTTTACGCAATCGTGAGCAATCTTTGTTTGGATCGGATCAAAAGTATTAATAAGGGATTCTTCGAGGAGTTTGATGAGATTGAGCATCAACCCATAAAAGAGATTGAGTGGAGTATCGCAGAGGGCGTCAGCCCAGAAAGCATTAAAAAGGCAATGGATGTTTTAAGTAGCAAACAAAGAATGGCGATGTTGATGTGGGCCTATCAAGATATGACGGCAGAAGAAGTTGGTCTGGCAATGGGTATGAATAAGAATAGCGTCGATCAATTGTTATATAGGGCTAAGTTGAAACTCAAGATGGAATTAGAAAAAGGTGAATCTCATGCGAGCGAATGATAAAAAACATTTAAAGAAAGTGTTAGATCAAATCGAAGTGCAAGAGTCATCTACCCATTTTGAACAACGCATTTATCAAGATTGGCAACGAGCTGTCTCTATGGGAGATCAACCAACGGATCGATTCTCTGAGGTTTTGGTTCTTGCTAGATTGCATCCTAGGCTTGTCGCATTGATTGCGATAGTAATCATCACTGCTTCCGTGTTATTGGGTCAGCATCTGCTGACATCTCCGGAAGAAGAGTTGCATCGAATTGACGCCTTATCTGAATTAAGCCTCTCCACTATTTAATCTACAGTGTTCTCCCTTGCCCCTGAACTCAAAGGAGTTTTTGGGGCTTTTTTAACAAAAGGATCATCATGGAAAATATCTATCGCGGTATTGCATTGCTTGCAATTTTGCTATCGGGATGCGCCACAAATGAAGCGCCGACTAACAAGCCTGGTAATAACGTCTCGATTGCTAAAGTTAATGAAGTACAGAAAAAGATCGCCTCATGTATTGCTGAGGTAAATCAGTCAGACGATGCAAAGTATGTTGATGAACATATTTTGGTGCTAACGGAGAAGAGTCCAAACGCAAAAGAGTTATTTAATTCAAGGGACAAGATTGCCTCCGATCAAGCAGCTGTATTGATAAGATTTAAAGAGTCCACCTTGAAATGTCGAGATATTACAAATGAACTGCCTTCCCCAGCCTTGTTAGCTGTGTATACCAATTTCTACACAAATATTGATGCTGTATACAAAGACTTGATTGATAAGCGAATCACTATAGGAGTTGCTAATCAAGAAAGGCAAATGCGTATTCAATATGCAAAAAGTCGCTTTG
>Ga0214249_1000211_pt1 | contig 29342 bp, 23 predicted proteins | sample TroBogypolimnion_17_FD_153087 | JGI IMG/M metagenome (GOLD analysis project Ga0214249, IMG submission 153087) | Freshwater microbial communities from Trout Bog Lake, WI - 23JUN2009 hypolimnion | ecosystem: Environmental > Aquatic > Freshwater > Lake > Hypolimnion/Profundal zone | place: Trout... | reverse complement strand
AGGGCCGGGGGCGGTACGGGAGTGGCCAGCAGGGCCTTGACGCGGTCGCCCAGCTCCCGGAGCTCGATGGGCTTCTTCAGAAAGCCCTGGATCGAGGCCCTAGCCAGCTTGGCGGGGTCCACGGGATCAAGCACGCCCGCCATGAGGGCGATGGGCAGCTGAGCCGTGGCCTCCATGGCCCGCAGGCGCTCCAGCAGAGTCCAGCCGTCCATGCCCGGCATGGCCGTGTCCACCAGGGCTACGTCGAAGCGCTCGCCCTGTCCGATGCGATCCAGAGCTTCCGCCGCCGAGTCCACGCACACCAGCTCCACATCCGTGGGAGCCAGGAGGGATTCGGCAATGCGGTGAATGCTTGGATTGTCGTCCACGAGGAGGAGACGTGGCATCGGGTACCTCGGGAAGCCGGATGGTAAGAAGAGTGGCTGGGCACAACGCTACCAGAAATGTGTACTTCCCTTGCAAAGATCAGCGCAACAGCTTTCGGAGAAAGCGCACGCGCTCCACCTCCACCAGGCGGACCAGCAGGACGCGGTCCCCCACCCAGATCCAGGCGGCGCCTGCCGGCTCACGCAGGGCCACCTCAGGGCCCCGGGGCAGCCAGCCCTTCACGGAGACCCGCAGTCCCGTAGCCGCACGCCAGTCTGAGCGGTAGGCCTCGAGCAGGGACTTGCGCTGCCGCTCCGGGGGCAGCTTTGTGTCGCCCCATCGCTGGTCCCAGGCGTCAAAGGCCCCCTCCTCGTGCCAAACCCAGGCGGGATCCCAGGCGGGCCAGGGCTGGGTCGCATCGGGCACGGGCTGCCAGGACAGGCGATCCACGGGGCTGAGCTTCCGGGTCATGGTGTCGGCATTCAGGGGTTCCACCAGCGCCATCTCCTGGGGGGGGTGGGCGCTCAGGAGGCCGGGGCCCTGGCCCTGGCGGCGCCACTGGCCCCGCTCCAGGGCCCAGGCCGTCCAGCCCCCGAGGCCGCTGTGCCAGAGCCAGTCCCGCCGGCAGAACCAGAGTCGGTCCCCCGCGTGCCAGGGGATCACCAGGCGGGCCCCGGGCAGATCCTGGCCATCTTCAGACAGGGCCTCGGCCTTGGTGGCGAGACCACGGGGTGGGCCGGGCAGGTCCGCCTCATCCCAGGCCGCCAGGCTGGGCTCGCCGGGGTCGCCGTCCAGGGGCAGCACGCTCAGGAGCAGCCGCGTCTCCCGGCTTTCGCCGCGACCCTCGAGGGGTTCAAAGAACCCCAGGAGGGCCGCCTTCCCGTCCCAGCTGAAGCGACTCCAGGGGCCTGACTGGGTGGACCAGAGCACCCGGCCCTCGGGCACCTCAAGCAGGCGGGTCTCGAAACGGGCCGGGCCCATCTGCAGGGTCACCAGGAGGCGGTTGCCCTTGACTGGATCGAGCCGGGCCGAGCAGAGCGGCGCATCGAAGCGGTAGTGGCGCCACTCCAGGCCCCGCCAAAGCACCACCTCGCTGTGGCCCTGGGGACCGTTAAGGGCCAGCCCCTGGTCCGACAAATAGGGAGAGGCGGGTTCCCAAGGGGTTCCAAAGCCACCCTCAAAGGGCCAGGCTTCGGATTGATCCGGGTCCTGGGCCCCTTGAAAACGGGGCGACCAGGCCTCCTCCATGCGGAATTCGGCCAGCATTTCGAAGCTGCCCAGATTCATGAGTGCCGGAGCCTCCGTGGCCGTGACGCCGCCTGCGGAGACCGGACGCGGCGCCTGTACCACCGCAAAGAGCAGCAGCATGGCGGCGATGAAGAGGGTGGCGATGATGTACCGTTGGGGGATCACGGGCGGCCTGTGGCGTTCGTACCCATGATGCCCCATCCCCGGCGGGAGACTGGATCCAGATGAAACAGAAATCCACGGTGGAAACCGAACTGAAGCTGCGCATCCCCGCCACGGCGCCCCTTCGCGCCCGCTTGGCGGACCTGGGATTCCGCGAGGTCACACCCGCCCAGACCGAGCAAAGCACCCTGTGGGATCGCGAGGACCGACTGCGCTCGGAGAACTCCGCCCTGCGCACGCGCTCCTTCGCGGGTCGCTCCCGCCTCACCTGGAAGGGCCCCCGGGTGCCGGATGGTCTCTTGAAGATCCGGCCCGAACTGGAAACCGGGGTCGAGGACGGACCCGCCCTGGAGGCCATCCTGCTGGCCCTGGGCTTCGAGCCCACCCTGCGCATGGAAAAAGTGCGGGCCGTCTGGCAGAACCAAGACCTGGAAGCCTGCCTGGACGAGACCCCCTTCGGCTGCTTCCTGGAGCTGGAAGGTGAGCCCGAGGCCATCCATGCGGCCCTGGCGGGCCTGGGGCTCGGCACCGAAACCGCCGAGACCCGCAGCTACCCGGAGCTGTACCGGGAGGCAGGGCTGAGCTAGGAGGCCCCATGCGAGCCATCGCCCAGACCGCACTCCTCGCCCTGGCGCTCCTGGGCGGCTGCCGGACCGAGTCCCCGGAGGCCCAAGTGCGGAAGGCCTTCGAGACCTGCCGTGCCGCTGTGGAGGCGGGGGATGCGGGCGCCGCCACTGCCGCCCTGGATCCCGACTTCCGGGGCCCCGAAGGCATGGACCGGACCACGGCCCGGCTCTTCCTCCTGGGCACCCTCCGGCAGGAAAAGGTGAGCGTGACCCTGCTGCGCAGCGAGGTACTCGTGCGCCGCCTGGAGGCTGACCAGGATGTCGATCTGCTCATCACCAGCCGCAGCGGAAGCCTCCTCACCGGCGAGGCCTCGCGCCGCAGCTATCACCTGCGCTGGCGGAAGGAGGGCGCCCACTGGCTGCTGCGGGAGCTGCTGCCCGGCTGAGCCCCATCAGAGCCTGAAGAACTCCATGAACTCGGCGTGGGCCTTGTGGGACAAGCGGGCGGCCCTGACTTCTTCCTGCACCACCTGCTCACAGCGGGGCACGGCGAGCAGATCCTGGGCAGAGAGCCCCTTCTCCCGGGCCGAGCGGATGATCCAGATGACGGACTCCAGCAGGCCCAACTGGTAGAGCGTGACCATGAGCAGCGCGTGGACCCGCGGATTGGTGGGATCGATCTCCAGGGCTTGCATGAGCTGGGCACGGGTGGTCTCCAGCAGATCCCGGCGGACCTCGCTGCGACCGCTGGGCTGCTCGCTGGGGGTCTTGGCCGGCAGGGCCGGGCTCCGCGCAGGCTCCAGTGCGGCCTTGGGGCTGGCGGGGATGACGGGCATGCCCCGGGGCGGTGTGGGGCTGTCCACCCCTCGCCCCTTTGGCCGCTTGATCTGGATGGCCACCGTGGGGTGGTCCTGACGCCAGCGCCACGAGGTATCCTTGGCGGCCCGCAGCGCACCTGCAAAGTCCTCAGCTGTCTGGAAGCGGTTGGAGGGATCCTTGGAGAGCGCGTGATTGAGCAATCCCTGGACGTCGCGGCTGACCCCCTGGAAGGCTGTGGGCGGGAGGGGCGCCGGGGTCTCGTGCAGGAGACGGTAGATGACCGAGCCGGGGCTGGGGCCATCGAAGGGCGGCACACCTGCCAGGGCCTCGTAGAGGAGCACGCCCACCGCGAAGAGGTCGCTGCGGGCATCCGGGTGGCCGCTTTGGAGGTATTCCGGGGCCATGTAGTTCACGGTGCCGAAGACCGTGCCCTCGTCGGTGCTGTCGGAGTTGATGACCTTCGCTACGCCGAAGTCCAGGATCTTCGCCTGGAGGTTCTTGCCATCCCACACCACACGGATGTTGGAGGGCTTGATGTCGCGGTGGAGGATCTGATGGCGGTGGGCCACGGCCAGTCCATCGCAGACCTGGGCCAGCACTTCCAGACTGTCCCGGGGACTGAGGGTACCCGCGCGGATCAGCGTGCCCATATCCTCGCCCTTCACCAGCTCCATGGCCAGGAAGAGCACGCCCTGCTCCTCGCCCAGTTCGTGGACGGTGACGATATTGGGGTGGTTGAGCACGGCCGCGGCGCGAGCCTCCGTGGCGAAGCGCTCCCGGGCCCCGGGACTCATGCCCGAGGCGGTGTGGATGACCTTGATGGCCACGTCCCGGCCCAGCATGGGATCCCGTCCCACATAGACCTCCCCCATGCTGCCCTGAGCGAGGAGCCGGAGGATCTCGAACTTGCCAAGGCGCATCAACACGGAGGTTCCAGGGTCGTCAAGTTGGTTCATTCTGACTTGGGGAGGGGCTCAGTCCAGGTGTTATTTCCAAACCCTTGACCTGTCCAGGTTCAGCCCTCAATGGCCCGCAGCCAGGCCTCATCACGCACGGGGATTCCCAGAACCTGCGCCTTGTCCAGTTTCGAGCCCGCCTTTTCTCCCGCCAGCAGGAGGGTGGTCTTGGCGGATACGCTGCCTGTGACCTTGGCGCCCAGGCGCTTGAGCCAGGCCTCGGCCTCCTCCCGGCCCAGGGTGGGCAGGGTGCCGGTCACGACCGCCACTTCGCCGGACAGCGGCAGGCCGCCCTTATCGCGCAGCAGTGGCGGCACGGGGCGCACACCCAGCTCCGCCAGGCGGGCGGGCAGATCCGGATGCAGGGTCGCAAAAGCGCGCAGGGCCCCGGCCACTTTGGGGCCCACCTCTTCCACGGCCTGCAGGCGCTGTTCATCGGCCTCCCAGAGCTGCTCCAGAGACGGATAGACCTCGGCCACCAGCTCCGCGGTGCGAACCCCCACCATGGGGATGCCCAGGGCGTGGATCCAGCGGGCCAGAGGGCGGGTCTGGGCTATCTGGAAGGCCGCCAGGAGGTTCTGAGCAGACTTCTCCGCCATGCGCTCCAGGCCCGAAAGGTAGGCCAGGCCCTGGCGCGGATCCTGGAGCAGGCTCAACAGCTCCCAGGGCTGGTCAAAGCGATTTGAAGCCACGACCTGCTCGACCAAGGCCTCGCCCATGCCCTCGATGTCCAGGGAGGCACGCCCACCGAAATGCAGCATGCGGCCCGCCAGCTTGGCCGGGCACTCGGGATTGAGGCAGCGGATGGCCACCTCCGCATCGTCAGCCTTGCCTACCTCCCCCGCGCAAACGGGGCAGGCCGTGGGCACCGGCGCCGGGGGCAAACCCCGCTCCGCTTCGCCAGGCACCAGGGCCACCACCTTTGGGATCACCTCGCCGCCTTTTTCGATGAACACGCGATGGCCGACGCTGAGGCCCAGGCGACCCAGTTCGTCGGCATTGTGCAGGGTGGCTCGGCGCACGGTGGAGCCCGCCACCTCAACGGCCTCCAGCTCCGCCACGGGTGTCAGCTTGCCCGAGCGGCCCACCTGCCAGGTGATGCCCAGCACGGTGGTGGTCACCTGGGTGGCGGGATACTTGAAGGCGATGGCCCAGCGCGGCACGCGGTCCGTGGCCCCCAAACGCTGCTGCAGGGCGGGATCCAGGAGCTTTAGGACCACGCCATCCGTATCGAATGGGAGCCGCAGTCGCCCCTCTGCCTGCTCGGCGATGAAGGTCTGCATCTGCGCCAGATCGCCGCTCGCATGGGAGGGCATGACGCCGAAACCCCAGACGCCCAGGCGCGCCATGGCCTCCGCGTGACCGACGTCCGCGAGGCCCAGGGCCTGCCAAGGCAAGAAGGAGAGGGCCCGCGCGGCCACCTCGCGGCTGTCCAGCAGCTTCATGGTGCCGCTGGCGGCATTGCGGGGGTTGGCGAAGCGCGCCTCGCCCCGGGCATCCCGCTGGCGGTTCAGCTCCTCCCAGCGCTTGCGGGAGAGGAAGACCTCGCCCCGGATCGTGCATGCCTCAGGCGCATCAGTGGGCAGGCGCATGGGAATGTCGGCGATGGTGCGGGCGTTTTCCGTCACCAGCTCGCCGGTCTCGCCATCGCCCCGGGTGAGGGCCTCCACCAGTTCGCGGCCCTCGTAGCGCAGCGACAGCGAAAGACCGTCCACCTTCAGCTCAGCGGCATAACGGGGCTCCGCATCCGGCGCCAGCTTCCGCCAGCGGGCCTCCCATTCCTCGAGTTCACTCACCGAGTACGTGTTGTCCAGGCTCAGCATGGGCACAGCGTGGCGGCGCTTCTCGAAGGCCTCGATGGGCGTGGCACCCACGCGGCGAGTGGGGCTGTTGGGATCCGCCAGGTCCGGGTGGGCCGCCTCCAGATCCAGCAGCTCTCGCTCCAGCTGGTCGTATTCGGTGTCCGAGACCGTGGGCTGGTCCAGCACGTAGTAGCGGTGGCGGTGAAGGCGCAGTGCATCGGCCAGATCCTTCATGCGCTGCCGCAGGTCCGTCATGTCACCCTCAGAACTCATTTCACCCTCGACCGGTGGAGGCTGCCCATGATGAGACCCAGGGCCAGGAAGAAGCTGAGAGTACTGCTGCCCCCGGCACTGAAGAAGGGCAACACCATCCCCTTGTTGGGCAGGGCCCCGGCCACCATGCCCACGTTCACCAGCAGGTGCAGGGCGAAGATGCCCGCTGCCCCGGCGCAGAAGTAGGCCTCGGCATTGGTGTGGGCGGCCCGGGCCGCGTCGATGATGCGGTCCAGCAGCAGTCCGAAAAGGCCCAGGGCCAGCAGCACACCGATGAAGCCGCGCTCTTCGGCCCAGACACTGAAGGCGAAGTCCGTGGTCTTCACGGGCAGGAAGTTCAGCTGGGTCTGGGAGCCGCTGGTGAAGCCCTTGCCGATGAGGCCTCCCGAGCCGATGGCGATGCGGCTCTGGTTCACCTGGTAGCCCTTGCCCTGGAGGTCGCTGGAAGGATCCAGGAAGATCATGACCCGCTGCTTCTGGTAAGGCTTCAGGACGAATTTCCAGGCCGTGAAGCCGCCCACGGAGATGAAGAGGAGGAGCGCGATGATCCAGCGCGCCTTGAGCCCCTTCATGAGCGGGATGATGAGCAGGATGGGCAGGAAGCTGAGGGCCATGCCCAGGTCCGGCTGGCGCTGGATGAGCAGCATGGGGAAGACCACCAGGCCCACGGCCCCCAGCAATTCCAGGCGACCGACGGTTTCCGCGGGGCGGGAGCCCAGGCGCTGCGAGAGATACAGGAGCGTCACCCACTTCATGAGCTCCGAAGGCTGGAAGGTCTGGCCCGCGATGACGAACCAGCGGGTAGAGCCACCGATCTTTTTGCCCACCACCAGCACCGCCATGAGGGCCAGGAGGCCCAGCAGGTAGGCGGGGAAACTGTAGCGGAAGAGGCGCCGGGGATCTGTGGTGGCCAGCAACAGGATCAGGCCCAGACCCAAGCCGTTCCAGAGGCTCTGCTTGAGCCAGATGTTCGCCTGGGAGGTGTTGCGCCCCGCCGAGTAGAGCGTCAGCGTGCCCAGGGCGATGAGCATCAGCAGCACCCAGAGCAGGCGCTTGTCCAGGGCGCGGAAGCGCTCCTTCATTCCGGCACCGCGGGTGCCGGGGGCGGCAGGAAGGGGTCCACCAGCTTGCCGCGGGGCGGCGGCAGGGGATTCTTGAGGCGGTCCACGAACCAGTACTTCACGAGCTTGGCGGCAACGGGGGCGGCGGCAGTGGAGCCGAAGCCCGCATTCTCCACCACCACGGCATAGGCGATCTGGGGCTTGTCCCTGGGCGCATAGCCCGCGAAGAGGGCGTGGTCCTTGAGGAACTTGGCCTGTCGTGCGTAGTGTGCCTTGTCCACGAAGGTGGCCACCTGGGCCGTGCCGGTCTTCCCCGAGAACGGGACGAGCTTGGCGATCTCACGGATGAAGGGGTTGGCCGCTGCCGTGCCGTTCTGCACCACCTCCGCGAGCCCCTCGTCCAGGGTCGCCCAGTGCTTGGGATCCAGTGGCGTATCCTTCGGGGACGGGTAGGCCGCCGCCTCCAGCTGGTTGCTCTGGTCGTTGCGGAAGCCGTAGAAGAGGTGGGGCGTGAGCAGCTTGCCCTTGGTGGCCAACAGCGCATAGAAACGGGCCAGGCCGATGGGTGTGACGCCCACGGCACCCTGCCCGATGCCGACGCTGATGGTCTCGCCTGCGTACCACTTGGGATCCCGGGGCGCGGCCTTCTTCTTCCAGGCCCGGCTGGGGATACGGGTCCGCTTCTCCTGGGGGAGGTCGATGCCCGTGCGCTCCGTGAGTCCGTATTTCTCGGCCGTGGCGTGGATGTCGTCGATGTCCAGGCGGGAGGCCAGCTCGTAGAAGTAGACATCGCAGCTCTGGGCGATGGCCTGCACCATGGTCAGGGTGCCGTGGCCGGAAGCCTTGTCGCAGCGGAAGTCGCGACCGTAGTAGTTTTTCTTGCCGCCGCAGAAGATGGCGGTTTGCGGCGTGGCGATGCCCTTCTCCAGTGCCGCCAGGGCGATGAGGAGCTTGAAGGTGGAGCCAGGTGCGTAGATGCCCTGGATCGGTCGGTTCACCATGGGCCGTGTGAGGTTGTTGGCCAGGTATTTGTCGACCATGTCCTGGCTGAGGCGGTTGAGGAAGAGGTTCGGGTCATAGGAGGGGCTGGAGTACATGGCCAGGACGCCACCGTCCCGGAGGTCCAGCACCACCACGGCCCCGGCCTCCTCACCCATGGCCTCCTGGGCGATCTTCTGCAGACCCGCGTCCAGGGTCAGGTAGATGCTACGGCCCGCAGTGGCATCCACCTGGCCGAAGTTCGCCACTTCCGTGCCGAGCTGGTCCACCAGGATGCGCTTCTGTCCGTCCACGCCCTTGAGCTTGTCATTGCCGCTGGCCTCGAAGCCCTCCTTGCCGATGGTCTCACCCAGGTGGAAGAGATCCGGCTTGGCCTTCATGAGCGGCTCGTCCACTTCCCCCACGTAGCCCAGGATGTGCCCCGCAAGCTCATCGCCCAGGTAGACGCGGCGTGGCGCCACTTCCACGCTGAGGAAGGGGAAGCGCGAACGGACCCGCTCGGCCACGGCAATGCCCGCCTCGTCAAGGTTCTCCTTGAGGACCAGGGGTCGGCCCTTGCCCGCCAGGCGGTAGCTCTGGATCTTGCGCGCCAGGGCGGCCGGATCCAGTTCCAGGGCCGCCGCCAGCTGGGTCATGACCTCGGGCTTCGAGGGCAGATCCTCCCGTTGGATGACCAGGTGCAGGGCGCGGCGGTTGTCCACCAGGCGCTGCCCGCTGCGGTCCAGCACCAGCCCCCTGGGCGCTGCGATGGGCCGCACCTTCACGGCCTGCTGCATGGCGATCTGCTTGAACTCCGCATGCCGAACGATCTGCAGCATGGCATAGACCAGGATCAGGACAGCCACCAAGCTCCAGGTGAAGGCCCGAAGGACTTCAAGCCTCCGGCGCAACAAGGGCCGTTGCCGGGGATCCATAGTTCAGCGCCGCCCGGGCTGGGCGCCGTGCAGCAGGCGCCAGGTGGCCCAGCCCCAGAGGGGCAGGCTGAGCAGCACCCCGAGCCAGCTCCAGCCCCAGGGGTGGGGTCCTGCCGCCAGGCGCACAGCGCCGTGGAGCAGGAGGATGTGCAGGAGGCTCAGCAGGGCCAGGCGTCCCAGCCAAGTTCTCAGGTCCTCCAGGGGCCAGCGGCTGGCCAGGCCACCCGCCAGCAGCGTGAGGGTCAGGTCCGCCCAGGCGGTGCCGCCCATGTGGGGATAGAGGCGCAGGGTGCCCTCCACCACCCAGCCTGCGGCCACGGCCCAAAGTGCCGCCGGCAGGGGCTTCCCGGGGCGGGGAGCCAGGGCCAGGACCAGGGTGGTGTGCAAGATGGCCTGCACCCAGGGGAAGGGCGCGCTGAGGAAGATCAGGCCCAGGGTCGCAGCGCAGAGGAGCTGCTGGCGGGTGGTGGAGGGGGCGGGCAGTCTCATGGCGTCCCCTTCTTCCGCTGGGGCTTTTCATCGGGAGCCACGAAAGGCGGCTGCACTTCCAGGGGCGGCTGAGTCGGCAACACGAGCACGAGGCCCAAGCGGTCCAGGGGAGCCGAAAGATTCACGGTCACGCGCAGCTCCAGCTCGCCCTTGACCACGGCGGCCACGTAACCCACCAGTAAGCCCCGGGGGAAGACACGGTCCAAGCCGCTGGTGAGCACCGCCTCACCCACCTGCACCACTTCCTGGTTGCTGACATAGCGGATCTGCGCCTGGCCCGAGCCCAGGCCCTGGAGTACGCCCGTGGCCCGGCTGCGCATGAGCATGACGCCCACAGAGGCATTGGGCGCGTCCACGGGCAGCACCTTGGCCTGAGTGGGGCCCACGGACCAGAGGCGGCCCACGATGCCCTCGGGCGCCAGCACGCCCTGGTCCGGCACCAGGCCCAGATCCTGGCCCCGATCAAGGATGAGGCCGCCGAAGGTGGCGGGTCGCGTGGTGAAGATGACCCGGGCCGCCTTCAGCTCCAGGGGGATCTGCTGCTTGAGGCCCAGCAGGTGGACGGCGGCATCGGCATCGACCCGGCGTGGGGCCTCCTTGGCCTCCGCCAGCTTGAGCTGACCCAGCTCCGCCGCCAACCGCTCGTTTTCCGCACGAAGGGTGGTCAGGGTGCGGCCGGCCTCCCGACGGGAGCTGCGCCAGGCCTCCCAGCGAGTGGCCAGGCCCTGGCTGGGCCGGGAGAGGAGCCCCGCAGCGCGGGTCCAGTGGCGGCCCGGATTCGTGCCCAGGAGCACCCAGGTGCCGTGGCCCAGCCAGAGCAGAACCAGGGCCAAGCGTTCCCAGCCCGCACGGTTCCATCTCCATCTGGAGGCGCGGACGGGCATGCGGGGACTCCCCTAATCGAGAATCTGGATGCGGCGGAGGAGGGGGATGTTCTCCAGCAACAGGGCGGTGCCGCGCACAACGGCGGTCTGCGGATCCTCTGCGCGGAAGACCGGCAGGTGGGTCTCCTTGCGGAGCCGCTCGTCCAGGCCCTGGATCAGGGAGCCGCCGCCCGTCAGGCAGATGCCGCGGTCGATGAGGTCCGCCGCCAACTGGGGCGGGGTCTCGTTCAGGGCCTTGCGGACTAGGTCGATGATGGCGTTGATGGGCTCGGCCAAGGCCTCGCGGATTTCTGTGTCATTGAGCGTCAAAGTCTTGGGCAGGCCCTCGAACTGGTCCCGGCCGCTCACTTCCATGGTACGGGTCAACTCTGAGGGCGAGGCGGAACCGAGGGTCCACTTCACCTCTTCAGCGGAAGCCTCGGAGATGAGCACGTTGTACTTCTCGCGAATGTACTTGATCACAGCCTCATCCATCTCGTCGCCGGCGATGAGGATGGAATCCGAGAAGACCTTGCCGTTGTAGCTGATGACAGCCACATCCGTGGTGCCACCGCCGATGTCCACGATCATGCAGCCGCGCTTCTCGTTGATGGCGAGCCCGGCGCCGATGGCGGCCACCATGGTCTGGTCCACGAGGAACACCTCGCCGGCCTTGGCGTCATAGCAGACCTGCTTGACGGCACGGCGGGCCACCTGGTGGGCCCGGGGAGGCACACTGACCACGATGCGGGTCCGGGCGATGCCGCGGTTGGGCCGGGCCTTGGCGATGAACTGGGCCAGCATCTTCTCGGCGGCGTCCACCTCGAAGATCATGCCGTCCTTCATGGGGCGGATGGTGCGGACGCCCTGGGGAGCGCGGCCCAGCAGTTGCTTGGCCTCGTCGCCCACAGCCTCCACCTCATGCGTGACGGTGTTCACGGCCACAATCGAGGGTTCATAGATGACGATGCGCCCGGCCTGCTTCGTGTGAATCAGGGTCGAGGCGGTGCCCAGGTCGATGGCCAAGTCTGAATTGAACAGGTTGGACCAGAACTGGCTGGAAAAAATACTGGCCACAGGGGACTCCACGGGAACCCCTTAGGGTGCCATGAATGGGGCAGAACAGCCAGCGAGGCTGTGCAGATCGTGGGAAGCGCGTCCACGATCTGCACAGAGGAAGTCCTTCTGGGTTCGGGGCGGGTTACTCCCCCGCCGCCACCAGTTCCTCAACAAACAGATCCCCGCTGAAACGCTGGGGCAATTCCTTGTGGTAGCCCCGGACCCAGCGCCTCCCCCCCACCAGCACAAACGGAATGGCCCGCTTGCCGGTCTCGGTCTCAAGTTTTTCCGCAGCACCCGGTGCCGTCTCGATGTCCACCTTTGTGTGGGCAATCTTGTGCTCCGCCAGCCAGGCCTCCAGGCGCCGGCAATCCGGGCACCAGGTAGCGCTGTAGACGGCCAGATCCAACCCCTCCAGGTCATCAATTCGGGTCATAAGAACCTCCAGATGCTGTCATTCTGGATCCTTTGATGCCCTTCGTGGAGATTCCATGCCCAAGCTGACCCCCAGCGCCGCCCTTCTCGTGGGCGCAGCCCTTGTTTTCTCCCTGGCCTGCAAGACTAGCAAGCCCGATTCCAGCCGGGTCATCGCCAACGTGGGCGGCGACAAGATCACCGAGGCCGAGTTCCAGGACATGGTGAGATCCCTGTCCGCGGATCCCAAGGCGGCCCAGTCCTTCCTCACGGATCCCTCGGCTCGCGATGACCGCGCCCAGCTGGCCAGCCGCATCGCCATGTCCCGGGCCATCACCGCCTATGCCAAGCAGACCGGCCTGGACCAGAAGCCCGCCGTGAAGCGCCAGCTGGAGCAGCAGCAGGCCAGCGTCTTCTTCCAGGAACTGGCCAAGCAGCGCACCACCACGGTGGACCCCACTGAAGAGCAACTGCGGGGCTACTACAACCAGCAGGTCGAGCGCCTGAAAGCATCAGGCCAGGCCAAGGGCGTACCCCCCTTCGAGGCCGTCAAGGGCCAGTTGGCGGAAGGCTACAAGCAGCAGCGCATGGCCACCCTCAGCGAGGAGATCCTGAAGGAGGTCAAGGCCAAGGTGCCCGTCACCTTGGCCGACGACTACCGCCCCGCAGGCGAGTAGCTTCAGGTGCAAACAACAAGAGGCCCCCAACCGGGGGCCTCACCATGTCCATCGGCTTGAGTCAGGGCTTGGCCAGCACATCGTAGAAGCCCAGCAGATCCTTGAGGGCCTTCTTGGTGGGGACGGTCTGCTTCTTCTTCCGGCTCTCCTCGAAGCGCTTCAGAGCGTCCTGGGCACCGATGGCTGCCAAGGTGTGGCGCCCCTGGTCCTGCTCCACGGCCAGCTTGAGGGCTTCCCCTACCCGGGGCATGGGCTCCCACTGGGCTGCCTCCACGCTGCACCAGGCCAGGAGGGTGGTGCGCCGGGCCTGGATCAAGCCCTGGTCCTTGGGCTTGGGCTGGAACCGGGAGAGGGTGTTGGCGATGCCCAGGGCCCCAGCGGCCTGCTCCGTGGGCTTCATCTTCTGCATGGCCTTCAGCTGCTTGTCCACGAAGACCTGCTCGGCCTCGGGCATGGTCTTGGCCAGGCCCGGCTTCGCCTTGTCCCACTCGGCTTTGGCCTTGGCCACCAGACCCTTCATGGAGCCGGCCTTGCCGGCCGCCAGGGCCTCGGGAATGGTGGCGAGTTGGGCCTGGAGGGATTCCAGGGAAGCGGGAGCCTGGGCCGGGGGCGCCTGGGCGATGAGGGCGGGCAGGACGAGCAGCAGGGACATGGTCACTCCGAAACAGAAACCACCAGATTAACGCCTCCCCGCGATGGCCCTTCTTAAACGTACCAGGTCCATGATGGGTCTGTGGGTAGGAGCGGAGTGCGGCAACGGGTCGTGGCCATCTCATCCGGTCTTCCGATCCCAAGGTAGCCATGTCCGCACCTGAAGCCAGCCCCAGCCTCCTGCCGGACTCCGCGTCAGGGCGCGCGGTCCTTAGTCGGGAAGCCCGGGAGTTGCTTTTGGGGCCCTGGTCTGGGGCCGCCCACGACCCCGAGCTCAGCCGGGACGAGACCCTCCAGGAACGCTTCGAGGCCGCAGCTCACCGGCATCCCCAGCGCCCAGCCGTGGACGAAGAGGGCCGGGTCTGCACCTATGCTGAGCTGGAGGCCCGAGCGAACCGCCTGGCCCGGCTGCTCCAGACCAGGGGCGTCGGCCGGGGCTCCTTCGTGGGACTGCGCCTACTTCGAGGCCTGGACGCCTATACGGCCCTGCTGGCCATCCTGAAGACCGGCGCCGCCTACGTGCCCCTGGATCCCGAATTCCCGGGGGCCCGGGTGCGCACTGTGGCCCAGGACTGCGGGATGGCCCTGCTGCTCAGCTCCAGCCGACTGCCCCTAGGGGAGGAACTGCCCTGCCCGACCCTGGATCTGGAGGCCCTCCCGGACGAACTGGCCTCCTCCTCACCCGAGGCTCTGCCAGCCCAGAGCGGCGCGGAGGATCTGGCCTATGTGATCTACACCTCGGGCTCCACGGGCACGCCCAAGGGTGTGCCCGTGAGCCACCGCTCCGTCTGCACCCTGGTGCGGGCCGAGGCACGACTCTTTGAACCGCAGCCTGAGGACCGGGTCTTCCAGGGCTTTTCCCTGGCCTTCGACGCCTCCGTGGAGGAACTCTGGCTGGCCCTGGCCAGCGGCGCCTGCCTGGTGGCGGGCACGCCCCGCTTCTTCCAGTCCGGCCCAGACCTGGGCCTGCGCTTGACCGAAGCCCATGTCAGCATCTTCTCCACGGTACCCACCCTCCTCGGGATGATGGACGGCGCCTTGCCCACCCTCCGCCTCCTGATCCTGGGGGGCGAGGCCTGTCCTGCGGAGCTGGTGAAGCGCTGGAGCCGCCCCGGCCTGCGCATGGTGAACACCTACGGCCCCACGGAAGCCACGGTCATCTCCACCTGGGCCGAGCTGCTGCCGGACCATCTAGTCACCATCGGCAGGGCCGTGCCCAATGACCGGGTCTACGTGCTGGACGCGGTGGGCCAGCTCTGTGCGCCCGGCGTAGCCGGTGAGCTGCACCTCTCGGGCGTGGGCTTGTCCCGGGGCTATCTGGGCCGCCCAGAGCTCACGGCGGAGCGCTTCATCCCGAATCCTTACGCGGAAGGCCCGTACACCGAGCGCCTCTACCGCACCGGAGACTTGGTGTGCTTCAACCCGGAAGGTGAGCTGGAGTTCCTGGGCCGCATCGACGCCCAGGTGAAGCTGCGGGGCTTCCGCATCGAGCTGGGGGAGATCGAGGCTGCGCTCATGGCGGAACCCGCAGTGCAGCTGGCGGCCGTGGCCCTGTGCAAAGACGAGACGCTGGAACGCCTGGTGGCCTACGTGGTGCCTCGAGGTGGCGTGGGGGAAGGTGCTGGCACCGACGAAGCGACCCTGCTCCGCACCCTGCGCCTGCGCCTGCCCGCCTACATGGTGCCCTCGGAGGTGGTGTTCCTGTCCGCCCTGCCCACCCTGCCCAGTGGCAAGGTGGACCGCCCGCGGCTCCCTGCGCCCCCGCCACGGGTGATGGCGCCAGTCCAGGATGATGAGGACGCCACAGAGCGCGAGGGCTGCCTGCGGGCCTGCTGGACCAGGCTCTTCCAGGGCCGCCAGCCGGGTCTGGACGAGGACTTCTTCCGGGATCTGGGCGGCCACTCCCTCCTGGCGGCGGGCATGGTCTCCCAGTTGCGGCGGCTGCCCCTCTTCGCGGGCCTGGCCGTGCCCGATGTCTACGCCTTTCCCACGGCCCGGGCCCTGGCTGAGGAATTTGATGCCCGCGCCGCCCGGGTCCAGGCCCCCTCCTTCCTGGTGCCACCGGCCCCACCCTCGCCCTGGCGGCATCGGCTCTGCGCCCTGGCCCAGACCCTGTCGCTCTATCCCCTGCTGGGCTACTTCGCCCTCCAGTGGCTCACGCCCTACCTGGTCTACAGCTGGAGCCAGGACCATGACTTCAAGCGCAGCACGGGCCTCATCTGGGCCCTGGGCGCCCTGACCCTGCTCTACCCGGCCATGTTCCTACTCTCCATCGCCGCGAAGTGGCTGCTCCTGGGCCGCATCCGCCCCGGCCGCCACCGCATTTGGGGCTTCTACTACTGGCGCTGGTGGCTGACGCACCGGCTGCTGGCCGCCACGCCCCTGGACTATCTGGTGGAGACCCCCTGGCTGGCCCTGTACCTCCGCCTCATGGGGGCCCGCATCGGTTCCGGCGTACACCTGGGCAGCACCTCCGTGGGCGCCTTTGATCTTCTGGAGATCGGCGACGGCAGCAGCATCGGCGTAGATGCCCGCCTCGCGGGCTACACCCTGGAGGGGGGCTGGCTGGTGGTGGGTCCCATCCGCATCGGCCGACGCTGCTACGTGGGCTCCCGCTGCATCCTGGGCCTGGACACCGAGCTGGAGGACGGCGCGGTGCTGGAGGATCTGAGCCTCCTGCCAACCGGAGGACGGATTCCGGCAGGCCACCGCTGGACCGGCTCGCCTGCGAGGCCCCTGCCGCCCGCGGAGGCCGACCGGCTGCGGGCCAACACCCCGACGCCCCATGTGTCCTTCCCGCAGCGACTGCTGGTGGCCGTGGCCCAGGGCTTCGGCGTGCTCATGGTTCCCGTAGCCTTCCTGGCGGCCATCTTCCCGGGCCTCATCTTCATCAACGAACTGTATTCCAGCACCAACGGCTACTTCGCCTACCTGGTCGTGGCGCCCCTGGTGGCCCTCTCCTTCATCGCCCTGCTGGCCTTGGAGATCACTGTGGTCAAGTGGCTCCTGCTGGGCCGCGTCCAGCCCGGCACCTACGATCTGCACGGGGGCTTCGCGCTGCGGAAGTGGTACGTGGACCGCCTCATGAGCATGGGCCTGGACCTGCTGGCACCGCTCTACGCCACGGTGTACCTGCCCCCCTGGTTCCGTCTCCTGGGCGCCAAGATGGGGGCCTGGGCTGAGGTCTCCACGGCGGGGGCGGGCATGCCGGATCTTTTGGACGTGGGAGAAGATAGTTTCATTGCCGACTGTGTCTCCTTCGGCCCGCCCCGGGTGGACCTGGGCCGCATCACCCTCGACGGCGTGAAGGTGGGCGCCCGGGCCTTCGTGGGCAACAGCGCACTGGTACCCGGTGGCACGGTGCTGGGCGACAGCGTCCTGGTGGGCGTGTTGTCCCTGCCGCCCACGGCGCCCGAAGAAGCTGCCAGCGTGGACGGCAGCTGGCTGGGCTCACCGGCCATCTACCTGCCCCGGCGCCAGACCAGCACGGCCTTTGGCGAGGAGGCCACCTTCCGACCGCCCCGCCGCCTGGTCCTCCATCGGGCCTTTATCGAGCACTTCCGCGTCCTGCTCCCTGCCACGGGCTTCGTGGTGCTCACCAGCCTCCTGCTCACGGCCCTCACGGAAATCGAAACCTACACCTCCCTGGGCTTCGCCGCCGCCACCCTGCCCTTCCTCTACATGATCGCGGGCCTCGCGAGTTGCCTGTTCGTGATCGCCGTCAAATGGCTGCTCATGGGCGTCTACCGGATTGGCGAACACCCCCTCTGGTGCAGCTTTGTGTGGCGCACGGAACTGGTCAGCGGCCTGCACGAGAACCTGGCAGATGCCTGGCTGCTCCGCATGCTGCATGGCACGCCCTTCGTCCCCCTGTATTTCCGCCTCCTGGGCGCACGCATCGGCCGCCGCGCCTGCCTGGAGAGCACCTGGCTCACGGAATACGACCTGGTGCGCCTGGGTGACGATGTCTGCCTCAACGCCGACTGCACCGTGCAGACCCACCTCTTCGAGGACCGGGTCATGAAGCAGGATCGCGTGGAGATCGGCGATGGCTGCGCTGTGGGGACGGACTCGGTGGTGCTCTACGGCTCCTGCATGGAGGCGGGCTCCGTACTGGGCGACCTGTCCCTGCTCATGAAGGGCGAGAGCCTGCCCGCTGGCACCCGCTGGGAAGGTTCCCCGGCCCGTCCCTCCCAGCCCTTGGTGCAGCCCCTTGCCAACCTGCCCTCCAGCGGCGGGCCCCTGACCCTACCCAGGGCCGCCGCGGCGGGCCCGGAGAACGTCCCGGCTGCCAACGCCCTCCACAACCTGGGAGCTGATCTGCATGGGCGACCCCGATACGTGGATGACGCGGGCCGAGCCTGGTCCAAGAGCCGCTCCCATGCCGATGGGTTCTGCTTCAGCGCCCAGAGTCCTCTGGGCCGCGTGGGCCTGGATCTGGAAGCCCTGCGCCCGACCGAGTCACTCCTGCAAGCCTCGGAACTCCTGCTGCCTTCGGAACGGGCCTGGGCGGAGGAACTCCCCCCCGCCCTGCACTGGCGTCGGCACCTGGCGCTCTGGGTGGCCAAGGAAGCCGTCCTGAAGGCCCTGGGCCAGGGCTTCGCCTTCGGTCTGGATCAGGTCGAGCTCGGCCCCGACAGCTCCGGTGCCCTGGTCCTGAGGCGCCTGGGGGGCAGTGAGGCCCTGGCCCGGGGTTGGCACCTGAGCGTCCAGGAAATGACCCTGGAAGGCCGCCCCTACCTGGTCGGCCTGGCCCAGGTCTGAGCCACCAGCCGCAGTCTCGGGATATGTTGGGTTGGGCAGAAAGCCACCAACCAAATTCCCTGTCCGGTGTCTAATCCTGTGGAGGTGCCCCATGTCATTCCGTCCAGCCACCCTCGCGCTGCTTGCCACGCTCGGTTCCATGTCGTTCACCGCCTTGGCCCAGGCTCCGGCCGCAGAGCCCCGCACCCGCCCAGGCACCGAGGAGACCCAGGCGCCACGGCCCGCGGAAAAGGCACCGGACCAGCCGCCACCACCACCGCCTGACCGGATTCCCGCCCCGCCCCCCACTCGGCCCCAGGCCGCGCCGGACCAGCAGCTCCCCTCGGGGCAGTGGGTCTATACGGAGCAGTACGGATGGGTCTGGATGCCCAAGGATGACAAGTTCGTTCACGTGCCCGACGGCGGCAGCGCACCCAGCATGTACGTCTACTACCCTGAAGCCGGCTGGTGCTGGGTGGTGGCACCCTGGATCTGGGGCTGGGGCCCCCGGCCCTACTTCGGCCTCCTCGGGCCCGTCGGGTTTGGCTGGTGGGGCGTTGGCTTCGGCCACTGGTACGGCTTCTCAGGCCGCTGGGGTCGCTGGGGTTACGGTGGCTGGGGCGTTTATCACGGCGGCGTCTGGCACCACGACAGCTTCCGCGGTCCTCGCGGGATGGTCGCCCCATGGCGAGGCGCTGCGCATATCGGTGGGCGCGGCCTGCGCATTCGCTAGAAAAAATCTTCTTGCCGGCCGCCTCAGGGCCCACGGTGCCTGACCGGGACACTGCTTGTTTCAAGGGCGGAGAAACGAAGGGGGATTGGCCGTAGTCGGGTATATATTGCCTTATATTTTACTTAAAAACAAGCCCTTTTTGCCCATAACCTTCTTGGTGACATGTATGGACTGGGCTTGGTTTTTGGCTTGCTGAGCCTCGGCCTGGGTGGGCCCGGCCTGGGTGGAATGAGTCTCCACCGGTAGGACAACACCCCATTGGCGCAATCGTTGTGCGTTCAAGCGCTGAATCGCCTCGGTCTTGAGGGCCTACACCGCCTGCCAGAGCCCCCGCCCCGTGGCCAGCCGGGGCAGGTCGGACCTGCCCTGGACCCGGACCTGCTGCCCCGAGGCCATAGGCCCCAGGTCCACAAGCAGGTTGATGCGCTGGCTCACTGGGGCTTTCGCTTCAGGCCCGACCCACTCCACCGGCGCAGCTTCGGGGAAACGGGCCAACTCGAACTTGTTGGACCGGGTCCTGGCCCAGCCTTCACCGCTGCGGTCCACCCGGAGCCGGTTCCGGAGGGCCCAGGCCGCTGGACCAGCCAGGGCTCGGAGGGCCAGGTTGATGGCAGCGTTCAGGTCCGCCTGAGTGGTGTGGACCGGACGCCCCTGGTCATCCCTGCCCTCGCCCGTGAGGGAGGCCGCGGACCCCGGCACGAAGAGGGGCCCACCCGCTGAAGGTAGGAGCAGGGTCCTGGGTGGCTGGAGCGCGGAGGCCCCACCCCGCCTCTGCTCCGCCCGCTCCAACTGCTCACACACCGTCTGCACCAGGGCCGAACCGCCTCCCTCCTCGCCGGGCTCGGGGGATCGGAGCCCTGAACCCAGCAGACGACGGGCCTCCTGAAGGGTGATTTCCCGAGCCCGAAACCCCGCCACGCCGGTCCGGGAACAGAAACTGGAGGCATAGCCGCCGGGCGTCTCCAGCACGGGGATGCCAAAAGCTTCCATCAGCAGCTTCACTTTCTCCACGATGGCCCGGTGGCACCACTGCATGAGCTGACCGGTCTCGCCCGGGGCGCGCCCCTGGTGGGCCAGGTAGCGGCTGAGGTCCTCCAGCACCACTAGGTCCACGGGAACCCGTCCAGGGATGGGCTCGTAGGTGCCGTGGCTGTGGTTTGGTCCGGGATCGGCTCCTGCCGCCAAAAGGCTGCCCCGTTTCAGGCGCAGTCCCAGTGCTTCCACCAGAATCTGGTGGGCCGTCTGGTTCACGCGGTCGGTCCGCAGCTGCTCCAGCCGGCGCAGCACCTCGGGGCAGGGGTCGGGCACGGACCGATTGCGCAGCGCCAGCCCCTGGCTGGGCCTCTCTGCCGGCAAGCGCAGGTGCAGGCGGTTGAGGCTCTGGCAGCGCCGTCGCAGTTCCTCCAGCTGCTCCAGGTGGGCCTTCAGGGCCGTGAGGGGGGCCGTGGGCCGGGATTCCAGGGAGGCCAGGGCCAGCAGATAGTAGTTCACTGCCTGCTGGAACAGCACTTGGTGTCCCCATAGCGCCGTCAGCTCCCCGGCCTTTCCGGTTTCCGAAGGACTCCCATCGGCCCCCAGCCACTCCAGGCGGGTGACGCGACCTTGGTAAATGCGGTGGATGCGCTCCATCGGGGGCCTTGTTGGAACGAAGCAGGGCGGGCGCCGTGTTCGACAGGGAAACTATACGAATCACGAGGCATCCTTTGCCCTCACACTTCTTTACGCTTTCGATTTCAGCTCGGGATCCAGCGGATCGAATGGCACCCGCAGGGTCTTTAATAAGGTGTTGAAACATTTTCTTAAGGTTTCCCCCACCCAGGTCCGATGAAGATGCATCGAGAGGGGCAAGGACGCCTCTTCCTCGCATCAAGGAGGATGCAATGAGTTCCATCAGCGGCCTTTCGTCGGCTCCCACCCAGAGCTATCTCCCGCCCCAGAGCTTTACCGCCGCCACGCCGAAGGACAAGGACCACGACGGTGATGTGGACAAGGCTGGTGCCATCGACAAGGACAAGGGCAACAACCTCAATGTGACCGCCTAACCTCCACAGAGACTGTTATCTCGCCAAAGCAAAGGCCCCAAAAAGGGGCCTTTCCCCTCCATCCACCGCCACTCAATTTTGCCGTCGCTTCTGGCAGCCGTTGTATACCCCTGATCCCACAGGCAGTAGGTAATGAGCAGAAAGAAGTCGATCTGATCGATCGGTAACCCGTCCCATTTGTGGAAAAGATGTGCAGTAATTTCTTGTTCCGTTCGGGGTTCTTTCTGGAGCCATTCGGCGTGGTACCGGAGCGTTGAGGCAACTATTGCGCCGATAATCTCCTCTGGCGGGGCATCGTCATGTGCCTGGTGCTCATCGTAATCGTAGTAATTATCGTCTAGCATGCGTCCTCCTAGGGGCTCGTTCTCTAGTTGTTCTCAGCCAGTTCTTCCGCATGGCTATCTTCAAATACCAGGGCTGCCAGGGACTCCCGGCTGATCCACCGGATGCGCCCACAGACTTTCACTGCATCGAGCCGCCCCTGCCGGACCCATTCGGCTACCGAGCGAGGCTTGGCGTTCAGCAACCGGCATACATCCTGGGTGGAGTAGAGCGAGCGGTCGCCCATATCGTTGAGGTCGAGTAGGTCTTCAAAAGTCATGTTTGACCCTCCTTACCTACTAGTAAGGGACAGTATGTTTTCTCCCGATCTGACGCTTAGGTACACGCCCTCTCGAGGGGCTAACTCACTTGAGATACAGACCCTTTGGTTAACCCTAAACCCGCCTCATCTCCCTACCGGGGCATCAGGCGACCGCCTCTGTACTCAGGAGCCCATGCGTGATCAAACGCAGTCCAGCAGAGGACAGGCTGAAACCCTTGTAACCCCTTACTCCGCCTGGCTTCGACGACTTCACACCTGACGCCCTTTGCACGGCAAGCCCAAAGGCGGTTTCAGTGACTTCCAATCCTCCGCGCCAAACAAGGAAAGCATCCCTCAGAAGACTGGGGTTGCTGACTCCGCCTTCGACAGTGAACTCAGCTAGGAACCGCTTCACCTCCTCTCGAAGTGCCTCTGCCTTCACCTTGTTCACCGCCCTTTCATCTTTGACGCCCAGCGTGGGGAACATTCCCGGCTTCCCCGCTTGCTTCCACTTGTGCTCCAGTTCCCTGTCAGACCAAGGCGCGGGGCATCCGTTCAGATCCACACAACGCGGGTTGAAGTGTTCCTTCAGCAGTTTGAGGCAGAGTTCTTTGGGAAGCTGGAAATACAGTCGGAGGTTTACCACCGCCACAAGCAGGGCGATATGCCCACGACAGCCGGAGATGGACTGCCAGGCGCGGTTCTTGAGGTAATACCTCGCCTTCTTGATGCGCGTATCAAGCTGTCCAGTGGCGGTGACCCAAATCAGAACAGCGGTGCTCCGTCTTCCCTTCCTCCCTTTACTCGTGCCCCTTCCAGGCAGTGAGCCTGGGTTGATGCCGAGCGTGATGAGTTCAGAATCGGAGTAGGTGATGCGGTATTGCTCAGGGTCGAGGATGGGCAGAAGGTCGAGGCTCAGAGTCTCCCCATCCCACGGAACCCATTCGCCGTTCTCCTTGATCCACAGTTCGTAGAGACTTCCGCTCTTGTGGATAGACCCTGGCAGCAGAAACAGCCAAGTGCACACATCATGCGTCCCGTGCTGGGTGCATAGAAGCTGGGCACCTGGCTGGGCAACCCGGAACAGGTACTGGGCACGGTATGTTTCACCCGTGCGGCGGATCATCAGCTTGAAGGGCGATAGGTCGAAGTCGAGCCCATCATGGTCAATGTCCAGGTTCGCCAGCCCGTGCGGATTGACGCCCGGCATCTCCTCCTGGTGTGTGACGCCGCCGAGGCTCTGGTTAGCCCAGTCCAGTGCCGCCTCGATGTGATGGAGGCTCCTCAGGCGGCTAAGGGGCGCTGTGTAATGGGCGATCTTCTTCGTCCCGTGGCTGATGACTTCGATTGGCACATCCAGGTCGAGAAGAAAGCGGCAGAAGGGTGCGTAACGGGTGAACTGCTCCGTGGGTTGGATGTCGTTGACCACGCTTGGATACCTCCAGGAGTTGGACCGAGCCGGTCCTGACACCCCTTCTGGAGGGACAGTAGTAAGTTGCTGTCTAAGTTACCCTTTAGTGGATCTCAGGCTTTCCCTGACCAAAGAACCACCCGAACCGAGTCAATGCCTTGTAGCACAAGGAATTCGATAGCCTTCAGGTAGCCATTTATATGCCCGTTAAGTTATATACCTTCCCTTGCTGGTGCGTTCTCGGTGACCATTGCGCCACGGGGCTGGCGTTGAGTCCGTACCCTCGGCTGCCTCTGACCAGAGCATCACATTGGGTCCGCGATTACCTCACTTGCCTCACTGTGGTCACGGAGGCTTCAGGCGTTCTACAGGCTCCCTGTAGCCACCTTTGGTTAACCCTAAACCCGCCTCGGAACCGTCCAGTTCCTAGGTTGACCACCCGTAGGGATTTCCCTGGCTCAAGCAGCGTCTAGGAAAACCCCACCCCTCCTGTGGTCGTTGTGACGAGAGCGGGGCTGGATTGACGGAAAACCAGTATTGATGGGGTTCTAGCTGGAATCCCGTGTAGTGAATTTTGTAGGGAATGACCCCACCTAAACGCTAGAATTGGGGTCACTCAACCGGCTCTTTGAAGCGACTCTCCCAGAAACGCTAAACCCCCAAACCGAGTAGGCGTGGGGGTTTAGGTGGTGCCTGGAGACGGAATCGAACCGCCGACACATGGATTTTCAATCCATTGCTCTACCAACTGAGCTACCCAGGCAGGAAGGACAAGGATATCAGGCGGGGGCGCATTTTCAAGTGCCAGGAACGGGCGGATTGGTGCATCCTCAATGGTTTGGTGCATTCTTCGTTCAGCCGAGGTTCGTCATGGCACGTCCCAGCAGTCATCGTGAGATCCAGGTCCAGAAGCCGGCGCAGAGTCTGGCCCACTTCCAAACCAAGCTTGGCCAGGGGCAGGAAGAGGACAGCGGACTGCTGAAGCCCATCCTCATCGGCGTCACCTCCGTTGTGGTCGTCGGCATCCTCTTCGGTGCCTGGAATGCTTGGCAGACTTCCGCCGCCGAGAAGCATGAGAGCGCCCTCTCGGCCCTGGTCATGGAAGTCGAGGGCGACGGGGTCACCCCTGTGGCCGCCCCCGAAGCCGAGAAGCGCATGCGTGAGCGTCTGCCCCGCCTGGAAGCCCTGGTGTCCGCGGCGCCCTCCTCCCGCAGGGAGATCACCGCTGGCCTGCTGGCCAGCTGGCGCTTGGCCCTGGATGGCAAGGGCGCTGCCCCCGCCAAGGCCGACGATGCCTGGGGTCAGATCCGTCTGGCTCAGCGCGCCATCGCCCTGGGTCAGCCCCAGGAGGCCCGCACGCAGCTCGATCCCCTCCGCGCCAAGGCCACCCCGGGTGAAGCCTGGGCCGAGGCCTACTGGGCCGCCCAGTTCGATGCCGATGCTCTGGCCTCGGACCGCACCCAGGCCCTCAAGGACTTGGCGGAATACAAGGCCCGCTTCAAGGGCCGCGGGGATGCCCCCGCCCTTGAAGCCCGCCTGCAGAGCATCTGAATCCACACAGAGAGGAGTCATCCCATGCGGATGTACGACCTGATCTACACCAAGAAGCTGGGCGGAGCCCTGTCTCCCGAGCAGATCGCCTTCTGGGTGAAGGGCGCCGCCGACGGCAGCATCCCTGATGAGCAGAGCGCCTCGCTGCTCATGGCCACCTGTTGGCGCGGCATGACCACTGAGGAGACCCTGGCCCTCACCCTGGCCATGCGCGACTCCGGCAAGCGCCTGGATCTGTCTTCCGTGCCCGGCCTCAAGGTGGACAAGCACAGCACCGGCGGCGTGGGCGACAAGACCACCCTCATCCTGGGCCCCATCGTGGCGGCCTGTGGCGTGCCCTGCCCCATGTTCAGCGGACGCGGCCTGGGCCACACCGGCGGCACCGTGGACAAGTTCGCGGCCATCCCCGGCCTCAAGGTCGAGCTGAGCGAGGCGGAATTCCTGCGCAGCCTGGCCGAGACCCGCTTCGCCAACTCCGCCCAGACCGCCGACATCGCCCCGGCGGACAAAAAGCTCTACGCCCTACGCGACATCACCGCCACCGTGGAGAGCATCCCCCTCATCACCGCCAGCATCATGTCCAAGAAGCTGGCCGGTGGCGCCGATGCCCTGGTGCTGGACGTGAAGTGCGGCCCCACAGCCTTCATGAAGACCCTGGAGGACTCCACCACCCTGGCCCAGAGCATGGTGGATGTGGGCAGCGCCCACGGCATGCAGATCCGCGCCCTCATCACCCGCATGGACGCCCCCCTGGGCTGGGCCATCGGGAACGCGCTGGAGGTCATGGAGTCGGTGGAGATCCTGCGCGGCGAGCACGGCGATTCTGAGCTGGCCCAGATGAGCTTCCGCCTGGCCGTCGAGATGCTGATCATGGGCGGCGTGGCCTGCACGCTGGAACAGGCCCTGGCTCGGGTGCAGACCAGCATCCAGGATGGCTCCGCCCTGGACACCCTGCGCCGCTTTGTGGCGCTCAATGGCGGCGATGCCGCGGCCCTTGACGACTTCAGCCGCCTGCCCCAGCCCGGACAGGCCCTGGAGGTGCAGGCCCCCCGTGACGGCTACATCAGCGCCATGGACGGCCGCGCCCTGGGCATCCTCGCCATGGACCTGGGCGCCGGGCGCCGGGATCGCAACGACGTCCTGGACCTGGGCGTGGGCATCCGCGTGCGGGTGACCGTTGGGCAGAAGGTGCACAAGGGAGACCCCCTCTTCACCGTCTACGCCAAAACAGGCGCCAAGGTGGACACGGCTTTATACCAGGACACGGTGGCTTGGAGCGAGGTGGCACCCAAGGCGAAGGGGTGGTTGCTTGGCAGCATAGGTTGCTGATCGCTACCCAAAGGTGAATCCCGTCATCGAATTCGATCGCTGTTTCTTGGGCCTTGGGACATTCAGAAACCTGGATCAAGACAACCCCAATCCCCTACTGCTACCGCAGACCACCACCTCCGGACTCACCCTTTCGATCAAGTCCAGGCCTAAAACCTGGGCCAGGAGCGGTGTAATCGCGGCTGAGCTGGAGAAAAGTGACGAAATATGGACGATATTCGGGCCAGTCAGGTGCCGATCTAGGGAACTTGGTTCCCTGACATTTCGTTAATCTTACAAAATCTCCTTCTCCGCCCTGGTATTGTTACCCGTTCGTCCCAAAGCTCTTTCCCAACCCCTTTTCAATCCCGGCAAGAATTTTAAAAAATTCTTCGACCGCTGAGGACTCAATTCCCGTCCCGGATTGAATGCCGCTTTTCCCCTCGGGACCCCCCCCACCTACCCGTCCCGACCTTTTGGAGGATGCTATGCATCTCTTGAACAACCGCCTGGGCCGTATCACGGCCCTCATCGCCCTGGGCGGGGCAGCTCTTTACTCTCAGGGCACCCAGACCGCCAATATCACGGGCTCGGTCGTGGATCCCAGCGGTGCTCCCATCGCCGGCGTGGTTGTCCGTCTGACCTCCCCCGCCCTTCAGGGTGTCCGCACCTACACCACGGACGTGAGCGGCAAGTTCATCGCCCGCCTGCTGCCCCCCGGCACCTACACCATCCAGTACACCAAGGATGGCCTCGAGACCCGCAAGATCACCGAGCCCCTCGGCATTGACCAGACCTTCAGTCCCAAGATGACCCTCACGAAGGTGGGCGGCGCTGTGGTTGAAGTGATCGCCGCCGCTCCCGCTGTGGACAAGACGGACATCAAGACCGCTACCAACTACCGTGCCGACAACGTCGACATGCTGCCCAACGCCCGCACGATGGAAGGCGTCGCCCTCCTCACCCCCGGCGTCACCGCCGGCGTGAACGGCCGCGTCCAGATCCGCGGCGCCATGACCTCCGGCAACCTCTACCTGCTGGACGGCCAGAACATCGCTGACAACGCCTACAACAACCGCGGCGTAGCCCTCATCGATGACTCCATCGAAGAGACCCAGGTCGTGACCGGTGCCATGTCCGCCGAGTACGGCGATGTGGACGGCGGTGTCATCAACTCCATCACCCGCTCCGGCAGCAACGAGTTCTCGGGCTCCCTGCGCTGGGAACTGAGCGATGCCGCCTGGAACGCCACCGCGCCTATGACCACGGCTGCAGGTCGCGCCGCCATCAACAACGTCATGAATGAGACCAAGACCCTGTTCGTGAGCGGCCCCATCCTCAAGGACAAGCTCTGGTTCGCGGGCTCCTACTTCAAGACTGACAACGCCACCGCCGGTAACATCTCCGCTGGCGCCACCCTGCCTCCCACCGCGGATTCCGGTCCCACACCCAACGCCCCCCAGGGCGCCAATGCAGGCTACACGGCGACCACGTCCGAGATCCGCCGCCAGGGCAAGCTGACCTGGTCCATCAACCAGGACCACACCTTCATCGCGTCCTTCGTGAATTCCAAGGTCGTCCAGGGCAATCGCAACTACTCCGCCGGTGAGCTCCTCTCCCTGGTGCCCCAGATCACCACCTCGGACTTCCTCAACCTGGCCCTGCGGTCCGCCTGGACCAGCAACATGACCACGGAACTCCGCTACGGCAAGAAGCACCAGAACCTCTCCGCCGGCGGCGCCGCCAACGGCCAGAGCCCCTTCTACAACGATGACAACGGCTACTTCTTCAACAACGGCATCTTCAGCAGCAACGATGGCGGTGACGAGCGCGACAACCAGACCCTCAACTTCAAGCTGAGCCTGTTCTGGAACGCCGCCGGCAGCCACCAGACCGACTTCGGCATCGACTACTACGAAGGCACCCGGAAGGCGAAGAACGCCCAGTCGCCCACGGACCTGATCTTCGAAGTGGCCGACATCAACCTGAACAATCACACGGCCACCGGCTCCGCGGTCTGGACCTTCCAGAACGGCGTGGGTTCCGCCAAGAACGATTCCTACGGCCTCTATGTCAACGACAAGTGGAGCCTCGACCAGCACTGGAACTTCCAGTTCGGCGTGCGCTTCGACAAGTACGAGGCCAAGAACGAGAGCGGCAGCTCCACCGCTGGCGCCAATGGCATCAGCCCCCGCCTCGGCGTGAAGTATGATCTGGCCGGCGACAGCAAGCACATCTTCGGCCTGAGCTTCGCCCGCTACAACGCCAAGGTGCTGGAAGGCATCACCAACTCCGTCACCAGTCAGGGCAACCCCACCGAGATCGACTACATCTACAAGGGTCTCGCCGGCGCCCAGAGCTTCGCCTACCTGTCGAACCTGGCCAACTACAACCTCACCGGCAGCGGCATCGCCTATTACAACGATCCCAAGCTGAACGTGAAGCTCTCCAACGATCTCAAGGCCCCCACCACGGATGAGATCCAGGCCAGCTACGCCTACTCCTTCAACTTCGGCCCCATGGGCGATGGCTACGTCAAGGTCACCGGCGTGGACAAGAAGTGGAAGAACCTCATCGACTACAGTGTCGGCAACAACGGCACCGTGAACGATCCCACGGGCAACCCCCTCTACATCCGCGTCTGGAACAACAACCCCGATGCCGAGCGCTCCTACAAGGGCCTGGAACTGGAATCCCAGTACAACGTGAGCCAGTGGTCCCTGCTGGGCAACATCACCTGGAGCCAGGAGAAGGGCAACTACGAGGGTGAGGGCACCAGTACCCCCGCTCGCGGCGAAGGCATCCGCAACTTCAACGTCCAGAACGGCGTGTCCCTCTACAACAACCAGGACACCACCCCCAGTGGCTACCTGATCGGCCACGTGCCCATCCGGTCGCGCATCACTGGCAGCCGCACCTACCTGAGCGAGTTCGGCAAGACCTCCTTCGGCCTCGTCTATCGCTTCGACTCCGGCAACCACTACAGCAACACCCGCACCATCACCCCCGCCCGTCTCGGTGGCCCAACCCTGTCCAGCCAGTTCGGCAGCACGGCCACCCAGTACGAGAACGAAACCCGCGGCGCGGGCGTCTACAACGCTGCCTCCTACCTGGATCTGGCCATCACCCACGACTTCCCACTCTTCAAGGTGGCCAGCAAGAATGTGACTGCCTTCGGCAAGCTGAACATCGGCAACGTGCTTAACCACCAGCAGATCGTCACCTTCGACACGGCCTATGCCAAGGCTACCGGCACCTACGGTGTCGCTGGCCAGGGTGTGAACTCCCCCTGGGTGGTCGCCAACCCCGCCACCTTCGGCCGGCCCACGGGCACGACCAACTTCGGCACCCCCCGCACCATCGTGATGTCCGCCGGTTTCCGCTTCTAAGCGACCCCGGTACCACCCGAAACGAGGCCCGCAAGGGCCTCGTTTTTTTTGCCTTGATAGACCCCTGAAAACTCAAAGATGATCCAACCATCGTTTATATAAATTGATTTAGCGGCATTTGTTTTTTGGGGGCGGTAAAAAAAAATTGTAAGGTCCAGGGAACCTGTCCTATCCTTTCGACACTAGTCCGCTCTTTGTCCATCCCCTGGTCAATCGCCTCGACCCCCTCCTGGAGGGGCTCCCTGGTTGGTACGATTGAACTT